>Ga0335075_10005472_pt1 | contig 19720 bp, 23 predicted proteins | sample Lox_Sample_24_FD_206723 | JGI IMG/M metagenome (GOLD analysis project Ga0335075, IMG submission 206723) | Soil microbial communities from Loxahatchee National Wildlife Refuge, Florida, United States - Lox_Sample_2.4 | ecosystem: Environmental > Terrestrial > Soil > Wetlands | place: USA...
CTTACAAACAGCTTGTCAACCTTACGCCTACTTTGTGACCAGTAATGTACCCAAGACACACCCTGGGTGCGCTATATAGAACCACACACTTAGATAACGAATGGACTCTATCTGCTGCGAGTTTAGCGGATATTCTGAGACTATCAACAAATCAGAAACCCGGGTTATTCAACCCTTTTGATTGTACTCTTCATTTCTCACTCATATCACTTTGGGAACAATGTGAAAATGTCTCAGTTAAACTTTTTTGATGCATAAACCGGGAACACTTATTCACTCAGTGCCTCTTTCAAGAGGTTTCTATGCTGCAATGGAGCTTATTATGGGGGGCAGACTTTGTGAAAGGACAGGGAGATGAAGCGCAGGAAGCAGAGATGGAGAGGGAATAAATCAACCCAAAGATGAGAAAGGCAACAATGTTGTTGAATAATTATGACCTCTTTCCGGCCCAGTACTGTGATAGGCGCCATGTCATTTCATTGCAAACAGTCAAGTTTCTGTTGCGTTTCGTCTATCACTCCTGGGGCCAGGACCCGGACTAGCTGGGGCACCTGTGCCTCGGAAGAAACCCTTATTAGGGGGGCAGGTGGCCCTGCCCAGCTTACGCTACCCCAACAAAAACGGAATGTCCGCACGACTACCTCAGATCACCCATCCGTTGAAAGATAAACTGCACATTCGACTTTTCTCATATATAAATGAGTTATCTAATGCCAAGATTTTATATCCTCTCAAATTTACGGAAGCACTACAGGCTCTTCTTGATTCGAGCGAAAAGTGCGAAATTAAAGATGCGGAAACATGGACAACAGGAGTCTCATATACGTTTGACTTGGATTCGCTGCTTCAAATTGCGCGCTTGAATGCAAGGGACATTGTTGGAGCATCGAGTAGAGCGAGGGTAGAATACATAGTTGGTCCTCACCCCGATGGAGAGTCTAATATGCAGGATCATCTTAAAGAATGGATCCCTCGAATGATAAAGGAATGGGAAACAATGCTTGACGGGTTTCCTATCATTCATGAGACACGGTTCCATGTGAAAAACACTTGGAGCTGGGAATGCTCAAACGTCCTAGGGACCATCCCCATCCCACACTCCGCCGATGATCTCCAATGGGGAACGACCACGTTCAATCGTGATGACACGATTCTATATAGGGGAGAGTTCATTGACGCTGGCATTCACACAGGCACCTTTTGCGTGCTTCCAGGAGACGCCTTTTATTTCCAAACATTTGGTATTTCGTTATGGGTGATCTGGCCGGATCCATATCACCGGCCGGATCAAGTAGGATTGCCAAAGGGGGGAATCACGTGTTATCTAGATTTTCAATGGTGTTTGAAGAACCTAAACAATCCTTTGGTGTGTAACTTAACCCTTTCATTTGTGCCCAGCTTGCCTTTGCAGATATCAAACACTCAAGGAAACATCATCTAGGTGTACTTCCTGACATCAGGCACCTCGTTCGCTGAAGCTCCACGTTTCAGAATTTGTTATGGCTCTGTGGCTCATGTTTTTGCATTTACACCATGCCACCTTATTTCAGTCCCTGCCTTTGGACGGTCCATATTTGGAAACTTTGTCCGTATTGCGGAACAATTGAACGAAGAAATAACAAGTGGGGCATTCACATTGCCTTTCCATCAATGGTTGCAACTTTTGCGTATAACTGGATGGGGAAAAAAGTCATGGAGGTACTTCTTCGAGGGGTGTAGCGAAGCCAAGCACGACATCCTCCAAGCAACGCGGTTTGATGCGTTTAAAAGTTGTTTAAACTGGGACATGGTGGCAGGAGTGCTTGCAGGAAGAGTACACATCGACCCAAGCGGTAAGAATTTGTGTCGTTCATTTCCGTATCTAAACACCCCTCTCCTCATCAGTTATTCTCCCCATTTTTCCGCTTCAGTGGTGCCAGGAGAATGCCAGTGCCGAAACGATGGGCACCGCCGACAATGCCGTTGTTTATGCCCTATTTGGGGCTTGGTCGCCCAAGAGAAACTCCTTACACCCATGGTACTTTCCTGTCCAGGTTGGATGGAAGGTGCCTACCAAAACTAAACAGGCCTTGTGCGAGCTGGTAAAATCTCTTAATGGTGCCCATGCTCAAACATGGCCACAAACCTACCACGCCTATCTAGAAGCCGTAGTCCTGCCTCTAATCACCTCTCAGGTACAAATGTACGAGCTAGTTGGATCAGAGGAGTTCAAGCGGTATGCTCACCTTCATGTTCTTGTATCACTCTGACGAGGTTAGTGCCCTCTTTCGCTACGCCCAGCTTCGTCACAGCACACGTGTTCGGATTGGTGGGAGGCGTTTACAAGGGGAGAGAACCTACGAGCCATGTGTCATCGCTCTAGAAGACTTCAAAAAGGATGAATATATTTGGGAGTTGTCTGGTACCTACTCCAGCGACGTTACAGAGTCGCCTGCTGGTTATCCCGTTCAGTGGCTTGTTGGTCCAGCAAGACTCTGTAGTCACAGATGCAGGGGAAATAGTGTCTTTGTCAGCCTTCCCAACGGGCCAGGGACGGTGTCGAGGACGATTGAAGATATCAAGGCCGGCGAGGAAATCACAGCACAATATCGATATCATCGATGCCATTGTGAAGCCTGCACTGAAACTCCAGTGGAATACCTAGGTCTCCCGACATCTCCCAGGCCGGCATCGAGTACTCGGTGACATGCCAAACATGCCGTGCTCTCATTTACTCTCCGACTTCTTGGCAGCATTCATTACTTTTGACACCAACTGTTCTTCTCCTTCAGTAGGTGTCAACCTGAGGCACCGGTGCTAATAATTAGCCGAGCCCTGCTATTCAAAAGATTTCTTTTTTGTCTCATAAAACTTATTTAAATTTCGCCGTTCCGTTTTGGGTTAGGATCGCCAGGAGGGCTCTTGCAATTTCCAAAGCTATCAGAGGTTGTCAGGGCTGGCTTCTTTGGCGATGATTTCAATTCTGTAGCTCTAGCTAAAACGATGCAAAACCCCAGCCTGGTGCCTGCGCTTCCGTGCTGCACGTCTCCTTTTCGACCAATTCAATGAATTTCAGCGGCGTTCGTGAGTACGGTAGTCAGAAGAAAGTCGGTAACAGGACGTACTCTGGAGGCCGAATGGCAGTCGAAGTTGGCCTACGATGAGTTGCACGGTACTCAGAATCGCCGTCAGAGCTCCCCTGCATCGTTGATGGTGTGATAAACAGTGCGAGGAGATGTCTCATAGTCATGTTCATTTCATTGTGGGTGATTGGAGAAGTCGTTCCATAATCAGCACTGTACGTGTGCCCCATTGGTGGAGGGGTGCATCCCAGTCTTGGTTAGATTGTTAGTAGTAAGTAACATCTTGCATTGAGAGCACACAAAATAGTAATTGCAAAACAAAAAACCAAAAAAAAACTTTGACCACCTCCGAGTTGGCTGCTCGTGTCAGCGAAACGAACACTACAATGGCCATTTCCATTACCCGACGCTCTCGTTCAAAGGGATCTGTAGGGGGCAACTTTGGGTTCTTGAGTCATCACATCTGAGTTGTAGATCTAATAAATTGTCCACTGTTATAACTCTATGGACACATGGTGGCTCGACCATCATTTTGGGGCAACTCACGACTGTTTTTTCCAGGAACCCTTTATTATAGGCGTTCATCATATCATCCTACCAAACCGTGATATATTTCTGCAGCGTTTTGCCTCCGGAAAGCAATGACAGGTCTACGCTACGACAAGCGACAAGTGAACCTGGAGTCAGGATCGATCGAGTCTGACTTTACCGGACTGGGTACTTGACTTCCAGATGCTGGATCGATTGGGAGCGGACTCAAGTCAACTCAAGAATCCGGTGGGTGTACATCCAAACACGCAGGCATCACCAACGGGAGCAGCGTTCAAGGGCATATTATCTCCCTGCAAATGATGTGTAATTACTAGATGAAATGACCCCTCAAATTAGATAAAGTTGAGGTCCGACACTCCGTACCCTAAAGTCATTAACACCCTATGGCTTCGTGCAGCCACAAACCTATCGGTGAATCCAGTGATCACATAACGTGTTCTGATGGCGTTCTCGATGAAATGAGGAAGAAGACTGCTGCTGAATGCAAGGAATTGGCCGGGAACCAATGAGATTGTTGCATGGCAAGTGGGTAAGGTCAACCCTCCACCCTCATAGGTTCCCAGCGGAATGAGAAAGGCATAGCCTTTCTCATAGTCGTTAACATCTATGTGGATCCTACTACTGGCGCCCCTGGATAAGGCAATTGTGAAGAAAACCCCTCCATAGTCGCACCCCCATTCCCCCATCTCTTCTGAGAGAAAAGCTGCCATTCTCTGTCGGATGCTGAAGGACATCAATAGATAGTAATGACATCCTTCATTTTACGCACAGAAGTTGGAACTGATACGCGTCTGGGTCGAAGACCCGGAGATATCTTAAGAGAAGAGGAGACAACTTTTTCCGCACAAGGATCTGAAACCTCTTGATTGCATCCCTCAATGCGGGGTGTTTTTGATTTGTTGTGTCCCGGGAGAGCCATACCCCATTAGGTCCTTTTTGGTCCTTCGAGTAGTGACCCCAGGCAGATAAATACAGTGCATTGAAGGTTGAACGACTTAACTTGTTCTTTACGTGTGCTTTGATGCCAGTGAAGGACTCGCCATCACCAATGCACAAGAACTGTACAAGCGATAGTAGGTTCGCCTGAAGTGTGGGGCTGATAGCCTTGGAGTAAGATCGAAAAAGAAGGTATTTGGGTGCTGAATCTTTTAGAGTACTTTCAATGACCAAGTAACCGTCGCCCCTGATGGCAAGGGGGGGGGTTTTCTCCATGTATTCACGCATTTCCTGGTCTAAGTCTTTTTGAGCCAGTCGTTTTCCTTTAAATTGAAATGGATCCACGGTTAATTTCAGGATCTCTGCAAACTGGAGTTCATTACTGCATTGAAAAGCAAACTACCCTTACCTCTGAGCTTCCAATCATCAGAACCAGTGAAGTCGGGATCGATCGGAGGTCCTTCATTTTGCCTTTGTCGGATTTTTTGCCCACCGCGGCGTTTTTTTGCTTTCCACCGTGCTCTCTGTTCATCTCCAAAGGTATCTGGTAGATTTTTGCGCCTTTTTTGAGCTATGTGATAAGACTCCTCCAGTTCTGTGGCGTCATTGATGATTGGAATTGCTGCGCGAGGAGGGCCAGGCTTCACGGGAACGTCGTAATGGGCATTGATGTCACTGTGTCTGACTCGATAGATGCCGGGCTCCACAAGGATGTACTTGACTAAAAAAAGCTGGTAAGTACGATATCTCCCTCTGCCGCTCTGGGTGCTTACAAAATCCGTCTTTTATACTTGGATCCACCCAGCCGGCCCAGCAGTCGCCGTATGCTTCCTCCTTCGTGGGGTCGCAGTGGAGTATTTCAAAAGAAAAGAAAACATCTTCGTCAGTTGAATCATTCGCGATTTTATGATTCAAAATGCTGGTGTCACCCCCAAGAGAGTTATTGCTTTCATTGACGAATGGCCTTGGCCCCTCATTGGAAGACATGCTTGTGCCGAAATAGCAAATTAGTTAGGGAGAAAAAGGCCGCACTTCAACAACTAGCCCCGAAACCAAGGAAGCTGAGCATCGCCTCTTCACCACCTGACAGCATTTATCGTCCATGACTAGAGAGATCCCCTTGCTCTGTTTATCCCACCATCAATGATGCAGGGGATTAGATCGGCGATTCTGAGTACCAGGCAACTTATTGTGGGGCACCTTCGGGAGCTCGGCAATTCTGAGTACCATGCAACTCATCGTAGGCCAACTTCGACTGCCATTCGACCTCCAGAGTACATCCCATTGCCGATTTTCTTCTGACTGCCGTACTCACGAACGCCGCTGGAATTCATCGAATTGGTCGAAAAGGAGACGTGCAGCAAGGAAGCGCAGGCGCCAGGCTGGGGTTTTGCATCGTTTTAGCTAGTGCTACAGAATTGAAATCGTCGCCAAAGAAGCCAGCCCCAACAACCCCCGATAGCTTTTTTTTTTTTAAATTAAATATGATTTCTACTGCAGCTCCTGGAACTATATCACGTACGTTAAAGAGATTTTTAAAGACGCCGACGAACATAATCAAAACGTAAAACATTAGACGCCTCACTTACATAACCAAAACGTTCAACGCCTTGCTTACGTAACCAAGACGTTCATGGGATTGCTTACGTAATGCTCTCCTCGAGCTTGGTTCCCTGCAGACTCATGGTTTTGGCGACTTTTCTCGTTCATTGGAGTCACTTCAACAACATTATTTCTACTTAACAAACTTTTGGTCGGGCGGCAATATTCACTGCCAGCCGATTCTTCCCTGGCCACTACCATCGACACCAAAATGGAAATCCTGCCCATTTTCGAGTTCAACTCTCAAGATCACGAAATAAAGGACTTTCAAACGTATTTGCATAGCCTCCATAATCAAAATATCCGGTACCCTGGCGAGTTTGTTCAGAGACTGAGATTAATTTTTCAACAACGGCGCGTTTATCGATCTAATATGCATCAAGATGGATTGAACCACCAAATTATGGCGACTCGGCCGCATCATGGTCCTGTGTCCTCCCTTTTTGCCAATCACCTGGAAACTAATCCAGGCAATATCACTATTAGGACCAATAGTGGTACCTCGATATCCTCCACAGATATAATCGAGGAAGGTGAACCCCTAGAGGTCACAGCACGTCGGATCGCTTCAGGGATAATGCACGAGCTGCATTGTGATCCTAAGGGAGTTAGCCCATTTCCCAAATGGGACGCCAAATCAGTAACTCAAACGATGGAAAGTGGGTCAAATGCTTTGAACTTAATCTTATCTGTCACTGGGCCCTCAAATGTCAGCCGCATGCCCTGGACATTAGTCCATGCCCTGGACAACCAAACTTACGATTCGGTATTTTCACAAGGGGGGACTGTAGAAACAGTCAAATTTAATGATGTTGATAAACAAACTTACTCGTGGATTCTACATGGAGTGTCGATACGCTTGGTATGGCCCTGGACTCAGCAGAACATGGATGTTCTGTCAAAAAATCCTACGATGGACCGTCACAGTCTCGACCTTGATTGGTGTCTTTCAAATCTACCGGAACTTGAGGTACGCTTCCATTGTCTATGACCTACGTCATGCCCTCTGTTTCTCGATTCATTGATCCATATATTCGCTGAATGAAGATTTCCTTAATCCGGCCCACCAAAACCTCTGGAATCACCTGCATTGCAGTAAATCCTCGATCATTCTCGACCTTCCTCGCATTTACACCAGGTCACCACATAGACCTAGCCCGGAAAGAGATTTGTAAGAATATCCTTGTCTTTCTTGTTGAATTAGGCCGCTTATTTATGATAGCCGGTTTATGTCGAGAGATGGATGTGGTGTTTTTAGAATCAGCTGGATCCACCTCACAGTCTGTATCGGCCATAACCGTCACCACGCGGAGTAAAGCTACTCCTTCATACGATGAACCCCACGCAAATACCGACCCAACCATCACACTGACACCAATTTGTCACAAGTCGGACAATGATGTAGAGCAAAAGGAAATGATCAGTGTGGCTGAAGACACTCTGCGCTCATTTCTGTCAACGACTGGCATGGAGGTGGAGCAGCGCAGTATTGTGTCTCTCATTGGAGACAACATTCTTGAGGTGAACAAAGCTGTGAGTGCAGACGATGCTGAATATTACAATTGTGACTTTTGATTAGATAACGAGAAGCCTCAAGCCATGCGATATCAGTTACTGGAAATCGGAGCTTAATGATGTTTGGAGCAGCCGCCCATTGTATGTCCCTATTGGCTCATATTCATTACTAAAGGCTCATTTCTACAGTTATTTGGCTTCTTTTAATGGCTTTGATCACACTGGAGAAACATGGGAAGAGGCGAGGTAGGCATGAGATCAATTACCCTAGTTCACAACTGACACTTAGTCAGAAAACATCGTAAGACTTTGTAGGTTTTTCTCCCATGGATTTCAAGACACTAAATACAGAACATCAGGCGAAAACTTGGAGTGGATGGAATATCTGCCTTCAGTGCATGCCGAGACAAATATCAGCCCAGTCTGTGTTATCATTCACTCCTATCACATACGACTCTGATTACCTTTCGCACTGTAATGTCGTCGTTCTCTTTTGTCTGAAATGCCGGAATCCAGTGGAAACTGACGTGAAATGTGTCATCCTGTTGTTTCCCAGGATGGGGGTATACGATAGGTGGGACATGCCCTTCTTTATCAATATTTTCGGTCTCGGTTATAAACTATTCTGCCAGGTTTCCCATGCAACGACCTCGTGAGCCAAGAGATAAAAGAGCTAAATTCGAGTTTGTTTGGGAACCTATTGATGAACTGCGGAGAAGCGCCGTAATGATGCTGAAATGTGAGTATATATTATGGAACAAGCACCTGACCTTATTGTGCATAGATTACATCTCAGACCCATCAACGGGACCCCTCATCACGGCACTTCAGCAGACTGACATTGCGGCCAACACTCTGATTGACGCAATAACGAGGACGAACATGCTCATCAAACGTTCTTACCTCGCACCAAGTTATGCACCCAAAGGTCTGGCTGGGGAGGCCGTTCTTGTCGATATCGCCCACCTAATCGTTCATCACATATACCGACGGCACATTCAAAACAACCAGAGGAACCGTAATATATTAACGAACACTACATATGCCTACAGCAGCACCAGCTACGGGGAAATGCTGCCACTGTGAGACATTCGATTGTGCAATCTTATAGCATATGACCATGTTTTCAGATTTGTAGACGATATACTAGCCGCGGTCCCATTGAAATATGGTGAACATGTTTGTGATGTTGGAAGTGGCATTGCCAACATTGGCCTCCAAATCGCCCTCCAATGTGAAGTGGAAGCTTTCTGCATCGAAAAGAGGGCAGACCTACACAGAATTGCACAAAATCACCAGCGCTTGTTCAACGAATACTGCTATCGGTGGATGGTGAACCCACCTTCCTGCACATTATTATGTGGAACGGCCGAAACTAATGAATATTTTCTGGGGAAACTCTCTACCTCCAGGCTAATCATTATGAATAATGCCAAATTTGAAGAAAGTTGTAAGTGATTAGACCAAACGGTGCATCGAGAACAATCATTGATTCTCAACGATAGTATGTCACATATTGGCCAATTTGATCAAGATACGTTGTAAAGGCCATACATCAGTTGTAGTTACAAAACTTCTACCTTGGGGGAACACTTACATCAAGAAACCAGTTCAAGACGGTTTCGTGGATTGGACTATAGGTGGGGAATATTACATATATGAATTGAACAAACCACCCTCTTGATGCTGTACAGAAGTCTCGGAAGCTGCCATTATTCTAGAAGTACAAAATAAAATGATTGTTTCTTTTTTATGAACTCAACTGACGTTACTCCTTCCTTGGGAGTACATTTTCTCCCTCCCTATAACAACAAATGAGGTTCCTCTCCAAGAGGCAGCAGAATTCACCTATCTCCAGAGCAATGCAATGGCTCATGCAGCTCGATTTTAAACTGATACCAAATATGCCACATGAGGAGGATGCATTTGTATATGAGGAAATGGAAGAAAAGATGCCAGGTGGCAAGGCAAACGCCGGTGCAGACAAAGATGAGGATGATGACATTGAAAAGCAGGATGAAATCAAGTCAATAACGTCAAATAGGAAAATAGAATGGATTTAAAAGGTGGAGATAAGCAAGGGCTCCGGCCTATTCGACGGAGGCGAAGATGAAGCAGACGCTAGGAGACCAGCGACAGAGGGAGATGGCATAAGGCTCATAGCGAAGTTTTCTAACCAGACGTTGGTTTCTTGTAAACTTGAAATGATATGGGAGATACATTATATATTCTCTTAAGGTTAACGGTTCCAAGCACTGAAAAAGCAAGTGAAACCGGAGAATATACGAGACCAATGCTTCTCCTACGGAACGCCACGCCCGAGAAAAATGGGACTGGGTGAGCACGTGAGCACATATGAACCAAGAGATCGGATCTAAATGAATTAAATCAAGGCCTTTGGCTGTGATCGTTACAGCGTGACAGGGAGTACAGAAGCCGTTGCTGGAAATCGCGCTCCACTGTTGTCGTAGTGAGCGCAGGTATAAGAATTAAATCGATGTCACTCCGTAGAACAGCCTAAGTAGCTGGCTCGCTCATGACACGTGATGGAATCTCAGAGAGCTGGAGGTGGCGGACCAGCCGCAGAATGGTGGGAAGGGGTTGGTGATTAATTCTGTGGCGTGGCAATATAAGCCCGCTCCTTGTAGCCCATTGATTCACCATATGAATGCTGATTGCTTGGTTGTGGGTCATCACCTTCTCCAAGGGGCATTCGACTCAGCTCTCATGAAGAGCTTCGTCATATGAGATCGAAGCTCTCACATGACATTTCGTGCTGTTGAGTCATCATTTGATTGATAGAATATATGCCTATATATAAAGCCAATCAATGGGCCAGATGCCAATAAGTAGCACAGTAGATCTTTACTTGAAATTTCCCACTTGCTTGACTTTACCTCACGGTCATCTGGGAGGTGATCCCATCGTTCAACATAGAGACCTTTCGTTCCCTTCCTCCACTCACGCTTAGAAAGCTTGTGAGACACTCGTAATTCAGGTAGTCACGAATGTGGGGTTGTGCCTATGGGCGTGGTGAGCAAGGTCGGACTTAGATGTAGTGCCACATATTGCTCAAGCTGATAGTGCGTCATTCCCAAGCTAGGGTCACAGTAATTCTCATTCCTATTCACCACTATTGCTGTGATCCGAGGTGAATGAGGCGGCGTTACATCCTGGCTGGGCTGAGAGACACCTTGTGATGGAGGTCATGAGCGAGACCAGGGGTTTCTGGCAGTACCGGCAGTCACCTGCTATGGCAGCATCAAGTACAGACACACATCTTTCAGGATATGGTGCTACTCCATAACTAGTAGAGGTAGGGAATGTCCAAGACACTACCAGTGAGACACAAAACCATCTACATGCAGTCAAACTGACTCGTATCTATGATGATTAATAGGCCCAGCCACACCAGTCACACGACGGTTCCTGGTCTCAAAATAAATACATTGGTGGTAATCTCCCACAGGCCTCACACAAACAGTTGTCTTCCCAGAAGCCATACCCATACGACACAGTGATTTCCTGGCCAGCTTTAATGTGACTGATTACCTGGATCACTATTGCCGGCCTATTAGACACAGGAAGGAGAATGGAATTGTTGTTGCAGCTGTGGTTGCAGAATCTTGCTGGGCCGACAAGCCACCGTTCATCAGGATCTTCTTCTTGACACTGTGTATAGTGAGCCTTCACTGCCGAGCAGGACCTCCCTCCTTTATCACTGCTCAAGACACCACATAGTTCCCAGAGAAATGTATTCTTTGCAATGTCTTGTCTGGCAATGACGCATGCTTGATACATGGCTTGTCCCTGGAAGCGAACCCCACCAATTTGCACACGCTTGCTGTGAAGAAAACTTATATGTCGAAAGAAAGATCTGGTGTAATGAGCGACTGGCCATACGGTAAAGGGAGGGCATACCGCTCAAATTCATCTGATTTCAACAGTTCACAGAGCCGTGTCTGCCGCGGTGCAGCAAGAGAGGTAATGATGGCTTCCAACTTGGCTTTGTAGGTCTCTGCCTGCATTAGGACACTGATTGGATCGAGTTCCATTATCAGACCAGGCAAGGCTTGCTGGGCTTTCACAGGCAATGTGAGTGCTGACTTGACGGGGAATTCTCCAGGAGTTATGTGGTTGTAGTGGTTTATTTTGGACTGCTTGCCTTTTAGCAGGATGAAGACGGCAATGTTGTCCGCTGCACCCATTTTCTGCGCCGTCTCATTTTGATAGCACCACTGCTCAAAGGCATAGTGGATGCCTCTCACAGGTGGACCATCTGGAAATGGGAGATCCACATGCCTGGTTATATCAATTCTTTTCCGTCGTTGTAGGCGGAGAATTGGCAACGAAGTGGCCATGGTCCTGCCTTATATTTGAATCAATAATTTTGGCAAGCGTTCCTCACTGCAGTGCGGTGGTTGACATGAACTCTTACCACTATTTGTGGTGGACACTATCTCATCAACAATGTCATCAACTTCACTTTCACAAAGCCCTGATGCTTTGCCAAAAGGCATATCGAGGGTACTATCCAGGTGTTTATGCAAATATGGACACCCGAATTGGCTGGGCCTCAGGGTTTCCCAGAGTGTTGAAGAGAGAGCAGGATGTTCGAGATAGCTCTCTTCTCCAATGCTGCAGAAAAAGTGTTTCCACAACTTCTTGCTATGCCATACAGCATGGTTCAAAGCATACCACTCAGAGAAACCCCATCCGTATACCCCGGCGTCTATCATTTCGTTCAAACAAGCTGTGACGCGGGCAAATTCAGGAAATAATGAAGGTCCATAAACAGTGGAAAAGAGCATGTAAATGGGTGTGAAGGTGAGACAGAAATAGAAAGACCCATGCCTGATCTTGAGGCGTGCATTTTCGTGTGAGCCGTCAGTTTGCATGAAGTACACCTGTAGACGGTGGACCTGAGCACTTGGCATCACCGCAGTAACAATATGGAGGGCTAGAAACGAAGGTACATACCAGAAGGCCATTCAGATTTTCTAGGCACCATTCAAGGCGTCGGCTATTTCCTGGGAGTACCCTGAGGTTCTCCTCTAGCGGTGGCCAGATCAACCATAAAGAGACCCCAAACATTTGAAAAAAATATCCATCACCCCCATAAAGCCACATACTGCGGCTAACAATGCCTCCATCCAAAAATACTCCTTTATAGGCTACAGTGTCGGTTGTATTGGAGAAGGTTGTTCCCCAGTACAAATCATGAGAAGTTTGTGGGATAGGGATCTCCCCTAGCAGACATGACAGCTTGGAACTCAATAGGAGGATGGCAGAGAATCGGTGTTCATGAATGATAGGATTGAAGTCCCCCCTTGTCTGCCATTCTTCAAGCAAGCGGTGAATATGTTGGTTGACACAATCAGGGCCTTCAGAGGAACTAAGAGATGATGCAAGGATGTGCCCCGTTCTCTTTCCCTGGCTCTGTGTCACAACATCCTTTGCCACCATGAGCGCAATATGATGTGGATCCTGTTCAAAGGATGTTACAACTCCTGTTCTCCATCTATCAGCCTTTTTGACCCCTAGCCCTGCACTGTGGCTCAAGATGGAATGAAGATCCGTGATAAAGTCGCATGGATAGTGGATATCGGCTCGACATAGCTCGTATAAATAGGTATAAAACCCAGAAGGATGGCCCTCTTTTACAAATCCATGAACTTGAGGGAGTCGCTGCATGAGTAGATCTTCGATCGTGGCAAGATGCAAAAGAAGCCACCTGCCACCAATTCATTTGCCGACGCTGTTCAATGTTATGCTTGGTGGAGTTATGTAAAGACCTGTCAGGAATGACTACTTGGCACACACTGAGCACAAGGCCAACATTCATCTGTTAGTGGTATCAACCCTTTTGTTTTTATAGTAGTCGGGTTTATTTTGCTAAGTCAGCTTCAGACTGTCGAGCCAGGCTTCAAAGATGTTAATAATGACATCTGCTTGAGAACTAAGTAAGGGGCATGGGTCTACACTTCCTTTTAGCCAGGTCAAGGCGATGAGAGATTGTCGCTGTCAAAAAACCACCCATCAGCCCCTTGCTGCTTCCCTGGGTGCATGAGTATGATCACTGCAGTCTTTCCACTACCATCGGTTGCCGCCCTTTGTGGGAACAATTGACAATTCCCTCTGTCAGGCAAATTTGTGCTGTCAATAGAGAGCGTCTTCCAAAGCTTGTCTTTGGTGGTAAAAGGAACCCAGAGGAGTTGATCTATTCTCCCCTTCCATATGGCGTCAACAAGCTACCTCTGACTACTTAAGAGGACTCACCTTCACTGCGGCCCTGAGAGTCTCTGTGGATGCCACCTCCAGGGTGCGAATTGTGGCACACCAGTCTGTATAATATGCACATTGATTATATCCCTGTTTTTTGACTGTAGTCCCTCCAGCCTTCCTTTGATCTTCCTCCACAATCTGTGCCTTGCTGGGAAAGAGATGGTCAAAGTTGCGGTCCCAAATGTCTCTGGTGCTTGGCTTGGCAATTACTTTATACCAAACCTTAGCTAGATTCTTCTCCTGGAAGTTTGCTGCTGTTGCCACCTTGCATCTTGCTATATCTAGGCGACAATATGGGTGACCAACTGACTGATTACTTTGGTTGGGAGCCCGTAGTAGGATGTCCATGTAGAACCTTGCAAGTATTTGACTGACCCTTGCATTCATATTGGTGACGGCAGCCCCTATATTTGCATTGCTATTTTGAATGACCGGTATGAACTGCACTTCTTGTGGGTCCAGATCAATTATATCCTCCTCATCAATTGGTCCCACATGTGGGACTGGTGCTCTGGGACCTTTGATCGTTATGCGTCTGTTCATCCGGTCCTGCAAAGCACTAGTTGGTTGCTCCACTTCCATGGCAGATAACAACGTGCCCTGAATAGTGATTAAGGTGGTTTTCCCCCCAAACAACTTTGGGTATATCGTCTCTGGCATGTTCAGTCCTGGCCCTAGATGGGGACATTGGATCTGTTCCGACCAACCACGGATGTCTGCTGGGAACAACAAACCATAGCGGTATCTTCTGGGCCGCATATTGGTCTGATTGTCCTCTTCTGATATCGTTATTTCGTCCCAACATCCAGTGGTAATACATTCGTGGAGGGCATTCTCAGCTGGTTTGTCAACTGGACGAGAGACCACACTGTTGAGCATGTATACCAGTGTAGTTGCTAGGGAAATGGATGATGGGTGGAGTCGATGGTCACCTGACTTGTTCCAAAACATCAGCGCTTGGACCATGCTTTCAACCCGCACACGCTTAAACATCCTAAGTTGTCCAAATGCCGGAATGCCATTAGCCCTCATTCACTGCTTATAAATAATACTCACCACCATTCATCACTTGAAATTTGATACACAGTTGAGGACATCTGGCCATTGTTGAGAGCGATGTATCCTAATCTTGGCCGAACCTTTGACAGGCTCACTCTAACCTCAAACCTCGCATTTCCTGCAACTTTCCCATCCTGTGAAGGTACTAGAATATTCTCCAGCATCTCAAAGTAGCGAATAATTTCCTTCAACCCCGGTTTCAACAGGTCCTTGTAATCCAGCTGGACAGTGCGATGCCCAGGCAGATAAGTAACCGCCTTTTCAGTACAATAGGCCTGGATGTAGGTGATTCCGAGGTCATTATAGATCCTTCTGGGCAGTTTGACGCGGAAGCCAGCAGCTTGTGTAAGCTGGCAAGCTTCATCCATGTAGAATGATGTCGATTTTATGATGCTCTTTACAGTTGGAGAATCCTCTTCCATTCCCAGTGCCTCAGCAAGCAGCTTGACATGAGCGTCTCGTCTCCACCAGAGGACAGTGTCAATCGCTTGTATTTCGTGGCCGACATCGATCCAAAATGACTCCTTGTTGATGAGATCCTGGTTGATGCAGGATAGATACTCCTCCAGCTTTTCTTCATGATATCTTTGTTGATGCTGAACCCCCCCTCTAGTGCCACGCTTTTCAAGGAAGAAGTAGGCGCCTTTTCCCCAGGGAAGTTTTTGTATCCGCTGCAAGAGAAGACGGCCAAATGCAGCAACCTTTCCTCCAGGGATAAGCTGGCCACTCTTCTCTGGTGCCGTAGACCCTCCTTTGGATGCTCTGGCGACCTCGGCCTCATATGTTGGCCGCCAATGTCCAGCTTCTCCAGCACCAACAGTGTTAATGACAGTTTTTCTCATGATCTCGTAAATCTTTGCACGCTCTCGTTCTGTCAACCGATAACAGGTTGGGAAGTTGTCCCAGTCAACAAGTGCTGGAAAAAAAATTCTCGTAGAGCTTCTATGCTCTTTAGCCGCCGCAAAGCAAAGGTGTGGGATGTGCATCTCCTCGGCATACAGTCGTGGCCCTTCCCCATTCTGGAATGGTGTCAGCGTAATAGTCACATACCCATAATTAATAGTGACAGACCTTTTTTCCGCTAATCCCTGGAACGTAACCTATATGCAGGCTGTTCGTTATTGGAAAGCCAGTGGTGAACAATGGAAACACCTGGAGATCAGATGTCCAAGGGAGTGCAGAACAACGGCCCATCAATGAATCAAAGTCCAGGATATGACTTATGTCATCGATTTTATCAGACAACCATTCACTTGTGACACTGTGGTGGTTTCCCATGGTGATTGCTACTCGTTGATCTCGCTTCCTGTCAATTCCGGCAATGCTATACTCAATATAGCGAGCTGCCCTTTCCTTCACTTTTTCAGAGAGAGGTGAGATGGAAAGACTTGATTCTTGCTCTTGGTCACTGGACGTTTCAAGTGCCTCCTGTTCATCCTTGACAGCCTCCTGCCATTGTTCATAGAGAAAATGGCTCTTGATGGCAAATTGTCCAATACTCCTACTTTTAACTGCCATTTGAGGAGGTTCATAAACAGCTTCATCGCCTGTTTCGAGGGATGCCATGGATGCTGCCAAAAGAGGGCACCGTTAGGATAAGGAGGAACTTAAGTTTGATGAAACGGACATCGGCCTTATGTGCAGTAGGGTCAGGTGGCCGCTGACAGCCGGTGGTGACCTCAATGGCTGTAAGGGTAATAAATCTGGGACCTGAATGGTTCTGGAAATTTTAATTTGGGTATATCCTGAGCTGGCATTGATGTATGGTACCCTGTTATGGGGGGGTAAGAAAATTTCGGCAATCATCTCCCCTAGCTTTAGCCAAATTTGGCAAGCCTTCATTGTGCCAAACCCTCGTGTCTGCTATTGAGTTTTACCTTGAATAGTATATATATCCTGATTAGGTGATACATCAGATAATAGATGGAAGTCTGAATATAAAGATGAGACAAGTAAGCTAGGTGAACAGGCCCGTGTCCCGATTCACACCTTTGAAGCACCCATAATAGCACGCTGGAGCAATAATGCCATTTCACGTCAAAATGCCAATAGCTGCCATCCATAGCTCCATATTCAACATCCGCAGAGTCCGAGAATTATTTTACCCTGAATGGAATGACGACAGTGATGTCCTGAAGGTGGTAAGCGATAGCGGTTGGTATCCGCTCACACCACAGCAAAGGAAGGGGCTGGAGAGTTATTTCTCTGAAATTCAAAACATGACCAAGGTGGGGATATTTGCTGAAATGAAGAAGCAGAGCTTCCAATTGGCACATGCCAAGGCCATCACCGACTGGAAAGCTGTATGGAAGATCCTGATCCAAAAGTCCAAATTCAACGCCCTTTTCACCAAAGAACTACGTTCTCAAGAACTTGACGTTATAAAGCTGATTTCTGATTGGGAATTAGAGAATGAAAAGTGGACGAACAGTGGAGAACACGGTCCTGGACCTGGTCCAAAACCCACACCTGGGTGTCTTCATTCCGAAGAAAAGAGCACCATCCATGAATGGATCTTTGGATCAGCTGGATTCACGCCACTCCGGAATATTGCAATCCCCAAGGAAAAACTTTATGGATTCACGGAGGCTGCCTATATGACGGCATGGGACCGTGACTCAAAAAAGCGAGGGACTAGCATCCAAACACTTCGGGCAGACATGATGGAGATTAGCAAGTTCTGGAATTGTAGGTTGTTTTTCCATTGTGTTCCAATTAAACCAAAACACGCTTGTAATCTGTTGACCCACTTCCCCTAGCCTGGATAGACCCTACTGTTCTGAAACTACCATATGATCTTAAAAAATGGGTCAGGCTTCTAGAGAAAGCCAAGAAATTGGCAACTTGGCTGTGTGATACAAATGCGGAACAAAAGCTTGAGAGCTACCTTTCCAACATTAACTCTATACTGGCGAGCAAGGATGAGGAGCTGTTTCAACAAGTGGGTGTATGTAAGTGTCACATACCTAATTTGTGGAGTATTTGGTGTTGGTCCAGCTGTTGAGTCACTCTGATAGGCACGCTCTCATTGGAGCAAATTCGCAGAATGGCAGATATGATCAATGAAGCAGAATTTCTAGCCATGTCGGTGATCTGGTGCAACTTTCTCTCCCAAAGCTCTGGAGAGCGACCAATACCAAGCAGCGACTCATCAGTACCAGAAGACCTACGCAGAAAATTTCTGGAAACAACCATGGGAGTGGAAGCGCAGCTTGGTATGAGCTCAAAGGAGCTCTTAATAAGCATGGGGGCACAGCCTTCTGCCGATGGGAGCTTTCATGTCTTGCCATCCCTAAACTGTGCGACACCTGTTCACGGCTGGTATGCATGGGAAGAAGATGGCCACTCGAGGGAGCAGTCTTTTCAAGCTCAGGTCACTGCAAATGAGGAGAGGATAAATGGTATCAAAGGGACTGAACGCAAAGTGGCCAAGTTTGTTCCTCTTGATCTTCGGTGGCACCAACTTTGTGGGATCCATGCCATGCTCACCCATATTTCTACTCCACAAGATGCCTCTATTGGGGTTGATGCGATTCCTGGCCAAGTTCACACCCGCAAGGGACTCCTGGTTTCTGATGAAGTAGGGGTGGGCAAGACGGCCCAGATAATCGGTGTTATTTCCCAAATAATGTATTGGAAGCACCTCCATGAGACAGGGGAGAAGTTACCACCTCTCCATGGTGAGTAATATTACTCTTAGGGCTGCATTTCATTGTTCACCTGGCCAACAGATGCCGCCGGGGGGATTGACCACTTTGTTGGTGGCGAGTTCCTCCTACCAGAGGCACCCCATGTCATTGTAGCACCAGTCTCTCTCATTCCACACTGGGAGAGGGAAATTAAAACCTGGATGGGGAGAAATGCGGAAGTGTTAGTCTACACTGGGGGTTATACAAAGCATACGCAATTCTTTGGTCCAACAGGACCTTATCAACAGTCAAAGCAGGAACACATATATCGGAGGATCATACTTGTCAGCACAACAGTGTGTACCTGGTATCTCTTCCGTCAACTGCATAATGACTTTTCTCGAGGCATTGGCGTCTGATGTCAAAGCATTGGTAGACAAAAGAGTGCAAGTTCATGCAAAGGGAATTGCAAGGCAGCTTTCGAGTGCCACTGGAAGAGACACTGAGCACACTATCCTACACATGAACAGCATCGGAGTTCTTGTCGTGGATGAGGCTCATGAGCATCGCACTGGGGGAGCACGTTTCGATGGTCTACTGATGTTGCGTGACCGTGCCATGGTAGTGATCTCAGCAACAGCGACACCTTTGTATACTGGGTCCCGGGTAAGTATTTTCTTCAGTTGACCGGCTGGTGTAACTTCCTTTTTTCATTCCCTATACTTCATCCCAGGATCTTCGGAACATTGGGAGGATCAACAACCTTGCCCATTTCATGACTGAGGATGCTGAAATTGCTGAGAGCACAGCAGCCAGGGTGGCAGCCAGGGTCCGAAAATTGCAGAAGGAATTGAAGGAAGAAAGGGATGATGAGCAGCAGGAACAGACCAGAAATGATCTCTATGATGCCCTGGCAGAGATGCTCTTGGATGTCTCAAACATTCGACGGGCCTTTGGAAACACGATCATCCGACGGGAATTAGACAGTGTAGGGGAACATGGAAAGGGTACCATCACCGGTATGAAGCCATTTTGGCACCAAAAGGCATACTTGGAGTTGAGCGATGTGGAAAGAGCTCA
>Ga0335075_10005473_pt1 | contig 19719 bp, 19 predicted proteins | sample Lox_Sample_24_FD_206723 | JGI IMG/M metagenome (GOLD analysis project Ga0335075, IMG submission 206723) | Soil microbial communities from Loxahatchee National Wildlife Refuge, Florida, United States - Lox_Sample_2.4 | ecosystem: Environmental > Terrestrial > Soil > Wetlands | place: USA...
GACATCCGCAAGTGGATCAACGAGTGGAACAAGGACCCGAAGCCGTTCGTGTGGACCAAGAGCGCCGACGAGATCCTGGAAACCCTCGCCACCTACTGTGAACGAATTATTGGGTCAGGACACTAGCCATCAACCCTGTCCGTCAAAGCGGGGCAACCTCACAGGCTCACCACGGAAGCAAGGAAACACGTGGTTCCCGCTCACTCTTGGGTCTGAAGCGCTGAAGTAACCGTCCTCAACCTGGGGAACTACTATCCAGCGTCTCGCCGCCCTGGCTTAAAGTACCCGGCTTGGTCGCTCGGCACGGAGACATAGCCCCGGACAGTGATGCGTCCGTCGCTATGAACGGTGAACTCAACATCGTCACCCTCGCTGATGTGCAGTGCCTGCCTGATCGGATCAGGCAGGGTGAGCTGTGCCTTAGGGCGAAGTTTCGCTCGAGAGTTGATCCGCGGTTCTATTTCTTTTTCGTTGCCAGTCTCGTTCACAGTCCCCCCCGGGCCACGTACTACTTGGAAGGTACGATTTTCTCAAACATATTCTGGCTAGAGATTAGGTACCAGTGCCAGGTAGTAAATTGTTAAGGCAACCTTGGACGGCGAGATCCAGGCGACAGGACATGCTGCCGAGGGGACAGAGACGCCAGGATCGATCAAAGTCCCTCTATGGAGGAGCGTGCTGTGATATTCGGGGTCACGCTGGGCCAGTCTCTTGGCACCGTGCTCCTTGATCGCGGTGGACCCGTAGAAGTGGCCAAGGTCCACGTCGCGGGCGACGACTCGAGGTCCTTGAGCTTCACCGCCGCTGCAACCACCGGCCGATTGGCAGGCGTCGCGCAGAGCGCGGCTGGCGAATCTATCGCGCTGTAAGACGTCGGCCGCGCCAAGACTGTCCAAGTACGCAAACATGGCCTCAGCAGAGCCGTGTACGGTCCCACTCCTTGCCGCGATCTCTCTTTCCGCACGGCGCCTGCCTACTTGCCCCTCTCGAGTGAAGTACCAAGCCTGGTCACTTGGCACCGAGACATAGCCCCGGACTGTGACGATTCCGTTCTCCTGGACCGCGAATTCAATCTCGTCGCCCTCGCTGACGTGCAACGTCCGCCTGATTTCCTCGGGCAACGTGAGCTGCGCCTTCGGGCGAAGCCTCGCTCGAACACTCATCCGCGGTCGCGGCTCCTTCTTGGCACCAGCCTCGTTCAAGGTGACTCCCCACCCCACGTCACGGGGAAGCGCATCTCCCCTTACCTGCAAGAGATTCTCTCAAACGACTGGCTTGTAGAACGACTTATTGACATTGGCCGGACAACCCGGATAGCAGTACCGACTTCGGTAGGACGATTCCCTCGCAAAGTGGAATCTCGGATGCCCTGTGGCGTGGGGCCGCCACGATGAATCCTCGCCTCGCCTGGCGCGGCGCATTCCTCTAAACTGCATGCCACTACCTAATGCGACCAATTGGCAAGAGTTCCTATCTGCCGCCATACGACGTGGGGCTGCCCCTGCTCACGTGGGGCGCCGTAGCTGAACGTCGCTCGTCCATCGCCGCCCCAGGTCATCTCAAACACTCCAGGATGATCACCGATCTCTCGCACCCGCAACGCCGCCCGGAACGGGCGGCCGGGCGTCCTCAGGTCGGGTTCGAAGGCCTCAATCACGACCTTGCGGTATCTGGCCTGCTCCACATGCGTGAGTTGCCTCCAGGCCAGCTCGAACTGGGGAAGCGTCTCAAACGTCGCCATAAGTCGTCAACCACTCCAGTGCATCAGGCTCAACAAGCATCGCCTCGAGGGAGCCATGCACAGCCCCCGACAGATCTCCGAACTCCACGCTCGCCTCCACTTGCCAATCGCTGCTTGGGAGGGATGTATCTAGATCGGGATAGTCCGAAGGAGTCGCAGTCCCGACCGCGATCACTCCATTCAGGTGGAAGGCGAACTCGGTCTGCCCGTCTTCGCGCGCGTCCAGCGTCCGCCGAGTGTCCTCACGGCGCGTGGGGCTCCGCTTTCGCTCGAAGTCTCACGTGTGCACTGAACCGTGGCGACGGCTGGGGTTTAGGGCGAGAGTCCCTCATAACGCTCCCTCTCGAAGAGGATCCTACTCTCCTATTTTCCGACTATCCGGAATCCGGAAATGCTCCAGTTCCATATTGCAAACGCAACAACCCATCTTCGGATGGCTTCTTGAACAAATCTTTACCTATAAGATCCCTGATGTGACAGTAAACCTCGACGTGGTGCTCGACGTCTCTTAAGATGTGAGGAGTAGACGGTCGCGGCATATGCCCTACAGCAGGGGCGTGTGGAATCTGCGACCCGTGATCACGTGGGTTGATGTCTAGTCGCTCAGGGCGGCGACCCACGACTCGCCGAAGGGGAGACGGCAGGAGGGGCTTGGGGTCACTTGGGGATCGGAGTATAGGGGTGGGGTGTCGCGGCCTTAAGGCTCGACATAATCTAGGGGCCCATCGCTCGTTAGGGCTAACCATTTAACACTCGCGTTATGTAGTGAAGCGCACACTTATTAGTAATCTCCAATCTGCTGTGCCCAGTGCTACATGCATGCGCCTTTTACGCTGTCTATGGTAGGAGATTATGCCTTCTATAAATAAGTGGCAAACGACGCGCAACCAAGAACTCGCACAAGCTACTCACGAAGCCATCCCTCAGACCCGCAGAACCACGAATCCCCGGATCCGGCATGGGCCCCAATATCAGTGGACAGCAGTCGGCCATCATGGACTGGCTCAGACGCTACTGGCTATTCCAGTTTGGTTCGGACCTAGCTGTGATGCGGGGAGGTCAATAAGGGATGCCAACTCTAGACTCGTCTGACTTGGCCAACAGTGATGCTCTTCCGGAGCGCCTTCGCTGTGACATTTGTATTGTCGGCACGGGGCCCGCGGGCATGACGATCGCACGGGAGCTTTCGAACACGCGAGTCCGGGTTACTGTCCTGGAAAGCGGGAGAATGGATCGCCAAGAAGAGGCAGATGCCCTCAACGAGATAGAAAACGTTGGGTGGCCCCGAGTGATGGAACAATGGCTGGTCCGCAACCGTATCGTAGGGGGAAGCTCCCACACTTGGACGGGCCGCTGCGCACCATTTGACGATATTGATTTCCAGGCACGTAGCTGGGTACCCCATTCCGGATGGCCATTCGGAATCAGTGACCTAATGCCCTACATTAATCGTACAGGCCGATACCTAGGGCTGGGATCTGGTAATGGAATAACAGATGACCGCATATGGGAACTCACAAAACGGCCCAAACCTTCCCTCGGCTCGAAGGCAGACCAGATGCCGGAAGATTCGGATAAGCTGCTGCCGATGTTCTGGCAATTTAGCCGCGAACGGGCGAATCAATATGACAGAGTCCGCTTCAGGAGACTCGCGGCCGAACTGGGAAACAATGTCACTATAGTTACGAATGCGACCGCGCTTCGAGTAAACCCTACCGACTCTGCAAACGCCGTCGAATCCGTGGACTTCGCTGCCCTGGGCGGCCGTCGATGGACGCTCCCAACTCCGACGATTATCCTTTGCGCGGGAGGCATAGAAAATGCACGGCTACTTCTATCTTCCGATAACGCGAAGAGCCAAGGCCTAGGAAATAAGAATGGAATCGTCGGCCGATTTTTGATGGATCACCCTCGCGGAACAGTTGCTAGATTCCCGATGAAAAAAACCCAAGCAGTACTGAGTCAGTACGCGGTATTCAAGTCGAACACTCCAGGCGCCAACCTATATCAGCGCGGGATGCGTTTGAGCCCAGCCGTCCAAAGGTCGGAGGAACTCCTCAACTGTGCCGCTTGGATCGACGAACGATTGGCGCCAGACGATCCGTGGGATGCATTGATACGGTTCATGCGCCGCGAACCAGACGCTCGTCCAGATTTCCGTGCCATGGCGATGAATGGCGGATTGCTTATCCGCGGACTAAAGGAACACTTTATCTCGCACGCCGTCCTACCGCGTAAGCTTGCTCAGGTCACACTGGAAGTAATGACTGAACAACTTCCGAATCCCAACAGTCGAATCACATTGTCGGATCGCCGTGACAACCTGGGTACTAGGATACCGCGGATCGACTGGCGTGTATCCGAAGCGGAGGCGCGATCGATGCGCCGAATAACCGAGCTTGTCGTTGATCACTTGACGCTAATGGGGATCGAATCCCCGGATATTGAAGAATGGGTGCGGGACGGAAAGATGTTCCCTAGGACCATCGTCGACATCGCCCATCCTTCTGGAACGACTCGCATGGCGGACAACCCTACTAAGGGGGTTGTCGATGCGCATTGCCAGGTCCATGGCGTTGCGGGACTGTACATTGGAGGAAGTTCCGTCTTCCCTACTGCCGGACACGCCAACCCGACGCAGATGATCGTCGCATTGGCGCTACGCCTGGCCGATACGTTGAAAGAACGCCACTGCTCTACTACCGGTAGTAGCGAGAAGTCGATGGCCGGTACACGAGACAGTGAACGTCCGGAGGCGTGATCGTGAGAAGCGACGCACGCACCCGGGTACTTGTGACAGGCGCCAGTGGCAAGATTGGAACCCATGTAGTCAACGAATTGATTACACGGGGCTACTGTGTACGGGCTCTGACATCTAAATCCGCCAATGTGTATGGTAACAGTAACGAACTGGAGTGGCGAGTACTTGATTTCCAAGAGTCACTCGAATTCGATGATCTAGTTCGGGGATGCTCTGTTGTCATTCACCTAGGGGCAGAACTAAATTCCATGGACCGAATGCCACGCTCGAATGTGGACGCGACCCGCGCCCTCGCAGAGGCAAGTGAGCGTGCACACGTAAAATTCTTCTGTTACACAAGCTCGGTTTCCGTATATGGCAGCGCTCGGCGCCGCCGTGTCACCGAGGACAGTCCTGTGATGACGACCGATCGCGACGTCCGCAGCGAGTTCTGGGGCGATAAGCAATTCCGAACCTATGGACGTACCAAGCTACAGGGCGAAAAAGCAATAAACGCCGTCGCGCACAATGTTGAATACGTGACACTCCGCCCTACATTGGTTGTAGATACTCGAGATCTAATTTCGCTACAAGATTGGCATAAGCCTAAGAAGCAGTGGTACGCCTCTCGGCATGCTCATCATATCTATGTCTTTGACGTCGCTAATGCCATCTTGTGGTTTATGGAACGAAGCTTGCGCCGTGATAGGCCAGCTCCCGGAGTAGATACATTTAATCTATCGGAAGACGACACTCCCGTCAGTACATATGGTCAGATCTTTAAGGCTGCGTACGCAGCCAGCCATGATCCAAGATGGCGCGTTGCGGCCATTCCGTGGCCGGTGGAATGGCTGTTGGCGATCCTCAGGGCCAGGCGTGTGATCCTGCGACACCCATTTGGACGCATGACCTTTGCAGACACAAAATTGCGCCAGAGCGGCTATATGGTGCGGTTCGGTATGTCTCAGGCAGTGTCTAACTTCTGCGCGGGGCTGACTCCCTTGAGAACAACTGACCACAAAGGTCAGGCAACAACGCGGGCGTCGCATGACGTATCAGTAGAGAGTGCGTATGAGGGCGGCCAAAATGTGGGGGAGGTCACCGGTGCATGAGACGTCGCAATCGCGGCTTAAGATCTCGATTATTATGTGTGCTTTCAACGAGCAGGACCGCATCGAGCGGGCGATCAACGAGGTGCTGCATTCTGAGTACCCCTGTGCTGTCGAGCTCGTTGTAGTAGACGATGGCAGTACCGACGATACCGCGCTCCTCGCTGAGAAGATCAGCGATCCTCGGCTTATTGTCCACCGACTAGGAAAAAATAGAGGCAAAGGATACGCCCTGCGAACGGCTTCAGATCTGGCTACCGGAACGCATATACTCCCCTTCGATGCTGATCTCGAGTATTCGGCGGAAGACATTCCGCGGCTGATTGAGCCGGTTATCAAACGGAATTACAGTGTAGTCTACGGTGCCCGAATATTTGGATTCAATACCGTGTACCAGTCGTATCGATACGCGGCAGGCAATCGGTTCCTCACGAGAGCAGCAAACATACTTTTCGACGCAAGCATCAGCGACTTGCATACATGTCTGAAGCTGGTACCACGAGAGCTGTTCCGGAGACTGCTCCTGCGCGAATCCCGGTTCGGTCTAGACACTGAGATGACCGCAACATTGCTTAGGCTGGGCTATAGACCCTTCGAAGTGCCCATTAGCTACTATAGCCGATCCCACGCGGAAGGTAAAAAGATCTGCTGGCGTGATGCATTCGCGTGCATGGCGATTCTGTTGAAGGTGCGACTGCGGAGACGGAAGCAGCTTGTTGCCGAAGAAAGTGTCCCAGTCTCAGCCTGTCGTCTAACCCAAGAGCAATTCCTGGAGGATGCCGACTATGAATTTGTCTCAACCCTGAAATTGGAGGTGAACGGTGAATTCTCGTAACCGCACGGCAACTCGTGGACTTCTGCAGTCTGAGGAAGAGTGGGATGTCCGTAATCGCGTACTGGCCGCCAGTCTCGCATGCCTAGCAGAACGATATCTCCGGGATGAGGGAGGCCGCGGTTTGGATATTGGATGCCAGGATGGCGCTCTTACGGACTATCTGAACGCACATACCAAAATTGGGTGGGAAGGAATTGATCCTATACTGCCGGAAACCCAGCGGTCGGCCCGAGGCGCCGTGCTGCATTCAGCTGCGGCGGACGGTATTCCATATGCGGATTCATTCTTCAGCTGCCTCCTGCTGGCCAATGTGTTTGAGCACATACCTCCGCCCCGACGCCACGCTTCTTTCGTGGAGATGTGCCGAGTACTGGAGCCCGGAGGAATCATCGTGGGCCAAATACCCAATCCGTACTTTCCAATAGAAGCGCATAGCCGTCTGCCCTTTATGGGCTGGCTCCCGATAACCCTGCGGAAGAAGTATTGGGTGCTCTCACCGGTTCCTTGGGAGCACGATTTCTTTTCTGTTACTCCGCGACACATAAAGGCCGAGACTAGGAGAGCAGGTATGCAAGTCGTCATGATTGAGAATTTCAACTATCCGGTCGCAGCTCTACCAAAGCAGGTTCGGCCGCTAGCTGCTGCCTTGAGGTTCCCTATGGGACGATTTCCCTGGGCATGGCAATTCGTGATCCGACGGCCGACATAGGATATCCGGTGCGACCCATACTTAAGACCCTTGGGCACGATGATGTTCGGCAGGCTGTGTCGGCATTGGCCGAAGTTCTATGCTGCAGCAAAAGTCGAACTACAAGGAAGGCTGATGAGTGAAGTCCACATCGAGTCCATCACTTCACGCGGAGAGACCTGACTACAGCACCGATAGGTTTTGCCCGCTGAGAATCATGGAGGTCGAGCTTACGAGTCCGTTGCCAGGCCTGGACTTTGATGGGCAGTATCGTCGCGCCTGGGTCCTGGCCCGGGTGCATACAGAGCCGATTGGTGTGTGCATAGTTGAGGTAGACCAAGAAGGTGTTACCCCCGATGAGCTAGCAGGGCTGATCTGGGAAGAGCTAAGTGGGCCAATCGTCAAGCGCTTCGTAGATGCGCGCATACCGGTACCTGTTGCGCTAACGGGCGGAGGGCTGGAGAGTAATCCGGAGGCCTGGCCATTCCTGCGTGAGCGTTCGGCGATGTTGGCTGATCCCCCATTCATCAGCGTAGTCATCTGCACTCGTGATCGCCCGGAACAGCTTGGGAGATGCCTGGGGCGCCTCCGGAGTCAGAAATACCCGCGTTTTGAGGTAGTGGTGGTGGACAATGCCCCAAGGTCAGGTGCGGTGCAGAGCATAGTGGCGGCTCATAGGGCGGATGGGGCGAACTTCCGCCATTGCATTGAGCCGCGTCCCGGCTTGTCTTGGGCAAGGAATGCTGGTATAGCCGCCGTGGCGGGCGAAATAATAGCCTTCTTGGACGACGACGATGAGCCGGATGAATACTGGCTAGTCGGGATTGCAGTTGGGTTCGTAAGGAGTGACCGTATTGGAAGTGTCACGGGCGTCATCCTCCCCGCCAGGCTGCATTCTAGAGCGGAATTTCTGTTTGAGGAGGTTGGCGGCCACGGAAAAGGCCGTGGCTTCGGGAGGGAGACATTTTCCAATTCGGGAGGTCAAAGCCCCCTGTTCCCGTTGCCTCCATTCGGCACAGGTGCGAACATGGCCTATCGGCGGGAAGTGCTGAATAGGATTGGCGGCTTCGACGTTGCTTTGGGGGCTGGAACTCCAACCTCGGCTGGCGAGGATACACTCGCTCTAACACTCACGATGCTGGCGGGCTATGAGATTGCTTATGAGCCCACGGCACTGATGTGGCATCATCACCGTGAGGAAGTAGAGGATCTGAACCGTCAGTTGCATGGGTACAGCATTGGGCTCACGGCTTTTTATGCTGCGCTTATAATTCGGCGGCCGAGCGTAATTCCCGGGCTCATCAAGTTGTTGCCTGCGGCACTTTCCTACGTAAGGCGTGCGATAGTTGCTGCACCGGCAGGCTCGTCTGGTGCCTCGAACGGACTGTATCGAAGGCATATCCGCGGAATGTTCGCCGGGCCTGGAGCATACGTTAGAAGCGTGTTTAAACAGAGACGTGCGGCGAATCTAGAATAATAACTTGCCGGACTAAGTGGTCTAACGCCACCTAGGGAGAGCTCACGCCCGAGTGGTGGCCCAGGACTTGACTGGACACTTCTGTCAGGCGTGACGACAGAGAATCAAGTAGGTAGCGGACCGCACCGGGGAAGGTAGATAGCGTATGGTGGCTTATGGAAGACCTCCAAGCTCGCAGGCTGTATTGCCGGAGGCGGATGTGCATGGGCTAACTCGACAAGATGAACCAGTCGCTCGCCTATCTATAGCCGCAATCGCGCTAACTGCCTCGATCGGTGTGCTCGTTGCCAGTGCGGCCTTTGCCGCTGGGCGGCTGGGCTACGCGAACTCAGCTTGGGCGAACCGGGCATACTGGCTTGGACAGGCCCTAGTGCTGATTCCAATAGCAGCGAGGCTTCTTGGTCGACCCACTCTAAGTAGTGGTTCGGTTGTTAAGCTAATTGTGATACTCACCGTAGCGCAGTATATACTGAAGATATGCTATAGCCCTGCGGGTTTTACCTTTGCGGATGAATTGTATCACTGGCGAGGTACTGTCAACCTCGTGCAAACTGGTGATCCCTTTACTCCGAACTACGGGATACCGATAGGCCCGCATTACCCGGGACTTGAGCTGGCTACCTCTGCGCTGATCTCGTGTACCGGGCTTTCCGTGTTCAGTGCCGGCTTGATAATTATAGGCCTTGCTCATTTGTTGTTCGTCTGTACGCTTTATTTGGTCTTCGGCACTCTCACGCGGTCTCACAGGATCGCTGGCATTGCAGTGCTCATCTACTATTCAACACCCGATTTTACGTCGTTCAATTCTATGTTCGTCTACGAGACCCTTGCCCTGGCTTTCCTGGGACTAAGCTTGCTTGCCGCGCTGAAGGTGACGGTTGAGGAGTCTCCTGGGATTCGGATTCGATGGTATGTAATAGGAGTGCTAAGTATCTCAGGGACCGTCATTACTCATCATGTTACTAGCTACGCGCTCACGGTATCCCTCGTTTTGGTAACTCTGGTTAGCGCCATTGCAGGATTCCGTAGCGCCGCTTCTAGGCTTTGCGTTCTGGCGAGTGTTTGTACTTCAATGGTAGCGGTTTGGTTTATCTTTGTGGCTCCGGATACTGCCAATTATTTTCGACCAACAGTCCAGGGCGTACTTGACGGTTTGAATGGGTTGCTAGGAGGTGGATCCGCGGGTGCGCCGTCAACCTCACTTGCCCCGCTGGGGGATCAGTTCCTTGAGGGAGTAGGCATTTTGATTATTACTTGTTTGCTTATGCTCGGCACATGGGACGTTTGGCGGCGCCATCGACAACATCCCTGGATCCTCGCGATGACAATAGGATCCTTCGGCTGGTTTGTAGCCTTGGCTGTACGCCTAACCACGCCGGACGGACAGGAGCTTGCGGGTCGTACGGCGCCTTTTGTGGACATCCCGGTTAGCGTAATTGCAGCACTAGCCCTCATCAGGTTCGTCAACGCGGCTTCGCTGCGTCGTTGGCGATCTGGCACTATAGCGGTCGTTACGGCGGGGGCGCTGACGCTTCTATTTGATGGTCTAGCTAATGGCTGGCCCCCGTATTGGGAGAGATTGCCTGGCCCGCACCAGGTCGCGGGCTTCGAGCGCTCGGTGGGACCAGAGGAAATCGCGACGGCTGATTGGACGCTCTCGGCGCTTGGTCCGGGAAACCTATTCGCTGCGGATATTGGCATAGATCCTGTGCTCGCAGGCTACGGCTACCAGAACCCGTTGCAAAGCGTCGGTTACCTATACACCACACCTACGTTCACATCGGCACTCGCATTGAGGGCCGAAAAGCAAGGGGTGCACTACATACTGGTTGACCGTCGCTTGAGTGAATCATTGCCGTCTTCAGGTACTTACTTCGCCGGCCAGACCAGCGCAGTTCGCCGGCCGATACCCTTGCCTGACCTCACTAAGTTCGACGATGTGCCGAGCCTTCCTCGCGTGTACGACTCGGGAAACATCGTTATCTACAATCTGCAGGGTCCGGGATATGCGCCGTAGAAACGTTGATGTAGCCTCCGTTGGGGTGGTCGCGGTACTAGGGTGGGCGTCGCTTTTGGGTGGCATGCCAGCTCAGCTCGTTGTGGCTGTGGGCCTTGCCCTATTTGCCGCCCCCGGCTATGTATGGTCTGAGGTGCTGCTCGCCCGCAGGGCGACGGGGCTGGAACGAAGTGTGGTGTCGGTCGGCATTGCGCTTGTAGTGCCCATTCTCGGTGGGTTGGCGCTCTACGCGGCAGGGATCTCGCTACACCGTGCAGCCTGGGTTGGTCTCCTATCCGCCGTGACGATCGCTGGTGCCGCAGTACTGGCGATCCAGCGACGAAGAAGTGAAGCACCAGCGGCCGACACGCAAGTCAGTAAGGGAGCCCTACCGCTACGCGCCCTGCTCGTTTTCGGTGCTGCCACGGTGATTGCTACGGGATCTGTAACACTGGCGGTGCTCAGCGCTGACGCTCAGAAGTATCCCGGTTATACCCAATTGTGGATGTCGCCGGTGGAGAACAGCGCTATTGAGGCAAATCTCGGTATTACAAATCAGCAGGGTAGCACACTAGCGTATCGCCTTGTGTTGTTGCGCAAGGGGAAGGTAAGCGCGAGCTGGAATCTTACGCTTACCAGTGGGCAGTCATGGGTACGTATTATCCCATACACAACGAAGTACTCGATAGTAGCTGACCTCTACCACATGCCCAACCTTCGACAGCCATATCGGAGGGTCGACAATGGTGGATGATACGCCGGTCTCGCCTAAAAGCATGCGTGATGTCTGCCCGCCGCGATCGAGACCCATCCAAACCTGCTACTACATGCAGACGCACTCGCGCCCAGAGCAAATTGAACGCTTGGTAAGGCTTATCAAAGAGGGCAGTCCAAGCAGCACTGTGCTGATCGATCATGATGCCTCAGTAGCGTCTCTCGACACTAGAATCTTCCGACCGATGTCCGGGGTACACGTAATAAATGGAAGTGGCGGTTACGGTGATTTCTCTCATCTCGATCGATATTTCACAGCAGTCGACTGGCTGGATTCTCGAGGGGTAGACTTCGACTGGTTCCAGAACCTGACGGGACAGGATTACCCGCTTCGGCCGATAGGCGACATAGAGCAAGCTCTTCTATATGGCGGATATGATGGGTATCTGCAGTACGCGCCTGTGTTTCCTGAGCGCACTCCCCCGAATGTCGACTGGGGTGCGGGCCCAGAATATAGATTGGCCAGCCAATTTGACACCACGATGCGCATAGACTATGCACATCGGTTCGTCGGTCGACCTACCCTCACTAAGCAGCGGTTGCTTCGTCCATTCATGGTAGCGAACTGGATGCAGCCATGGGTCCGCGTTTGCCTTGGGTATTCTACTGTGGGGATCCGGCGTAAAGACACCATCTTCAACGATGACTTCATCTGCTATGGAGGCTCGTTCTACTGTGCTCTTTCCGCGACCTGTGTGCGTTATGCGCGAGACTTCGCCAGGGCAAATCCGGATATCGTGAAGTTTTTCCGTGCGGTGTGCGGCCCCGAGGAGCTATTTCTGCAGACCGCTCTTGTCAATTCAGGCAAGTTCCGCCTCGCGTGTAGCGGCACCCACTATATCGACTTCTCGAATAGTCACTATAATCATCCTAAGACTTTCGCTGTGACTGATCTGGAAGTTCTGCTGTCCAGCGGTGCACACTGGGCCCGGAAGTTCAACTCAGACTACGATTCGCGAATTCTCGACGCACTCGATCAGCATGTAAGGGTCGTAAGTTTATACCTGTGTCTAAGTCAGATAAATATTAAGGTGGCTATCTCATATGCTTATCGAAAACTTCCGGTCACCCAACGACCAAGCGCTGATCAGTACAACTGAAAGCAAGGCTCGTGACGACGATCGTAAGCCTTTGTCGATATGCCTGGTTGGCCCAGGCTGGACGTTCACGTCGGGCATTAGTTATTACACGTGTCGCCTTGCCAATGCTGTCGTAGACGAGAATTTTGAGACGTCCGCTATTCTCTTGAGGCGCCTGCTACCTCTCCGATTTTACCCGGGCAGACAGCGTGTTGGGCTACAACGGGCTAGCATGACCTACCGCCCAACCATCTCGCTATACAACGGAATCGACTGGTGGTGGGGACGATCACTGATCCGCGCAATAGGCTTCCTCAGGACCCGTCGGCCCAACGTTATGGTTCTGGAGTGGTGGACCGCGGCCGCATTCCATACCTATCTAATGCTGGCTCTTCTTGGTCGCATGTTTGGCGCGAGGATAGTCATAGAATTGCATGAATTGCAGGACCCGGGCGAAGCTGGGCTTGCGCTCGCCCGCCAATACGGGAGGTGGGGTTTGCGCGCCCTGCTGGTAATTGCTCACGGATGCATCGTGCACTCGAGATCAGACCGAGAACTGCTCGAGTCCGGTTACGGGACGCTCCAGAAACACATAGCGATGGCGCCACATGGGCCTTATGATCAATATAATGGCGTTAGCGGGGGCTCTAAGGCGGCCAGCGCTACTGCAGTTTCGGCAGTAAGAACCGCGCCTAGGCCTGATGTTGTAAATCTGCTGTTCTTCGGACTTATACGTCCATATAAGGGCCTGGAAGATCTGTTGAGAGTCTTTAATAGTCTTACGGAAGACGAAGCCGCGCGTCTTTGGCTAACTGTCGTTGGCGAGACATGGGAAGGTTGCACTCAGCCGGCGGAGCTGATAGCGATCAGTCCGTATGCTCATCGGATCACCTTCGTCAACGAATACGTGCCCGACGAAGTTGTAGGGGCCGCGTTCGCGCATGCTGACGTCGTAGTCCTTCCTTATCGTCGTTCGTCAAGCAGCGGGATCCTGCATATTGCGATGAGTTGCGGCCTGCCCGTTGTTGTTACGAGCGTCGGTGGCCTTCCCGAGGCCGCAAGCGGATACGACGGCGCGGTATTCGTGCCGCCTGGCGATCCCGATATGCTGAAGGCTGGACTCATGAAGGCTGTCCAGATGGCCGGGCAGCAATTCGCCGACCCACGGGACTGGCACGAGACGGTTGCGGTGATCGGTTCTGCCGCTGGGATGGCTCCGGCCATGACCAGGCCATGTGGTTCGCAAATCAATGAGACTTCGCTAGTACGTGAGCGGCGTACACCGCACAGGTAGGCCTCCACGATCACCACGGACAGCGACAGCCGCCCGCGGGTGCCCCTCCAGCAGCTGGAAAAAGAACGACCCGGCCACCCGCGACGGGATCTTCAGCTCCTAGCCCCGAGCCTAGCGGTGATCTTCTTGGTAGGTGTCTGCGTTTAGCCCCGTAAGCTGACGCTGGTGCGCGCCGATCGCCGCAGTGACCTCCGCCTCCATCAGCCCCCAGTAAATCGGATACAACTGTCTGCCTGGTCAGGTCATCGACCTCCCGCAGCTTTCAGCACTATCGCCACTTCCGCCAGGGCAGGCTGTCCCGATCTAGCGCCATCGCGCGATATTGTCCTTCCGCGAGCCCCATTGGGGTGGTGTCGCTGACCATCCCATGGCCGCCGATTCGCAACCACTTGAGGAGACGCCACCGCGGGAGGAAGTATTTCGCCGAACCGGAACAAGACGCACGGTCCAAATCCGAGTACTATAGAAGTGACTTTGTCGATCTAGCACGACAGGAAGCCCTCTCATGGAGGGCACGGGGGGTTAGCCTTCACGTTCAGATGTACAGCCGACCGCAGCGCGTTTGTCAACTCGTATGAGCTATGCATTGGGCGGCTATCCACATGCGCACCATGAATATCAGCTGTGACTGTAGCCAGAACGCTACGACAGACGTCCACGAGGAGCCCAGTGATTTCGCCTGTGGCTCCCGCGGTGTAGGACCCCTGCCCAGCCATGGATAGTCATCGAGAGCGAGAAGTCGACAACGCGTATGCTCGGAGACAATTGGCTGGCCTGCATGCGCTAACGGCGTTGGGCGATCCGGAAAATACTTCGGCTCCATTTCCGGGCCCTGCCATGCGCCTGCGCCAATCTAATGGCCCAAAAGGTCCTCACGAGTTGACTTCGGGACAGTCCTCGAGCTCATCTGGATCAACTCCAACCCCTAACTACTGGACCAAAATATCACGCATCACTCGTAGTGATCAGATGCTACGAAGTTCCCTATACCTCATATTGAATTATGGGCTTCAAGCTGCGCTTGGCTTTGCGTTCTGGATCATCGCCGCGCGACTCTTCAGCACGGCTAGCGTCGGACGCGCCAGCCTGCTCTTTTCGGCCGCCACGTTCATTTCCTTCTTCGGACTCCTTGGATTTAACGTTACCTTTCTGAGGTACCTCCCGATCACGCGACAGCGCAGCAGATTGATCACTGCGGGAGTAACTCTTGTCGCCGCTTGCAGTGGCGTGTTGGCCTTGATCTATGTACTTTTTACGCCTATAGTTGCTCGCCCTATTTCATTTGTAGTACACAGTCTCCCCCTAACGCTTGGCTTCGTAATACTGACGGCGGGCGTGGGTGTAAATAGCTTGACCGATTCGATTTTCATTGCCGCAGGCAAGGCAAACTATAATGCATTTGTCGATGGCATCATCGGCGGTATATCCAAGATTGTCCTGGTGCTTCTGCTCGTCGGCGGCGGTGCCTACGGCATATTCGGCGCAGCTTCCGGAGGATTGATGGCTGCGGCCATAAGCAGCCTACTTCTTATGGCTTGGCGATTGCGCTGGCGACCAAAATTTAAGAATTTCCGCCAATTGCTTAAACCCGTCTTCCGATTTTCGGGGATGAACTATGTGGGAAGCATAATGACTCTGCTCCCCACTCTGATCGTACCGGTGATCGTCCTAAATAAGATAGGAGCTTCCGGGGCAGCCTACTATTATGTCGCCTTTCAGCTGGCAAACATTCTCTACCAGGCTGCGTATTCCGTAGAACAGGCTTTTCTCGTCGAGGGATCCCATGCAGGAGTGATTAGCCGTGCTGTCTTGATCCGGAGCGCCCGCGTACTGCTAGCGCTGTGTATTCCCGCTTTCATTGTGGTGATTCTTTGCGGCCATGAACTGCTGCTGGCATTCGGGCCGAAGTATGGCGCTAATGCCGACAGCAGTCTCATTCCACTCACTGCAGCAGTGCTTCCGATCGCCATCGGTAACTGGTGTTTGACAATCTTGCGGCTGTCCAACCAGCTAAGAGCAATAGTCGTGAGTAATCTAGTTTATTCCGTAACCATCGTAGGATTGGCTTGGCTTCTGGCGTCGCATGGCTTGGGTGCGTTGTCCGTAGCCTGGCCAATTGGCGCTTCTGCTGGCGCCGTAGTGGCCGGAATCGCGGCAGTGCGGACCATACGGCTAAAGCACAGGAGCAGTTTCTGATTATTTCCCTGGGAGGAACAGGCGTGTATGAGCTGCTCATGCTCAGGAACGGCTCCGCCACGCGTGCCAGCTGCGCAAAGATGGCATGGTCCGTCGAGCAGCCTTGTGTCCAACCTGCGTCCACCCGTCCGGAGGTTACTGCGTCGCCAGGACAATCATGGATCCGGCAGGTACCCGGATGCCGGTCGAGATCGATGCAGCCGGGATTGTGTCCGTAATCACTTTCGGCGTATGAAGCCCGTAGTTCCATATCCGCAGCGTGCTCGATAGCGCGGTGGAGGCGTGAAAGGTTATTTTTCGCCCCGATTCGGTGTTGGTGTTGATGAACGCTATGGCACCCTTTCCGTCTGGTAGCGCAGACTGAAATGCCAGAATGTCACCGGGGTCCGAGGTGGCCAAAGTTGATAGCAGCGCGTGGGGTTGGGCAAGCTTGGATGCGAGGAGGTAGCCGTAGTACGGTGTTTCCACCGTCGGCGGATCGGATGATGTGAAGAGCCCGTAGTCCGGATTGACGCACGTGGATGTCTTGTTTCCGTAATTATTCATATTCCACCAGTCCACACTTTGTGCGCCAGCGGCTAGCCAAGACAGCACGTCACCAGCAGCGAACAACGCGCCTATAGGCGTGCACGATGTCGAGGTCTCACTGTTTGACACTGCAGTTTCGCCGATTACCACTGAAGCCGTTGGGGCATAAATGTTGAGGGTTGCGCGGATACCTTGATACAGAGCAGGAATCCTGCGTAGCGCGGCCAAGATCTGTTGAGCATTCGGGTTATGCCCTCCGAGACTGCCGAGGAAGTTGAATGGGTAGTAGTGAGCGTCTACAAAGCTCACGAATTTTGCGTCTGCCGTAAGCACGATGTCGTTCCACTCGTTACTGTCTGCTATTCCCGCGCCCTTGACCGAAGTACCGAACGCCCACGGCACGCCGATCTGCACTGATGGGTCTGCCGCCTTCATCGCCCGCATAAATCGTTGGGCGTTCGCTGCGTAAGACGTTGCGAGCGTATGCATCCCATCTGCATCCCCTTCACTGTTCAGCGGACAAGTCGCATTGTTGGCGCCGTTAGCGGAAGGCTTGTAGCCGCGGTAGTTCGACGGCGGGCGAGCCAGCTCGTTGTCGACCTCCCAACAGCCGTAGGACTCGTTTCCTACTTCCCAGAGCGCCACACTCTCGCCGGGCGTCCGCGCTGCAGTGGCCACCCAGGCTGCTGCTTGGGCAGGGGTTCCTGAGCCGAAGTTGACCGTCACGAAGCTTTCAGCTCCGATCGCTTTGGCTTGCCGTGAGAATTGGCTAAAGCTGAGCGGGTCCTTGGACGCACAGCTCGAGGTAAATGAAGCCGTGGCATCGTTCGGTAGGCAGTTAGCTATGCTTGTGTTGCTGCGCCAGTCGTAGAAATCGGCGTACGCGCCGCCACCGAAGCGAAGTTGGCCGATGTTGACCGATTTGAGTAGCGGTTGAATGACGTTAACGCCGCCGCCAGCTGATGTGTCCGCCGCATAGACGTAGTCCCATGGGGTGACATTCAGCCCGAGCGGTGCGGTAGGCAACTGGACTCCGGTCGTATCGCCGCATGACGAGATCCCCAAAGCGATTGCCGCAACGGTCATCATGCAGAAAGTCTGATTGAGCACTTTTCTGCAGCTCGTGCGAAAGCTCACTGTTCACTCCTCGCCCAGCACCTAACGTGTAGCATCCAGATGGTCCTTGAGCCTCTTCGATTTCTGCTGGTTGACACTAATCTCGTAGCTTTGACTCTAGTCGTGTTACTGGCCGGCGAGGTCACGACATTGGTTGGAGTTCTTCCAGTAACGATGATGCCGTGCGCGCAGACGGGGGCAGCATGGCCGCGCGATCTGCTTTTACGTTTAGGCGAAATTGCCCAAGTTCGCCTGTACCCCTGCAGGGTGGCCTGCAGAGGCGACGGTTTGCACCTTCGTGGAGGGCAGCTGTACGCCACCGCAAACCGGCCGGGGGATACAACCACCAGGACGGAGGCGGCCCTTGCCGGAGCGGAGGCAATGAAACACCTACCACGGAAACTCGCTCCTATCCAGTTCTCCGTCGACCAGAGGCCATCATGCCGGAGGTCACCACGGCGCAGGCTGCCCTCCATTCAGTTAACGCCACCGGAATGCCGGCGTGCTTGCTACTGGCTAGTCTGTCGGCCGCGGGACAGTCTGACCGTCTGAAACCGAGAGACCTCCCTGGCCTGAAAGGGGACCGCAGATGTGTCCATGCTTCGCATCAGCCCTATCAGTGCTCTGTCCTCGACTGTTACCGTGTCCGGCGCGCATCCTTCTTTCGTAGCATCCAACTTGCAGGTTGATTGCTCACAGGGATCCGCGGCTTCCCGCTGCTTGCGGAATTTTGATGAAGCTCGTTGTATCGTTTCTAGCTTTATAACGGTATGATCATGACACCGTAAAGCTCTTGTAAAATTCTTGTAACGAGAGTGCGGCTCTTGATTAAGCGAAATTCCGATATTCGGAAAGTAATATTCCACTCTAAGAGGGGATTCTCCTTGGAGGCAGAGGACCGATGCACGGAGTCCCGGCGTACAGCCTCAGAGGCGGCGCGAGAGCAGATGCCCACGATGTATGACCGTTCCCTGTCGGCGAATGAAAGCGCAGGTCAGCCCCAGTGTCGCTCATGATTTGGGGTCGCCTTTAGCGACTATCGCGTCCAAGGTGAATCCGTCGTAAAAATCCATACAAGAGTTTGCGCAATGTGTCCGAAAGGACCTATCATACTGTTACATGCCGGAGTGCGCCTGAGTGCGGGCGCTCCCGTCGGCGGTTGTAGGGGTGGGATCTGATGACGCCGGAGGTGGGGGTTGGAACCCTGTTAGGGTTCGCTGCGGTCACGTCAAGCTAGCGAGAAGCGGGTCTATTGCTGAGTTCGGCGTCCACAGATCCGTTACCCGAGGCTTGAATGACGAATGCTCGGGGCCTGCGTGCGTGAAATTGGAGCATGCAAGGTTCTTGCAAGGGTTCTGGGACAGTACTGCATGCTTGTCTTCTTTCGAATTCAATTAGCACAGTGCTCCTTAGCGTGCCCAAAATGGAACCTTTTATCTTACTTATGAAAACATGATGGCTATCGGGTCGTCGTCACTCCTTCTGGCGGTAACGGGAGGATGGTTTCCCCTTTTAGCGAGTTGGGAGTCGGAAGTGCGCGTTCTTGTTCTTGGTGGTGACGGATTCTGTGGGTGGCCAACATCGCTGTACTTGTCGGATCGTGGTCACGACATCACCATTCTGGACAACCTGAGCCGCCGGAAGATCGACGTTGACCTGGAGGTTGACTCGCTGACCCCGATCGTGCCGATCGGGGACCGGATCGAGGCGTGGCGGCAGGTGTCCGGGCGCGAGATCGGCTTCGTGAACATCGACCTGGCCACCGAGTACGACCGGCTGGCGGCGGTGCTGCGCGAGCTGCGGCCGGACGCGGTGGTGCACTTCGCCGAGCAGCGGGCCGCGCCGTATTCGATGCGGTCGGCCAAGACCAAGCGGTACACCGTCGACAACAACGTGCGGGCCACGCACAACCTGCTGACGGCGCTGACCGAGACCGGGGTGGACGCGGCGATCGCGCACCTGGGCACGATGGGCGTCTACGGGTACGGCTGGTCGGGGTCGGCGCCGATCCCGGAGGGATACCTGACGGTGAAGGTGCCCACCCCGGACGGGGACCTGGAGCGGGAGATCCTGCACCCGGCCAACCCGGGGTCGGTGTATCACATGACCAAGACGCTGGACCAGCTGCTGTTCGCGTTTTACGCCA
>Ga0335075_10005475_pt1 | contig 19716 bp, 16 predicted proteins | sample Lox_Sample_24_FD_206723 | JGI IMG/M metagenome (GOLD analysis project Ga0335075, IMG submission 206723) | Soil microbial communities from Loxahatchee National Wildlife Refuge, Florida, United States - Lox_Sample_2.4 | ecosystem: Environmental > Terrestrial > Soil > Wetlands | place: USA...
CCCACGACCAGCGCCGAGTCTTTCACCTGTATGCCGACCCGGCGACCGACACCGCTGAGCGCTTGGGCGCCTCACTACCGCCGTGGCAGGAAGGCCGACTCGGCGTTCAGATAACCATGGATCCCGGCTGGGATGAGATCAGCCACTTCCTGAATTAGCGCGGATGCGATGACAGGTAAAGGAGGACTCCGGTGCGAGTGACCGGGCCGGATGGTTACTGGGTGAGCGACGATCCGGGGCTGATTGACGTCGCCAGGGTGCATGGCTGGCTCAGCCAGGAAAGCTACTGGGCCGCCGGCCAGCCCCGTGACGTGACCGAGCGCGCCATCCGGCATTCACTCTCGGTCGGGCTGTACGCGCCGGATGGCACCCAGGCCGGCTACGCCCGCCTGGTCACCGACCAGACGACCTTCGCCTGGCTATGCGACGTATTCGTGGACGCCGCGGCCCGCGGCCGGGGCCTCGGCAGTTTCCTCGTCGCGCAGGCGATCGGCCATCCCGCGGTCGGCGGCATCCGCCAGGTCCTCATGGCCGAACCAGGCCGGAGTATCTACCGGCGGCACGGCTACGGCGATCTGATGCGCCCCGAGCGGTGGATGGAACGTCCGGCTCCGGCAGCCCGGCAGCTACAGGAGCTGGTCGACGGTGATCGGCAGCGAGCGGACTCGCTTGCCGGTGGCGTGGAATACCGCGTTGGCGATAGCAGCGGCCATGCCGACCAGGCCGACCTCGCCGACGCCCTTGACGCCGATCGGGTTGAACCGGTCGGGTTCGCCGACGAAGAGCACGTCTAGGTCCGGGATGTCCGCGTTGACCGGGACGAGGTAGTCACCGAAGTTGGCGTTGGTGATGCGACCCGTGCCGGGGTCGGTGACGGTTTCCTCGAGCAGCGCCATCCCGATGCCGCCGACGGTGCCGCCGATGACCTGGCTGGTGGCAGTTTTCTCGTTGAGGATGCGTCCGCCGTCGATCGCCGACACAACGCGTGCGACCCGCACCAAGCCGAGGTCAGGGTCGACGCGGACCTCGACGAACCGGGCGGCAAAGGCCCCGGCGGGTGCCATGCCGGCGTCCTGCGGCTCGGGTGGCGCGCTGTCTCCGTCTGCGGTCAGTTCGGCCAGGCCGTCGCGGGCCAGGATGTCGGAATAAGCCTCACCGCGAGCTGCGTCGTCGAGGCGTTGGATGCGACCGTCGGCAGTCGTGACGTCGTCCAGACGGCATCCGCGCAGCGGCGAGCCCGGGTCGTCCCTGACCTTGTCGAGGCATGCCCGGAGGACTCCCCGGCAGGCTGCCCAGACGGCAGTGCCCAGGGCGGCTGTGAGACCAGAGCCGCCTTCCAGCGCCCCCGGCGGCATGTCAGTGTCGCCGAGGCCGAACCGGACCTGTTCGAGCCGCAGGCCCAGCAGCTCGGCGGCTAGCTGCGTCATGACGGTGTAGGTACCGGTGCCGATGTCGGTGGCTGAGCTGCGCACGTATGCGCTGCCGTCCGCCATGATCGACGCCCTGGCCTGGCACGGCGGCTGGAACCAGAAGAAGCTGACCCCGGCCATGCCGTAGCCCACCAGCCAGTTCCCGTCGTGCATGGAGCGCGGGCGGGGGTCGCGAGCCTGCCAGCCGAAGCGCGCGGCGCCCTGCTCGTAGCAGTCGCGCAGCGCCTTGCTCGAAAACGGCAAGCCGAGCTGCGGGTGGTTCTCGGCGTGATTGCGCAGGCGCAGCTCGAGCGGATCCATGCCGATGGCGTAGGAAAGCTCGTCCAGCGCGGACTCCAGCGCGAAGTTTCCTTGCGCCTGACCGGGTGCGCGCATCGACGTCGGGTATGGGATGTTCAGCCGCGCCTGCGTGTCCCGGACGTCCACGTTAGGGCAGGCGTACGCCCAGGCGGAGTCCGCCGCGACCGGCTCGTAATTGTCGTCTTCCATCGCGATGGAGTTCTTGGCTTCGTGGTCAAGCACGGTCAGCTGCCCGCTGGGGTCCGCGCCGAGCCTGACGTGCTGGACTGTCCTGGTCCGGTGCCCCACGCCGGTGAACATCTCCGGGCGGGTCAGCACCAGCTTCACTGGCCGCTTGGCCGTCCGCGCCGCCAGCACGGTCAGCAGCACGTGCGGCCAGACCCGCAGTGCGGCACCGAAGCCGCCCCCGACGAACGGCGCCAGCACCCGGACCCCGCTCTCGGGAACGCCGAAGATTGCCGCGAGCGCCTCCCGGACGCCGTGCGGCCACTGCGTGGAGTCGTGGACTGTGAGCGAGTCACCGTCCCAGCTGGCGACCGTGGCGAACAGGCCCATCGGGTTGTTGGTTTCGTCCGGCGTGCTGTAATTCGCGTCGACCGTGAAGCCGGCGGACGCTAGCCCGGCGGGCACGTCGCCGCGATGTGCGTCCATCGACCACGGATTCGTCACCACTTCCGCCCGCGGGTCCTCCAGGTCCAGCAGCGCCTCGGCAGGCTCGTAGCCGACCTTGATGAGGCGCGCGGCGGCGGTGGCCTGCTCGGCCGTCTCTGCGACCACCACGCCGACGTACTGGCCGTAGTAGAGGATGCGGTCGTCCTGCAACGGGAGAGGCGGCTGCCGCCACACCGGGGTGTCGGGACCGCGATTCAAGTGCGGGGCGTTCAGATGGGTGATGACAGCAAGTACGCCCGGTGCGGCCTCGGCGGCCGCGGACTCGATCCCGCGGATCCGCCCGGCGGCCACCGTGGCATGCACGAGCACCGCGTGCGCCATCTCGGGAAATCCGAAGTCGGCGGGGTACGGCGCAGAGCCTGTCACTTTCAGCGGACCGTCCACCCGGTCAACGCCCGGCCCGATCAGCCGCACAGCCTCGATGGTGGTCATGCCTCACCCCGTCACTACGTAGCTGTCACGGTCTGCAGGGCCCGCACCAGAATCCGTTTTGCCAGCTCGACTTTGAACGCCGTGCCGGGGACTGTGAACGGGTCGCGCACCGCGGCCTCGGCGGCGGCGCGGAAGGCCGCGTTGCTGGCCGGCGCGTCGCGCAGCACGTGCTCGGCTTCGAAGGCACGCCACGGGACCGTGCCGACTCCGCCGAGGCCGATCCGCGCGTCGCGGATCACCCGGTCGCGGCCCGCCGCGTCATCGATCACCACGGCCACCGCGGCAGATGCGAGCGCGAATTCATAAGAGGTACGGTCGCGGACCTTGAGGTATGTCTGCCGCGCTCCCTCGGGCAGCAGCGGAATCTCGATGTCGGTGATCAGCTCTCCGTGCGCCAGGATGTTCTCGATGTCGGGCGTGCCATCCGGTTCGAGGTAGAACTCGGTGAGCGGGACGCTGCGCACCCCGCGGGGGCCGAGGATGTGCACGACAGTGTCCAGTGTCACCAGTGCCACGGCCAGGTCGGAGGCGTGCAACGCGATGCAATCCGGCGATGCGCCCAGGATGGCATGCATCCTGGCGGGCCCCGTCACGGCAGCGCAGCCACTGCCCGGCTGCCGCTTGTTGCACGCTGCGACGGCCGGGTCGCGGTAGTACCGGCAGCGGGTGCGCTGCAACAGGTTCCCGCCGATCGTGGCCATGTTCCGCAGCTGTACCGAAGCGCTGCGCAGCAGTGATTCGCGGACGAACGGCAGGCGGGCGGACACCGTGGGGTCAGCGGCGAGTTCCTCCATGGTGGTCGTCGCCCCTACCCGGATCACGGCGCTATCGGCGGTAATCCACTGCAGCGGGAGCCTGGTGACGTCGATCAGCCGCGATGGCGACAGGATGCCGTCCTTCAGCATCAGGTCCACCTGGGTTGTGCCGCCAGCCACGTAGTCAGCATCCGGGTCGGCCGTGACCGTCGCGACCGCCCGCGCAGGCTCGGTGGCCTGGATGTACTCGAACGGGCGCACGGCTACGCACCTCCCCGCCCGGCGACCTCGCGGATCGCGCCGACGATGTTGGCGTAGGCGCCGCAGCGGCAGATGTTGCCGCTCATGAACTCGCGGATGTCGTCGTCGCTGCCCGCTCGCCCCTCGGCCAGCAAGCCGACCGCCGACATGATCTGCCCAGGCGTGCAATAACCGCACTGGAACGCATCGTGGCGGATGAACGCATCCTGCACCGGGTGGCGAAGTCCGTTGCTCGCCAGGCCCTCGATGGTCACTACCTCGCGGCCGTCACACTTCCCTGCGAGGGTCAGGCAGGACAGCACGCGCCTGCCGTCGACCAGGACGGTACAGGCGCCGCATGCGCCCTGGTCACAGCCCTTCTTCGTGCCGGTCAGCCCGAGCCGGTCACGTAGCGCGTCCAGCAGCGTGACCCGCGCGTCGACCTCTAGCCGCTCGGACCTGCCGTTGATCCGGATTGTCGCGGCGACCTGCGGAATTGCACCTTGATCGATGTCCCTCACGACTACGGCTCCTCTCGGATCGAGTCGAGCTGGTCGCCACGGGAGAGTAAAACTGACCGCTACCCGCCACAAATCTGCCGCAAACATGCCGCGTACCTGGGTAAATGCGGCGCGACGGTCCGGCGACCTGCGGCTAGCTAGCCGCAGCTGCGGAGAGTCGGGATCGAGGACTGGACTTAGTAGTCCGGCCCTGTGGTTCAGTCGTACTATCTGGGCGCAGAGCGTGGAGCCCACACAAGGCATAGACCGACGGCACCACCGACCCTATCCCTAGATGGATAACCATGGCTGAGAACACGACTCCTGCGCACTCCGTGATGAGGCGCCTGATCAGGCCATTTGAGTACCGACACCTCCATGCCGTCGGTGGGGTGCGCCTTGCAGCTGGCGGCTTCCAGTGCGGCGTCGGCCTCGTTCTCGTCTCCCTCGGACGTCAAGCGAGAACTGACCAAGAGCGACGCAAATGCTACGGGTGGGCAGCATGGTTCCTGGGAATGGCGGCCCTGCAATTGCTGGGCGGCTACCTGGACATGACTGTCGCGAGTTCCGAGCGGCGGCCGCCTGCCTGAACACCCGTGCGAGATACGCAGGAGGCCCGCCCCCCTCACCGTGACCGCTAACCCAGGGCCCGGAGCAGTCAGCCAGTGGCCGTAACCCTGTTTGCCCAGTCGATGAGTGAGGCGATGACCTCGGCCGAATTCGTCTCGTTCAGGATCTCGTGCCGGGCCTCCGGATAGGTGACGACAGTGACGTCGGTAAGGCCGGCCTCGCGGAGACGGTCCACGAGCGGATGCAGCACCGTGAGCGCGCCGTTGACCGGATCGGCCTCGCCGACCGCGATGTACACCGGCAGACTTGACCGGATGGCGGCCACCTGGGCCGGGTCCGCGAGCCGCCGGGCGCCGGTGAACATGTCCTTGGCCGACTGTGTGTCGATCCCGAAACCACACAGCGGGTCCGCAACGTACGCATCCACTTGCGCCTGGTCGCGGGACAGCCAGTCATAGTCGGTGCGGGCGGGCTGGAACGGTGCGTTGAACATCGTCAGGTCCAGGGGCTGATCCAGGTCGAGAGCCGGCTCCAGCAGGTCGATGACGGCGGTTCCGGTCAGCACGACGCCATCCACGTCGTCGCTGTGATCAAGCACGTACTGCTGGACAGCGAACGAGCCCATGCTGTGCCCGAGCAGGATCAGCGGAGTGTCTGGGTGCTCAGCGCGGATCTGAGCGGACAGCAGCCCGATGTCGTCCACCAGCCCGGCCCACCCGGCGTTGCCCAGGTCACCCAGCTGCCCTGGGCTAGCAGTAGCGCCATGCCCGCGCTGGTCCTGCGCATAAACCACGTAGCCTGCCTTGGTCAGCTCATCCGCCACGTGCCGGTAGCGCTGCGCATGCTCGCCCATGCCGTGCGTGATCTGAACCGCGGCACGCGGCGCGCCGTCGGGGTCGAAGCGGTACGCCGTTATCTGCGTCCCGTCGGCCGACGAGTACGTAAAGCTACCGCTCGCTGGCATCGGGTCGGTCCTCCTCGTCGGGACGGTTCCTGGCTAATAAGCCGACGCTATGCGCGGCGGCGTGACCGCCTGCGAACAGGCGGCCACGCCGATGCTACTAACCGGTCACGGATAACTGGTGACGTCGACTGGCTCGACCGATCCCGGATTCGTCGAGGTCACCGGGCCGCCGACGCCGTTGATGACCGAGTTATCGCCGCCGGATCCGGCGATCCACACCCCGAAGATGTTGTGGAACTGCACTCCAGGGGTATCGGGCGCCTGGAAAGCCTCGGCGTCATACAACGTCGCCGGCGCGACTGCGGCCGGCGTGTCGATGAACACGACGTAGCTGCCCAAGCCGTAGCCCTGGAACGTCTTCACGTTCTTCGTGACCAGGAACGCCGGGTAGCCGTCCTGGCTCGGGCTCGCCATCCACGCCGCCTGGCTTGGCGGGTCGTACGGCAACTCATTCTGGAAGAACACTTCGGTGCCGCCCTGACCGCTCCAGATCACCTCGTTCTTCTGGTAATGCTCGACGGCCAGGCCGTAGGCGGTGACGTTATTGCCGGTGACGACCAGGCCAGTGTCGCCCTTGTTCGCCGTCCAGCTGACGTCGTTGCCATGGTCGGCTCGCCATGCCCACACGTCGTCGATGATCGAGTTACCGGCATTGTCGAGCAAGCTGACGGTCGCGGAGACCGACGTGGTCTCGGCACCGCCGATCCGGAAGAACACATCCTGGATGGTGTCGGGATCAGCGGCCGTACCCACGCCGACGCCTGGCGTACCGACTGAGAGCAGGACCGGCGAGTTGACCGGGCCAGCATCGAAGATGAGCCCGGACAGCTTCACGCCGGTATTGGCGACGGCGATCATCGCCGCATTGCCGCGCTGAGGCACGAGCGTGGCGAATCCCAGGCCCAGGACGACAGTGTCCGGACGGCTGACCAGGATCGGCTGGTTGAGGTTGTAAACGCCGGGCGTGAGGATCAGGTTCTTGCCGAGCGCCAGCGCGGCATCGATGGCGAGAACGGGTGTGCCCGGGCTGGCCACGAAGAACCTTGACAGCGGAACGGACGTTCCGGCTTCGCTGCCACTGGCCCAGGACGGTCCCGTCGTGTTGTGCTGCACGGCTGGCACGAAGACCCGGTATCCGCCACTGGAGTCGGTGTAGAGGAACGGCTCCTCCTCGGTCACCGGACTGGAAGCCAGCACAGTGTTCTGCTCACACTGACCGCTGAAGGCGGCTGCGGGAGCACCCTCGACCCCGGAGAATACGTTGTTCCACAGGCCGTCCGGGCAGCCGTTCGCCCCGCCGATCTCGCTGTTGCGGACCATGTACTGCTGGTTGCCGTAGGTGTCCAGATCGCCACTGATCTGGCTGTCGGCGATAAACCCGCCGCTGGCGTAGTTGTCAGCGGCGCAGTAGTCCTGGGCGACAACACTGCCGTTGATAATGGCACGGCGGATCGGAGCTGCCTGTGAGGCTGCCCAGAACTCGGCCGAGTTCGCGCAACCCGCGCCGTAGGCGTCGAGGGCGGGGGGAGCGTAGTCAGGCGGCGACGACGGCAGGTCGACGTTGAGAGTCAGGTTCGACATCGATCGCCAGAAGTTGTCGTCGGCGTTGCAGTTACTCGTGCCTGCAGTGCACAGGTTGTTGAACACCTCGATCGCGCCGTTGATGACCGTGTCCTTCGGCAGGTAGCCAAGGCCAGCGACCTCGGTGTAGTAGCCGACCTGGAACACCAGCGGGTTGGCGCTCGAGCCGTAAGTTCCCGGTTCGAAGAAGATGGCATACCGGTCGCTGTCGAACTGGCTCGCGACCGGGACCTGCTGCGTCGAGATGTTGTTCAGGTCTGCCTGGATTGCGGACTGGCTCATGCTCGGGTTGAACACGCAGACGTCGGGGCCGAAGGCTGCGACGTTCGCGTCCGGGCAAAGCGACGTGGCCGCCGGCACACTGCTGGTCGCAGGCGCCGATGGCGCCGCTGCCGCAGCGCCTGCCGACGCCGCGAGGAGGCCCGCCGCGAGTGCCGATGAGGCTAAGAGGGCACCGAACCGGCGCACTCGGTGGCCACCGCCTCCTGGCCGGGTGTGAGCGAATCCAGACTGGCTGGCTTCACGCATGATTGCTGTCCTTTCCTGGCTTGCGCGCAACGAGGCCGAGGCGGGAACTCGGTAGGGTCACCGTCGAGCGTCGTCGCTCGCATCCCACCCGTCAAGGCGTAAGTCAGGCGTGCCAGGCGGCGCTACCGCCAGAACGGCAGCACCACGCAGGACGGGCGCTGAGCGTCCGCGAAGATCTCGAACCGGCACCGTTGTCCCGACCGACCCGTGCCGAACGGCTGCCCGGTGCCGAAGTTGCGCGCATACCGCGGGAACGCGCCTCCGCTCACCTGCAGCCTTAGCCGGTGCCCGGCCAGCACCCGGTAAGCGGTCGGGTAGAGCTCGACCTCGACGGTGAGGACGCCATCGGGCCCTGCCTGCACGTCAGCGGCAGGAACCGTGTCCGGGCTGAGGCGGCGGATCCCGTCGACGATGTTGCGTGAGACGCCCTTCTCGTCCACGTCGCACAGCCGGACGAAAACGTCCGCGTACTCAGTCTCGGTACGCGCGAAGATGCGCGCGCTGACCGGCCCGACGAGGTCCTGGTCGGCAACGAATGGCGTAGATGTGTACGTGAGCACGTCGGACCGGGACTCGATCGAACCGTTGTCGACTTGCTTGCCCGGCGCCTGCAGCAGGGGGCCGCCCGCTGACGGTGTCGGCTCGGCCGGGTCATACACGAACCAGGCAGGCATGGGATCGCCCGGCTCGCCTTCCGGCGCGAGGCGGCCAGCGGTGCGCAGGTAATACGACGTCGCGACCACGTCCGGCGGCGGCCACTGGTCGAACGTCAGCCAGCTTCCGGCCTGCTGTAGGTACACGCGGACCAGCGGGTCGCACGGCGGCGCGCCGCCGTCGAAATGCCGGCGGAGCCAGGCGACGTCCTGCTGGGTGGCGGCCCTCAGTTCGCCAGGCTCCCCGTGCAGCCAGGGACCGACAACAAGGGTCGCTGTCACGCCGGCCGCCCGGATCGCCGCGTAGTCGCGCAGCTGCTCCGCCAGGAACAAGTCCCACCAGCCGGTCACCATGCTGACCGGCGGAAGCTTGCTCAGGTCTGCCCGGTCGTGGTCCGCGCATGCCCAGAAGTCGTCCCCGGCACTCGCGTGGTCGACGAAGTCCCGCCAGAACGCGACCGGCCCGCCTGCCACGTCCACGTCGGCGGCCTGCAGCGGAAGCTTCCGCAGCGCCTTCCGCATGCGCGCCATCTGCACAGGGTTCGGCAGCAGGCCAAGCGGATTGCGCTCCTGCCGGCCGATCTGCCCGGTCCAGTTCAGCGCGTTGCGCAGGCCCGGCGCTCCGTGCTCGTAGAACGCGGCGGTGATCTTCGCAGCCGTCACGTTCAGCGAGACAGACTCCAGCGGCGGATCCACGTAGGGCGCCACGGCCCACTGGGTGTGGCCCAGGTAGCTGGCACCGGTCATGGCTACCCGGCCGTCGCACCACGGCTGCTCGCGCAGCCACGCAATGGTCGCCAGCCCGTCGGCGCGCTCATGCAGGAATGGCCGGAACTGGCCGCCAGAACCGAACGTGCCGCGGGTGCTCTGGACGAACACCTGGAATCCCCGGCGGGCCAGCGGTGCCACGAACAGCATCCCGGCGAAGCCGGCCCGGCCATATGGCGACCGGATCAGTACGGCGGGCATTGGCGCGTCGTTGCGGACGGGGCGGTAATGATCGCCGAGCAGTACTACGCCGTCGGGCATCGGCACCGCGACATCGCGCCGCACGGTGAACGGCTCAGCCGCCCCGGATAGTCCGATCGCTGCGTCAATCGCAGCGCCGGCGATACGCGCCAGTGGATTCATCAGCGAGCCTCCGGCTTCAGGCTAGAGGAGTCCGGCCCGGATAGGCCGCAAGCCAATCTTCGGGCGCAGTCGGCGAGTCGGCCAGTGGGCGTTCCCAGGTTCGATAGCAATGACCTTATTGTTGGTGATATCACCCTGCGCGGCGAAGGGCGGGAGCCGATGGCGCCGGAGATCAACCTCATCGACCCTGACGTCTACCGGCAAGGCGGGCCGCCGCACGCCGAATTTGCCTGGCTGCGGGCGCACGACCCGGTGTTCTGGCACGCCGACGGCGGCGAGCCGGGCTGGCCGGGCTTCTGGGCAGTGACCAGGCACGCCGACATCGCGCAGGTGTCCCGGCACGCGGAGATCTTCTCTTCAGCTCGGCGGCTCTGCCTGTTCGGCGAGGTCCCCGAGGAACATATCGTGCTGCAGCGCCTGATGATGCTCAACATGGATCCGCCTCAGCACACTCGGCAGCGTGCCTTCGTCAACCGCGGGTTCACGCCGCGAATGGTCGGGCGCCTCGAAGAGCACATCGCGCACATCTGCGACGATCTCCTTGACGAGGTGCAGGAGGCGGGCAGGGCGGACTTCGTCACCGAGATCGCCGCGCCGCTGCCGCTGTGGGTGATCTGCGAGCTTGTCGGCGCGCCGGTTGAGGATCGCGGCCGGATCTTCGAGCTGTCGAACCTGCTGATCGGCTCCGCTGACCCGGAGTTCCAGGCGGGCCCGGGAGCGCAGCAGGACGCGGCGGCCGAGCTGTACGCCTACGGCGCGGCGCTCGCCGAGCGTCGCCGGGCCGAGCCCGCCGACGACATCGTTACCCGCCTGCTGCAACCGGACGACGAGGGCGAGGCCCTCACCAGCGACGAGTTCGACATGTTCTTCCTCCTGCTCACCGTGGCCGGGAACGAGACAACCAGGAACGCGGCCGCCGGCGGCATGCTCGCGCTGTTCGAGCACCCGGAGCAGTGGCAGCGGCTCGTTGAGGACTCCGGCCTCATCCCGGCCGCGGCCGAGGAAATCGTGCGGTGGGTGAGCCCGGTGAACATGTTCCGGCGCACTGCGCTGCAGGACACCGAGCTCGGCGGCCAGCGGATCGCCGCGGGGGACAAGGTCGTGGTGTTCTACGCCTCGGCCAACCGGGACGAGGCGGTCTTCGCGGCGCCTGACAAGTTCGACGTGAGCCGTGACCCCAACCCGCACATCGGCTTCGGCGGCGGCGGCCCGCATTTCTGCCTCGGGCGGCACCTCGCCGCGCTGGAGCTTCGCGTCCTGCTGCAGGCACTGACCGAGCAGATGCCCGGCATCCGCCTCGATGGCGAGCCGAGCAGGCTGCGGTCGAACTTCATCAACGGCATCAAGCACATGCCGGTGCGCTTCTAGCCGGCCGGGCGGCGACCCGCCAGGCCAGCCGCAGTCTCAGATGATCTTCATGAATGTGACTTAGGTGGGGTTATAGCCCCACCTAAGTCACATTCATGGCCCGGAAGAATCCCCACTGACTGGGTATCGGATGGCCGAGGAGCTGCTCGAAGCGGCGCAAGTCATCGGCAAGCCGCTCGGCCAGCCGGTCGCGGAGCTCGGGCGGAATCGCTGAGTCGTCGGCACGCGCTCGCCGGGTCGTGAGGACTCGAGTCAGCCCGGTGCGTTGATCAGGTCGCCATCGCGGATCGAGCTGGACCTGGCGTCGCGGTAGCCAGTGGAGATCGTGCAGGCGCGGGACGGGCTTGTCCATCGAGCGGTGGTCTTGATACCGCTTGTCGAGGTCAACCGCGGCCGGATCGACGCCGAGGTGGTCAAAGATCGCGCTCAGCGACTCGCGTGGCCGGTCGCGAAGCATCTCGCTTGCGATCACGAGTACCTGGCTACGGTCGAAGTGATCGAGAAACGCCGCGAGCTGGAACCCGTACCGGCTTGGCCAGAGGTAACGCTCATCGAGCAACGCCGCCTCCGCGCGGCGTCGCTCCCGGCCGGCTGACACTTGATGCATATACATCGACTGCATGCGGGTAATGGGGTCACGCACCAGGTAGACCAGACGTGCCTGCGGAACGAGCTGTGCCATCCGCCCGGGGACGCCGCTGTATGCGTGGGCCCAGGTATAGCTCGGAGAGCACTCTCCGATTGCAGCGGCACCGCCGGCGCCATCGAAGAGTGACTCATACCAGCCACGGCCGCGGGGCCAGTTCTGCTCAGCTACGAAGAAGTTCGGCTCGCCGAAAACCCCGCCGCGAGCAAGGAACACGTCGGGATGGTCATCGAGGTAGTGACCAAGAGTTACGGTGCCCGCCTTCATCGCGCCGATCACCACGAAAGTCGGCAAGGTCATCGCGTCGTCACCGCAATCGATGCCTTCCACTCGTCACCGGAACCAGAGCCGGGTAGACATTCTCCGCCAGGCAATCCAGGACGGGCGAAAGGTTTTCCCGGGCCCTCCGGCGGACCGGACGGCTCAGCCGCGCAGGATGGGCGCGGTCAGGCACGTCGGCCCGCCGTCACCCTTCAGTGATATCTCGGAGCCGTCGTAGACGTGAACCTCGCAGCCGGCGGCGCTCAGCGCTGCGCGCGTCTCCGGGTTGCCGGCGAGCATAACCACGACGCCGGGACGAACGGCCAGCACATTGCACGCCATGGTCTCGTACTCTGCGGCGGGAACCGCAATGACACGTACGCTCCGCGCGGCGAGCTCGTCCATCAGCGGAACCGGGGCCAGCGGCGGGTACATCACGGCCAGGTCATCAGCTACCGGTGAGATGACCGACATCAGGTGCAGCACGTGGCCAGGCCCGCGGTCGTGCGGCATGTCGGCAGAGCCGACAACGACGTCCTCGGCGGCCATGATCTCGCGCAGCTGATGAATGCCGGCGGCGTTCGTGCGATAGCTGCGGCCGACGAGTATCGTGCGTTCGTCCAGCCAGATGATGTCGCCGCCATCGGCCCTTGCTGGGCCGGCTAGCTCGGCAACGACGGGCACTCCGGCGGCCTCCAGCGCCGTGCCGAGCAGCGGCGGCTCATCTGCCCTGGCCACCTTGGACATCTGGAACAGCACTGCACCGCGGCCCGTGACCATGCCCGGATCCCGGACGTAGGTGGCATCCACCATGCCCTCCGCAACGTCGGCCAGCTCGACCGCACAGCCCAGGTCAGCGAGAAGCTGGCACAGCCGGTCATGCTGACGCGCGAGCAGATCGGGGTCAGGCGTGCGCCAGTCAGCCGCTGCGAAATCCCCAGACGTGGCAGGCCTGCGCAGCAGCACTCGTCGCAGAGGCGCGACCATAGACCGCACGCCGAAACGTATCCACGGTGCCGGTTCTCCGGCAGAGCCCGACGGCTCCTCCCTCATTAGTCCTCCGGGTCCGGGAAGTCGACACACTCGGCGAAGGTGACGCCTGGCCGCTTTCGTTGATGGGTCCAGTATCCCGGCCGGTGAGCGCAAAGTAGCGGACCCGGACCGCTAGACGGGATGGCCGTCGCCCAGTTCGGTGATCCAGGCCGCGGTCACGGCAAGATCGGCGTCCTGCTTCGCCCGCTTAGTCAGGCCCGGCGTGCTCGGGCCCCGGGTGGTGAGTAAGGGGACGGGCGCGCTGGCTGGGGCCGCTAGCGCTGGGCGTCCTGCTTCCGCCTTCACCCTGGTGAGGGAGAGAGCCAGAGCCGGGCACATATCTACTGCCTGCTTGGCGTCATGGCTCAGCCAGAACGGCACCGGAGCATCAAGGAACTCGGGGTAACCGTGCTCGTCGAGGTGGACGAGCTCGGGCACCATCCGAGCGCACAAGCCATGCCCCTCGCAGCGAGTCCAGTCCACGGTGAACTGCGTTTCGCCATGCGCGGCCGGAAGCGGAAGCACGCCCAGCGCCGGCCGGCCGCAGCTGCCCCGGAACAGATGCTGGCTGAGGTCGGCGGCGAAAACGTCGAGGGCCGAGGTGACGAACCTGCCGGTGCCGTCGGGGTGATTGCACGCACCACGGCCGCGAATACCGCCCGCTGTCCGGCGGACTGCCTCGACTTGGTCGAGGCCGCCACTGCCCGCGGTGATCGCAGCCAGCGATTTTGCCACGGCCGGCAGGCCGAGCTTGCAGGGTCCGCACTGACCGGACGACTGGCCCGCCATGTACCCGGCCACTCGCGCCACCTCACTGAGCGGGCAGCTCTCCTCGCCGAGCACGAGCACAACGCCTGCACCGAGCATCCCGCCCGCAGCCGCGAGACCGGCCCGGCTGACCGGGATGTTGTAGGCCGCCTCCGGAGTCAGCCACATGCCGTGGTAGCCGCCCACCAGGACACCGTGCGCCAGTGAAGCCTGGCAGATGTCCAGGATGTGGCCCAGGGGTTCGCCGGACGGCGTCTCGACGACCGCCGGCCGCCCCACCGATCCGCCGACGGTGAGCAGCACGGTGCCGGGCTCGTCGGGATCGCCGGCCGAGGCGTACCCGGCAGGCCCCAGCATGGCGAGGACGGCGAGCTGGGCGAAGGTCTCGGCGTTGGACAGCAACGTCGGCATACCGTACACACCCGAGTCGCTGGTCCTTGTCTTGGTGCCCGGCGGCAGCGCGCGATTGCCGTTGACCGCGCTCACCAGTGCGCTGCTCTCCCCGGACACGAAGCGGTCCGGTACAGAGACCAGGCGTACCAGCCGGCTGATCCCGCTGTCGGCCGCCACGGCTTCCAGCATTGACCTGGCGTGTGCCCCGTCGCCTGCCACCGCCACTACTATCTCGGAGGCGTTCAGTGCCCTGGCCGCTATCAAGGCGCCGTCGAGCACCAGGTAAGGAGACCGCGCAAGCAGCATCTTGTCCTTGCCGCTGCCCGGCTCGCCCTCAGTGCCGTTGACCACAATGACCGGACGTCGTTTGCCGCCGCTAGCCGTCAGGACCGCGCGCAGTTTGCGCGCGACCGGGAAAGCGGCACCGCCGCGGCCGCGCAGGTCGACTTGCTCGCATATCCGGACGAGATCGGCGGCGGACGGCGCAGGCAGCGTCCCGTAGACGGCCCGGTGCGCGGCCAGGTCGAGCCGCGGAAGCCGGTCAAGCCCCGCAGTAATGCGCGCCTGGCCAACCCGGAAGAGCGCGGGGGTCGGCTCCATCAGCGCTGCCATCCGTCTGGCCGCCCGGCAGCTGGCCAGTTCGGCCAGTCCTGCCAGTCCGCGTCATACTCCGGCGCCGGGGAGCCTGGCCAGGTTCGGCGGCCAGGCTGGGGCACGCGGGCGCTCTGACCTACCGGGAGAGCGGGCAGTGCCGTTCCCCTGATGCCATCGGCTAGGCGCGGGAAGACCTGGGCAGCGTTCGGCTGGGGCGGGAGCGGCGAGGGGAGACGGTCGGGCAGGCCAGCAGCGGAGTTCCGCCCGCGGGCCTGCATCACGATTCTGAGCGTGAGCGCTAGTCCCGCGAGAGCGAGGCAGCCACCGTAGCTCCAGTCGACGTACGGCTTGGCCGACCGGCCCGCGAGCAGACCGTGCAGGATGGCCAGCGGCCAGGCGACGTATGCGATGGCGTGCAGCGCCCGCCACAGCCAGCGCCGGGATCGGTTCGCGAACCTCGCCCGCATGATGCCGGTGATGATGACGACGATGAACAAGTCGGACGCAAGCGTGCCCAGGCCCATGAAAAACGTTCTGCGGGCCGCCACGAACGGCACGAACCCGTCGATGAGACTCACCCGGTGCGCCAGGATTTCGAGCATGATGTGGTTGGCCAGCGCCGATATGCCGACGAGCGAGATCATCCGGTGCAGTCCCTGCGCCAGGATCCTCGTCTCTGGCGACGCGAGGATCCGGTCGCTTGCAAGCAACCCGGCGCCTACCGCCGCCGTGAGCGCGACCAGCGCGAATACGCCCGAGTAGAACAGCAGGAATCGCTCGATGTCGGCTGAGATCCTGACGGTGGCGCTCTTTCCGCCAGCGTGGGCGACGACCACCGCGACCGCAGGCAGCAGCAAGCTAAGCACGGGAACCGACAAGATGAGGGCGGCGCGCCCGCGTCCCGTTTCCTTGCTCTCGCCTAGCTGCTCAATCCGGACCCGATGGCGATAACGCCTGTGCATGGTAGCTCTACCATTCCTCATCCCCTGTGGAGACGACTCGCGTGTCCGGCACCAGCCCGAAAGTTGATGCCATTGCGCTTGGCAGCATGGCCGGCGCACCTGGTCCCGCCCGTGATCCAACCTACCGGATCGGTCGTCTCGGTTATCTCGAAACGATAAACAAAAGAGCATAAGGCACCCGTCATGGCTGAAACCCCGCACGTCAGGGGCATCACTCGCTGTTGTCCTCGATCTCCCAGAGAGGGTCGAGTACGTGCCAGAACAGTCGCGCCAGCTCGGCATGCGAACGAAGCTTACGTCGTGGAATCAGCTCGCCGCGTAGATCCAGTCGAAGCCGTCGTACCCGGTTCCGTCGAGATATTCCGCCCGGCTGAGCCCAGCCTTGATCGCCACTCGCTGGGAGGCGATGTTGGCCGGCCGGACACGGGCAATCAGCGGCAGATCGGGTCCATAGCGGAACACCCACGTCGTAACTGCGCCGACGGCTTCGGCGGCGAAGCCCTGGCCCCAGGCCGAGGTTGCGAAGCGGTAGAAGAGGTTGAGGACCTTCATGCCGCCCAGTTCCATCGGCTTGATCCCGCAGAAGCCCAGCTGCTCATCAAGGCCCCGGCGCCGGACGACCCAGTACCCGTATCCGCACCGCCGCCACTGCTCATCCCAGCGCCGATAGAGCGATTCCGCCTCCGCGAACGTCGCGAGCGCGTCGGAGGGGTTGTGCAGGCAGGTCTCGGGATCATGGTGGATAACGAAGATCGAGCCGATATCGGCTTCGGCCGGACGGCGCAGCGACAGCCGCGCAGTCCGCAGTTCCTCCGCCGCCGGGGTCCCGTCGCCCATGCCAAGATCGTAAACGTCGTGAGTGACGGGCCGGGAGCCTGCCAGCCGGGCGGTTCTGCGGGATGATGCCGACCATGGGTTATGAATATTCTCGCGGCTGGCGCGACCTGACGAAGGTGGTCGTGCCGCCGATCATGCTCTTGCTCTTCCGGCGGCAGTGGCAGGGCATGCAGCACGTGCCGCGGCAGGGCGGGCTGATCGTCGCCGCGAATCACATCTCGGAGGCGGACCCACTGGTGCTCTGCCACTACCTGCACGCCAGTGGCCGCTACCCGGTGTTCCTTGCTAAGTCATCGCTGTTCAACAGCCGGCTCGTGGGCGCGCCGGTACGTGGCACCGGGCAGATACCTGTCTACCGCGACGCGGCTAGCGCCGCTGCTGCCCTCAAGCCCGCCGAAGAGGCGCTTGCGGCCGGGCAATGCCTGATCGTCTACCCCGAGGGCACCTGCACCCGCGATCCGAACCTCTGGCCGATGACCGGGCAGACGGGAGCGGCGAGGCTGGCGCTCGCCACCGGTACCCCGGTGCTCCCGCTGGCCTCGTGGGGAGCTCACGAGCTGCTGCCCTATCCCAAAGGCGAGAAAGGCGGTCTGGCAGCGACACTCAAGCCCGGATTTCACCCGTTCCCGCGCAAGACCGCCCAGGTCATTGCTGGCCCGCCAGTAGATCTCAGCCGTTACCAGGGGCAGCCGCTCAATGCTCCGACGCTGCACGCCGCGACTGCGGACATCATGGCAGCGATCGCCGCTCTGGTAGGCGAGCTACGTCACGAGACACCGCCGACTGAGCTGTACGACCATCACAAGGCCATCGAACAGCGCCGGGCGACGTCAACCGGCAGCCCGTAGCTCGCCGCGTCCCGACCAGCGATAACGGGGCTGCCAGCCCAGCAGCGTCTTCGCCACCGAGCAGTCCACCAGCGCGCGGTCCGGGGCTGCGCGATACCGCTCGAGCCCGCGAACCGGGACCTCCGGAGTCAGGCGGCGGGCCATTTCCAGGCTTGGCGCCGAGGCGGCAATGTCGTCGGCACATAGCACTGCGCGGACATGGCCATCGATCGGTGCCGTGAGCGCGCACTCAACCGCGGCCGCGACGTCGCGAGCATCGACGAACGCGCCGAACTCCCAGTGCGGCGTCCACTCCGCGGCAGGGTCTGCCTGCCAGCGCAGTTCAGCCCGCTGATAAAACTCAGGCAGCCAGACGTGCACCGGGCGCAAACAGATCGTGGCAATGCCGCTCCGGCCGCTGAAGCCCGCGCACAGGTCCTCGCTCAGGACCTTGGACATGCCGTATGGCCTGCCCGCCCGCCGCGGGTGCGCGTCGTCGAGCGGCAGGTAGTCAGGAAGACGCTCGCCCTCGGCCGTCCCGAAGACCTGGGCGCTGGAGAAGTGCACCACGCGCGTCACGCCAGCGGACTGCGCCGCTAGCAGAGCATGCCAGGTTCCCAGCACGTTCACGGCCATGATCTGCTCGGGTGAGCCCGCTGAGTCATGGGCGAGAGCTGCGAGGTGGACGATCGCCGTGCAGTCTGCTGCCGCCCGCCGGACCGCCTCGGCGTCGAGCACGTCATGGCCGTCGGCAATGTCGAAGCCGACGACGTCGTGACCCTGATCAGCCAGGTGCGCGGCTACCACCGCGCCGACACCACCCCGCTGGCCGGTGACGAGAATGCGCATACCGACAATGATCCACGCGAGCTCAGCCCCGCGTCACTTGACCGAGCCTGCGGTGAGGCCGCCCACTACCTTGCCCTCGATGAAGGCAAACAGGATGATCACCGGAATGGTCGCGACTACCGAGCCGCCGAGCAGGTGCTGCCAGTCGATCTGGTACTCGCCGATGTAGCTGTTCAGCGCAACGGTCAGTGGCGCGGTCGCATTGTTGGTGGTCAGCGTGAGGGCAACAATGAACTCGTTCCAGGCCGCGATGAAAGTGAAGATGAGCGCGGTGACTACTGCTGGCCAGGCGACCGGCAGCACAATCTTGAGCATCGCGCCAAACCGGGTGGTGCCGTCGACCAGAGCGGCCTCCTCCAGATCCTGAGGGATGGAGCTGAAGTAGGCATTGAGGATCCAGATAGCGAAAGCGAGGTTGAAACCTGCGTTCACGAGGATGAGCGACCAGACTGAGTTGATCAGGTTGAGGTCGTTGAACTGCCGGTAGATACCCACCACCAGCGCGGTCGGCTGGAACATCTGGGTAACGAGCACGAGCACCAGGAACAGCGCGCGACCGCGGAACTTACGCTTGGCCGAGTAATACGCGGCCGGGATTGCCACCAGCAGCACCAGCACGGTCGCACCGCCGGCGATCTCCAGGCTGGTCTCGATGTTGCGCCCGAGACCGGTGCTCCACAGCGTCACGAAGTTCGACCAGACGAAGTGGCTTGGCAAGTAGTCGGGATCGAGCAGCTCGCTTTGCGGGCGAAGCGCCGTGATCACCATCTCCAGGTATGGCAGCAAGAAGATAACGGCAATGACATAGGCGGCTGCCGCTACGACCGCAGTACCCAGTTTCGGCATCCGCCGCGGTGACCGCGCGGCGGCTGGTGCTTGCGTGCTGACCGTGGCTGCAGCCATGTCAGTTGACCTCCGACTTCCACCGGCTCGTCCTCAGGAACGCCAGCACGATTACGATCACGATCGCGAAGTTGACGACGGACATCGCGCCCGCCTCGCCGATGTCGCTCTGCTTGAGGATGTACATGAACACCGTGGTCGTGGACGTCTCATAGCCAGGACCACCGCCCGTCATCTCCCAGATGATCGGAAACGAGTTGAACACGTTCATCAGGTTGATCAGCGTCGCGATCAGCGCGGCACGGCGCAGCAACGGCAGCGTTATCGAGCGGTAGGTGCCGAGGCGCGACGCGCCGTCAACCCGCGCAGCCTCGTAGATGTCCCGCGGAATGGCCTGCAGACCGGCCAGCAGAGTGTAGGTCGAGAACGGCAGGGACACGAAGATGGCGACGGCCATCATCCACACCATGGCGGCATCCGGCCTGCCGAGCCAGTCAGCGGTGTTGGAGTTGAAGTTCTTGACGATGCCCAGCTGGTGAAGCAGCACGTTGATGACGCCGTTGTTTGGATCGAGCATCCA
>Ga0335075_10005476_pt1 | contig 19716 bp, 13 predicted proteins | sample Lox_Sample_24_FD_206723 | JGI IMG/M metagenome (GOLD analysis project Ga0335075, IMG submission 206723) | Soil microbial communities from Loxahatchee National Wildlife Refuge, Florida, United States - Lox_Sample_2.4 | ecosystem: Environmental > Terrestrial > Soil > Wetlands | place: USA...
GACGATCTCCGGGGTGCCACCCGCGTTCGTCCCGCACACCGGCAGTCCGGCCCTCATTGCCTCCACGGTTACGCGGCCGAACGCCTCGCATTGGCTGCACATGAGGCCGACATGGGCGGCGGACCAGTAGTTTCCGACGTCGCGGGTTGGTCCGTGAATGTTCACCAGGTCCTCGACCCCCAAGCATCGAGCAAGCTTGCGAAGCGGCTTCCGGTTGCCGGCACCGACCAGTGTCAACTCGATGTCGACACCGGCCTTCCGCGCAATCGCAACAGCCTCGACTGCAAGGCGTTGTCCTTTGGCTTCCGAGTAATAACCGACAAGCACAGCCCGCATAGGCTCACCAATGTGCCGCTCCGGAGGCGTACCGAGTTGGGTATCGACGACCGGGTAGACCACGTACGTCCTCATCTTTGGATCTATTGCGAGCAGAGCCTTCTCCACTGCTTCTGAGTTGCAGATCACCGACTCCGACAGCCGACCAATCAGGCGGATAGTCCTGCGATAGCCCAACAGAAACCAAAGCCGATGGTCATCTCTTCCGAACTCGCGGACCATCCAATAGTGCGGGATGCCAAGCAGTTTGGCGGCGACTGCGTGAGAAGGGATGACCATCGTGTTGGTCACCACTGTCGTCGGACGCAGTCGAAGGAATAACAACACCGCTTGCAAGATGCCTGGAATGAGAATCACCCAGCGGGGAACCGCACTAATGAACGCCTCCGTGCGCCCCCGTTTGATAGAAGCCCACCACGGGCTCCAGGCAACCTTCGTCCGGATACCGTATCGAGCGCACTCCGCCGCCAAGCTTCCCTTCCAGGGGTAGACGGTGACCAAGTCGAAATCCGGCCGCTTTTCCCGGAGCGCCAAGACGACGTCACGAAAATCGACCGCTGCGCCCCCGCCGAAACTGCCAACGTTTGAGACCATCAACACCCGGGGCACCGCGTTTCGCGATACCGTGTGCCTTTGCGTTCGCAGAAAAGTCATGAGCGATTCCCAAATTCCGGCCTCGAACAGGACAACTTCAGCCCGCCTTCCGTCGGCTTGCTGACCAGCTACAAGCCAGCGGCTCCCAAGCCGACAACATACCAATCTGTTGGACAGGTGTGTGATAATGCCTCGATTCGAAGGCCGCTCTCTTCGTATGAGATCGAGGTGCTGGTTTCGTGCCGCTCCGGCCGAGACCTGTCAAGAGTCGAAGAACAGACATAAATGACCGCGCTGTGGCTGCGCAATGACCCGCCAGGTGGTCGACGTTCTAGCGATAGATGGTGCGCGGCACCTCTCGGCGCCCCTCCGCACGGTGGAATACCGCTATCGAGTCGTAGAACTCGACTTTCTCGATGAGGGTTGTGACCAGGGGGACGGTGAAGTCCTGCAAGTGTGGGTTGCTCTGGTAGCCCAAGTCCAGTTGCCGCCAGTTGTCCCCTTGGCACCGGGCCTGCATCGCGTCGATGATCCACTTGGTGAACTCGACGAACGTCATGGGGCTGTCACGCCAAGGTTTCTGGTAGTTCGTCCCGATGTCCTCGACGATGTAGACACCGCCCGAAGCTAACCCGTTGGGAAAGAGGTAGCGGAACGTGTCCACCATGTGTGAGGTCATGTGGCTGCCGTCATCAAGGATCACGTCGAACGGTCCGAACTCGTCCAGCACACTCTGCAGGAAGGCGGTGTCCTGCTGGGCGCCGATGCGGACATGCAGGTGTTGCGAGGGGTTGTCGAACTGGCGGGTTTTGGGGTTGATGTCGATGCCGACGATCACCGACTCGGGGCATAGGTAGCGGCGCCACATTTGCAAAGAGCCGCCGCGGTCGACACCGATTTCCAACATCCGTATGGACCGGTCACGGAAAGCAGCCAGCGCCGATTCGTACACGGGCAGGTAGTCCAGGCCTTTGTGAACGTTTGGGGTCGATTCGAAAATCGATGCCATCTCGCCGCCCGTGGCGGTTGGCGGCCTAGGGGATTCTGTCCATCTGACTTCGGCAGCGAGGTCGGGTCCGAGGGCCTCAAGCATGCGGCGTCTGTCCCGCCATGGGTAGCGGCGGTTAATGAACGGCGGCCGCAGCGATGGGGAAAGGCTGACGCGGCTCGCAAGGCCACGGATGGGCTTCTTCACGGCTGAGAACCACCTGTCTGGGGAATGTCGGTCGTCGGGCCGCCTCCGCGCGTTAGTCGAGGCGCCATCGTACGATGACCGCAACGTTGAGTACACGGTTTCTTGCCTTTCTGCACCGGGCCGGCGAACGTGCCCGTGAAGCGACAGACAACCACACCCGACGTGGCGCTGTGGAAGTTGACACTGTGGCTGGATGAGCTACTCGAAGCGCGGGCGCTCAAACGGCGCATCGCCGTCCACTCTGTTGGACAGGTGTGTGATAATGCCTCGACTCGAAGAACGTGTCCTTTTACCAGGTAGGTGACCTTGGTCCAGGCCGACAGCGTTAGCGCTGCTAAAGGGGCGCAGGGGGGCGCTCGGCGCAGTCGGGATTTCGCCCGGACATCGAGGGCTTGCGCGCCGTCGCGGTGGTGGCAGTTGTCCTCTTTCACGCTGACATGCCGTGGGTATCTGGTGGGTTCGTTGGGGTGGATGTGTTCTTCGTCATCTCGGGCTTCCTGATCACCGGGATGCTATGGCGCGAGGTAAGTAGCGCCGGCACTGTGCGATTGCGCCGCTTTTATGGTGCGCGCGCTCGCCGACTCCTGCCGGCATCGGCCACCGTCGGCGTCATCATCATGATCGGCTCGGCTGCCCTGTTACCCTCGCTGCAGGCCCGGCCTGTTATCGGTGACGGCATCGCCAGCGCTCTGTATGTCAGCAACTATCGGTTCATTCAGCAGGGCGTCGACTACTTCGCCGACACGCTGCCGCCCTCGCCGTTTCAGCACTACTGGTCGTTAGGCGTCGAGGAGCAGTTCTACCTGATCTGGCCCGCATTGATTATCGGTACGGCGTGGCTGACCCGGCTCGTGCGTCGGCGCACCAAGGCCTATGCCAGCTCCGCGGAACGCCCATATCTGGTGGTTCTTGCGCTGGTCGCGTTCGTATCGTTCGCGCTGTCGCTGGTGGCCACTCACCTGGCGACTCCTGTCGCGTTCTTTTCGCTGCCCACTCGAGCCTGGCAACTGGCCCTCGGCGGCCTGGTGGCCCTCACGGCCGGGCAGTGGCGCCGGCTCGCGGCGCGGCCTGCCGCACTCACTGGATGGACCGGGCTGGCGCTGATCTTGTGGGCCTGCACCAGGTTGAGCCCGACCACGCTGTATCCGGGGACCGCCGCACTGTTGCCCACGCTGGGCGCAGCGCTGGTGATCGGCGCCGGCTGCGCCGCACCGTTGCAGGGATGCGGGCGGGTCCTGGCGTTGCCGCCGATGTTGGCGATCGGCCGGGTGTCCTACTCGTGGTATCTGTGGCACTGGCCTGTGTTGCTGATTGCGCTCGGATCTTTAGCGCCCGTGCTGGGCCATGCCCGCTGGCTGGCGCTGGCAGGGATCTTGCTCTCCGGCGGGCTGGCGGTAGTCACCTTGCGTTATATCGAGAACCCATTGCGATTCGCCGCCCCGATACGCCGATCTGCCCAGGCCAGTCTCGCGCTGGGTGGTGTCGCCACCGTAGTCGCGGTTTGTGTGGGCGCCGCGCTGCTGGTTTCGCTGCCAACCCCGGTAGGCCACGGCGCGGCGGCTGCGCCGCTGACCATCACCGCGGCACCTCCCCCGACGGGCTCCAACATGAATGCCGACGACGCGGCCGTACAGCACGCGTTCGCTCAGGCACAAGCTGCGGTCGCGGCATCCGTCGACCTCAAAGCTGTACCGTCGAACCTGAACCCACCGCTTGCCGACGCATCAGCTGAACGCCACGCCATATTCCTCGGCGGATGCCTGCGTAATTGGCTCCAGGAAGGACACCCTGAATGCGCGGCGGGTGACACCGGCTCCTCGACGACAATGGCGCTGGTCGGCGACTCGAACGCCGCGATGTGGAGCCCGGCGTTCCAGCAGATTGCCGCCAAGCAGCGCTGGCGGCTGGAGACCCTGACCAAGGGGGCCTGCCCCTTGTTAGACCTCCCCATCACCAACCCCAAACTTGGCCGGGAGTACACCGAGTGCGAGCATTGGCGCGGTCAGATCCTCGCCCGGTTGCAGACCGAACACCCGCAGCTGGTCGTGCTCAGCGTGATGCGGCGATACGGTAGCCGTTACGATTGGGCGTCAGGTTTCACGTCGTACGACACGCCATGGGTCGATAGCCTGACTCGCCTCGTGCGGCGGTTGCGCGGTACTGGCGCCAAGGTGCTGGTGCTCGGGCCGATCCCAGATCCGCACTCATATGTGCCGCTCTGCTTGTCCGGCCATCTCGATGACGCGACGGCCTGCTCGGTGCCACGGTCGACGGCAGTAAACGAATCCGGCATCGCAGCGGAGGCCGCCGCCACCCAAGCCGGCGGCGGACAATACGCGGACCTCACCGGGCTGTTCTGCACCGCTGTCCGCTGCCCGGTCATCGTCGGCAACACCCTGGTGAACTTCGACGAGAATCACGTGACGTTCGAATACTCCCGGGTGCTGGCACCGGCAATCGGGGCGCTGGCTGACCGCGCGCTGGACCACGGTTGACATGTTGCGGATTGTTGGTCGCGGATTGTTGGCGAAGCCCAGCACCAGAAGAGGGCACCCTGGCGGCGCCTGCGAAGATCGGGGTGAGCAACCGCCCGCCGTCAACGGAATGACTCTGACCGCGACCGGGCACGCCGGTGCCATCGGGCCGATGCCCAGGACGTCGCCGACGCGCACCACGAGCGAAAAGCCGGGTCCGCGATGAGATTTGTGCTGTCAAGCTATGGAACTCGTGGTGAGGTCGAGCCCTGCGTCGCCATCGGCCGTGAACTACTCCGCAGAGGGCACGAAGTGTGCATGGCGGTCCCGTCCGACCTGGTTGGTTTCGTCGAATCGGCCGGGCTTGCGGCGGTCGCTTACAAGCTGGATACGCAGGCAGTAACTGGGGCCTACGTCAACTTGTGGAAGCATTTCTATTTCTCACCCAACCTCTGGAGAATGCGGGAGTTGCGCAGGTTGCGGGGCGAACTTGGGAAGATCGGTCTCCAGTGCTTTTGGGAGACGAGCACGACGCTGATGTCGCTGGCTGAGGGGGCCGACCTGCTGCTCACAGGCGTGAATTTCGAGCAGCCCGCTGCCAACGTCGCGGAGTATCACGACATTCCGTTGGCCACGATGCATTTCTCCCCGACACGGGCCAATGGTCAGATCGTTCCGATCCTGCCCGCGCCGGTGATCCGCTCGGCAATGAGGGTGCGCGAGTCGCTGGTTTGGCGGTTGGCGAAGAGCCTCGAGGACGCGCAGCGCCGTGAACTCGGCCTTTCGAAGACAACAGCCCCCTATCCGCACCGGATGGCGGAACGCGGGTCGCTCGAGATCCAGGCCTATGACGAGGTTTGCTTCCCCGGGCTAGCCGCCGAATGGGTGAAATGGGACGGCCAACGGCCTTTTGTCGGCACGCTGACGCTGGAAGCGCCGACGGATGCCGATGACGAGGTCGCGTCGTGGATTGCCGCGGGAACACCGCCGATTTACTTCGGCTTCGGCAGCATGCTAGTCGAATCTCCCGCCGACACGCTCGCGATGATCGGCGCGGCCTGCGCGCAATTAGGCGAACGGGCGTTGGTGTGTGCTGCCGGGAGTGACTTCAGCGACGTCCCACATTTTGACCACGTCAAAGTGGTCGGTGCGGTGAATTTCGCGGCCATCTTTCCGTCTTGCCGCGCGCTGGTTCACCACGGCGGCTCGAGCACCACACCCATTGGCCTGCGCGCCGGAGCCCCCCAGCTGATCCTATGGACCATACGTGATCAGGCGATCTTGGGAGCTGCGGTCAAACGACTGCAAGTGGGCACCGCCCGGCGCTTTTCGAGCACCACCCGGGAATCGCTGGTCGCGGACCTGCGAACCATCCTCGCCCCGCAATACCTCACCCGGACCCGCGAGATCGCCACCCGGATGACCAAACCCGCCGAAGGTGTTACGGCCGCCGCTGATCTTGTAGAAGGCTTCGCTCGCTTGCGGCGTGTTGGGTGATCGACGAAGCGGCCCCCGGGAACCCAACGAAAGTGGCTCATGACGTCTGACAATCGCACCACCGGAATCGCCAGGAGGTCAAGCAGATGAGCTCTGTACCGGCGATTACCCTCAACGACGGCAACACCATCCCACAACTGGGCTTCGGCGTCCTGATAAAGCCCGACCAGACTGCCGCGGCGGTACGATCTGCGCTGGAGGTCGGCTACCGCCACATCGACACCGCCCAGATGTACGGCAACGAGAAGCAGGTCGGTCAGGGCATCCGCGATGCCGGGCTGGACCGCCGCGAGGTGTTCATCACCAGCAAGCTCAACAACGGGTATCACCGGCCCGATGACGCGCGCCGCGCATTCGACGACACATTAAGCGCGCTGGGTTCTGACTACGTCAACCTATTTTTGATCCATTGGCCGCTGCCCACACTTTATGACGGTGACTTCGTCTCCACCTGGAACGTGCTCGAGGAATTCGCGAAGGACGGCCGGGCACGCAGCGTCGGCGTGTCTAACTTCCAGATCACCCACCTCGACCGACTCGTCGAGAGGTCGCAAACCGTCCCCGCAGTTAACCAAGTCGAAGCGCACCCGTACTTCGCCAACGATCAGGTGCGCCGCTACGACCGCGACCATGGAATCGTGACCGAGGCCTGGTCACCCATCGCGCGGGGCAAGGTCCTCGGCGACGGGGTCATCGACCGCATTGCCCATTCGCATGGCAAAACACCCGCGCAGGTAGTGCTGCGCTGGCACATCCAGCGCGGCGACATCGTGATCCCGAAGTCGGTCCACTCCGAGCGGATGAAGTCGAACTTCGAGATCTTCGACTTCAGCCTTGAGGGCGACGAGATCGGCGCCATCACCGGCCTGGACCGTGGCGAGCCGGGCCGCATCGGCCCCAACCCCGACACCCTTGCCTGGTTGCCCAGGCGGATAGGGGCGTCTCAAAGGATTTTCCGTGCCATCGGACAGCTGCTGCGTCATCCGGATTGAATGAGAATGGCGAGTCGAGCCCGCTCATGACCGGCTGTCGAAACGTCCAGGAGAAGCAGACTTCTTCTGACGGGGCAACGCTGTGAAGACCTGGGAAACCCCAGGCACGATGCTGTACAAAAAACCGGCTGATCGTGGCCGACCCGTGTAGGGTTTCGCTCACTTCGTATGGTTCCCTGCAGACTGAGTTCGAGGCCAGGAGACGTGGGAGGTACCACCTTGGCAGATACCGTTTTCGATGTAGAAGAACTCGAGCGCAACGCGTCGGACCTGCGGCGCGAATTCCAGGCAGCCGAGCCGTTCCAGCACATCGTGGTTGACGACCTTCTGCGCCTTCCTCCTGCGGCGGCCAGCGCCTTTCCCGATATCTCCTGGCCTTGGTGGAACGCGATGTCCGCCTCGTACATGCACAACAAGCATTTCTGCGAAGATCTCAACCTCATCCCGGAACCGTTCAGGGCCCTCATCAGGGAGCTCTCCGAGCCGCGGTTCCTGAGGGTGCTTGAACAAATCACCGGCATCAAGCAGTTGCTCCCGGATCCCTACTTGGTTGGGGGTGGCCTGCACCTGAGTGGTCCCGGTGGCATCCTGAGTCCCCATACCGACTTCCACTACTACCGCGGCCTGAACCTTTACCGGCGCATCAACGTCATCGTCTACCTCAACGATGGCTGGTCGCTACAGGACGGGGGTTGTCTATCGTTGTACGACAAGCAGCACCGGGTTGCGAAGACCGTGGTAGCGGACTGGGGCAGGGTCTTCATTTTCCGCACGGATGACCAGTCAGTCCACGGGCTTCCCGTGCCCGTCGCTGAAGGCAAATGGCGGCGATCGGTGGCGCTCTTCTATTACACGGCTGCTGACAGCGACAACTTCAGCGGTGACGAGACGACCTACTGGAAGGAGCACGGGGAGCAAACAAGCGTCGTCAAGAAGGCGCGATTGCTTGTCTACCGCGGCCTGCTCAACCTCAGCCGCTTCATCAGTTTTTGGGCGCATTTCGCGAACCCCAACACTACGAGTCGCCTGTTCATCCGCCGGGGGGCCGCGGACGCGGGCGCCGAAACTACCTAGGACTCCACCCAATCGCTCAAGGTGGTCTGGGTGCGGGTCTTCACCAGCTCATCGCGGTGCTCGACGATGGCACGCAAGGCCGTGACAGTAGCACCGATCTCGGCAGTGTGCAGAGCCGGTTTGGACGGGGTTGCGGCCCGCTCATGCGGGCCCGCGCCGATCACCGCGGTCGACTCTCAGTAGTGATCCTTGGTCGTTTCACCACACAGAGATTCACGCGATGGCCCTTCACATTCGGACTGACACGCCGAGACCGCTACTTACACCACATCAAGGAACGCACCGCTCATTGAAGGAACCGTTGGCAAAGAACCGCCACCAGCGTGGATTGGAAAAGTATCCGATCCCGAAACCACCCCTTTCGATGCTGCCGAATGTGATAATGCCTCGATTCGAAGGACGCGTGCTCTTACCGGGTAGGTGACCGTGCGCCAGGCGGACAGCGTTAGCCATATCGAAGGGGTGCGGGGTCGGCGCTCGGCGCAGACCGGATTTCGCCCGGATATCGAAGGCTTGCGCGCTGTCGCAGTAGTGGCCGTTGTCTTGTTTCACGCTGACATGCCGGGTGTGGCTGGCGGGTTCGTCGGCGTGGACGTGTTCTTCGTCATCTCGGGCTTTTTGATCACCGGGCTGCTGTGGCGCGAAGTGAGCACCACCGGCCGCGTCCGGCTGCGCCGCTTCTACGGAGCGCGGGCCCGCCGACTGCTGCCGGCTTCGGCCACCGTCGGCGTCATCACCATGATCGGCGCGGTTGTCCTGATACCCCCATTGCAGGCCCGCAGCGTCATTTACGACGGCATCGCAAGCGCGTTGTATGTCAGCAACTTTTGGTTCATTCAGCAACAAGTCGACTACTTCGCTGGCCACCTGTCGTCGCCGTTCCAGCACTACTGGTCGTTGAGCGTCGAGGAGCAGTTCTACCTGGTTTGGCCGCCCCTCATGATCGGCACGGCGTGGCTCATCCGGCGCGCGCGGCGGCGCAACAAGGCCCATGCCCACTCATCGCAACACGCCTATTTCGTGGTCCTTGCGCTGGTTGCGGCCGTGTCCTTCGCGCTGTCGCTGGCGGTCACCTATGTGCTGCCTGCTGCGGCGTTCTTTTCACTGCCCACCCGGGCCTGGCAATTGGCCGCCGGCGGCCTGGTGGCGCTCACGGCCGCCCAGTGGCGCCGACTACCGCCACAAGCTGCCACGATCGCCGGGTGGGCAGGGCTAGGCGTGATCCTGTGGGCCTGCACCCGGTTGAGCGCGGCCACGCTGTATCCGGGTATCGCCGCGCTGTTGCCCGTGTCGGGCGCGGCGCTGGTGATCGGCGCCGGCTGTGCGGCACCGTCTCAGGGATGCGGCCGCGTCTTGGCGTTGTCGCCGATGCGGGCGATCGGCCGGGTGTCGTACTCGTGGTATCTGTGGCACTGGCCGGTGCTACTGCTCGCATCGTCGCCGGGCCACCCGCTCGGGCTGGTCGGCAGGCTGGCCGCGGCCCTGGTCTCCGGCGGGCTGGCCGTACTCACCCTGCGTTTCATCGAGAACCCGTTGCGATTCGCCGCGCCTATTCGCCGCTCTCCCCTGCGTAGTCTCGCGCTCGGTGCTGCCGCCACCGCGGTAGCGGTCTGTGTCGGCGTGGCGCTACTGGTATCGCTACCGACCCCGGTCGGACGCGTTGCGACAGCTGCGGCACCGGCGCCCGCGCTGACTTTCACCGCGACACCTGCCCCCGCAGGCTCTGACATTGACGCCTACGACGCGGCGGTGCAGCAGGCGTTCGCGCAAGTGCAGGCCGCGGTGGCGGCATCCGCCGACCTTCAAGCCGTACCGTCGAATCTGAACCCGCCACTTGCCGACGCGGCAGCCGAATTTAGGGGCGTGTTCCTCAATGGCTGCCTGCGCAATCTTTTCGAAGTCGGACAGCCTGAGTGCGCGACGGGCGATACCGCCTCGACGACGACGGTGGCCCTAGTCGGCGACTCGCAAGCCACGATGTGGCATCCGGCGTTCCAGCAAGTTGCCGCGCAGCGCCACTGGCGGCTGGAGACCCTGGGAAAGGGGGGTTGTCCGCCGATGAACTTGCGCATCACTGACCCCCTCCGTCGCCTGGTGTCAACCATGTTGTGCGAGCGGTGGCGCGTTCAGGTCATCGACCGATTACGCGCCGAGCATCCTCGGCTGGTCGTGGTGAGCATGTGGCGGGGATACGGTGTCGGCCGCGGCTACATGCCAGGTTTTAGGTCATACGACCAAGCGTGGCTCGACAGTCTGACCCGCCTCGTGCAGGACTTGCGCGGCACTGGTGCGAAGGTACTGGTGCTCGGGCCGGTCCCGGATCCGCGCTCGAACGTGCCAATCTGCCTGTCCGGCAACCTCAATGACGTGACAGCCTGCTCGCCGCCAAGGTCGACGGCGGTGAACCAACCCGGCATCGCAGCTGAATCCGCCGCCACCAGGGCCGGCGGCGGACAATACGCCGACCTCACCGAACTGTTCTGCACCGCTGACCGCTGCCCGGTCATCGTCGGCAACACACTGGTGTACTTCGACAACGTTCATCTGACGCGCGAATACTCCCGGCTGTTGGCACCGGCAATGGGGGCGCTGGCTGACCGCGCGCTCGATCCTGCGGGCTGACCGGACCAAGTGCTAGCATCCCGTCCGTGTCTGGAGGCGGCGCCCCGGTGCGGATCGGCATCCTGGGCGCAGCGCGCATCGCCCCGTCGGCGCTCATTAAACCGGCAAAAGAAAACAGCGAGGTCGTGGTCGCTGCGGTGGCCGCGCGCGATGTGTCCCGCGCTCAAGCGTTTGCCGCCAAACACGGCATCACCCGGGTGCACGACAGCTACGAGGCGCTGATCAACGATCCGGATCTGGACGCGATATACAACCCGCTGCCGAATGGCCTGCACGGCAGGTGGACCCGAGCGGCAGTGGATGCGGGTAAGCACGTGCTGTGCGAAAAGCCCTTCACCGCCAACGCTGCCGAGGCCCGCGAGGTCGCCGAACGGGCCGCCAAGTCCGACCGGGTCGTCATGGAGGCATTTCATTACCGCTACCATCCGTGTGCTTCGCGCGTCGAGGAGATCATTGCCTCGGGGGAGCTGGGCAAGCTGGAGCGGGTGGAGGCGCATTGGTGCTTCTGGATGCCGAAGTTCGCCGACATTCGCTACAACTACTCGCTTGCCGGTGGCGCGCTGATGGACCTGGGATGCTATGCCGTCGACATGGTCCGCAGGTTCGGCGGTTCGACCCCGGAAGTCGTTGCGGCACAGGCGAAGCTGCGCGGCTCGCAGGTGGACCGGGCCATGACCGCCCAGTTGCGGTTTGCTGACGGGCACTCCGGTCGAATCCACTGCTCGATGTGGTCGACCGACCTACCGCGCTTCACCGTGAAGGTGGTGGGCGACCACGGCGAGTTGCGGCTCAATCCGCTGATGCCTTTTCAACGGTTCTCGGTCCGATCAACCAAGGGAAAGCGTGTGGAGAACTTCCCAGGCCGCTCCACCTACGCCTGTCAGCTGGACGCTTTCGCCGCGGCGGTGCTGCGCGGAGAACCGGTGAAGACGACACCACAAGAAGCGATCGAGAACATGACTGTCATCGATGCGATCTATCGCGCAGCCGGCCTCGCCCCCCGCGAGCCGGCCTAACCGCCAACGGCGATCGATCGGCTCAGCTGGCGAAATGCGCCCGGTTGACGTGATCGGCCACCCGCAAGGCGTTGGCCGCGACCGTCAAACTAGGGTTCAAGCCGGCGCTGGACGGGAAGAACGAGGTGTCCACCACGTAGAGGTTGTCAACTTCGTGCGCCCGGTTTTGCGGGTCAAGCACGCTGGTTTTGGGATCGGTACCAAAGCGGCAGGTGCCGCAGACATGGCCCAGATTCGAGTTGTCTTTGCCGCTACCCACAGGGAGTTTGCGAAACGGCTTCAACACCTCTTTTATCTGCCGCAAAAACACCGCGCGCCGTTCGAGTTCGCTGGGGTGCAAGCGGTACTGAATTCGCAGCCGCTGGCGGCCGTCCACGCTAGGCCGATCAGACGGCAGGACGCGGTTGTCGAGATAGGGCAGGTCTTCCAACATCGCTGCCAGCACCAGTCCACCGGTGAAGAACCGCTCGTAGATCCGGCGCACCGCCGGACTCGTCATGCGCAGCGCCCTCCCCCGTGCTCCGGGTCGGTTGGTTACCCACTCCATCGGAGGTATCGCACCGAAGGACTGCACAGTGCCGAATTTCTGGCCCTCCCAGAAGTAAAAGTCGTTCAGGCCGATCTCCTTGTTCGCGGCCGTGAACTTGCAGCCGGGCTGCGGCCAGACCTCGATCGGGTCGAGCAGATGACGCATGAAGTTGCGCCCTACCCAGTCCGAACCGTTGGCCAACCCGCGCGGCCAGTCACCCGAGCGGGAGTTGAGCAACAGCACCGGGGTGGCCAGCGCTCCGGCGGCCAGCACCACCACCTTGGCCTTCAGCGCCAGCGTGCCGGAGCGGTGCTCGCAAATCACCTCCCGGACTTGGCTGCGGTCGGCGCCTAAACGCACGACACGGCATTCCGCCAGCAGGCGGGCGCCGTGCTCGACAACGGCTGGCAGCACGCCGTTACGCGCGGCGTCGTTTTTGCATAACTGGTGGCAGAGGTAGGTCTGGCAGGTTGTGCAACGCTCGCTGTAGTCACAGGCCATCGGCAGGTGATAGGGATGCAATCCGCGACCTGCCAGATAGTCCACCAGCGGCTGGTTATCTGCCGAAAATGGCGGTGCTGCAGGCAGATTGACCTCGCCGGCTTCCGGCCGCAGCGGGTCGGGGGCACCGCGAACGCCGAGCAGCTTCTCGGCCTCGGCGTACCAGGGCGCCATCTGCTCGTAGCTGATCGGCCAGGCTTCGGGCACGGTGGAATCGCCCGGGTCGCGGAAGTTTTCCCGCGGTGTGAAGTCGCGAGCGAAAAATCGCTCGCAGACCATGCCGTACAAGGCCGAGGAGCCGCCGGTCCCGCTGCCGATAAACGGCACAAACCGCTTCGGGAAGCGCCCGCTGATGTCCTCGATCTCGTCGGTGCAACGTCCGGCCCGCGCCAACGCGTCGTAGTACGCCGCGGCGGAACGGCGGGCCAGCGGCTCGGCCAGTTCCGGCATTGCGGAGCGAATCGTTCCCGGCGTCCCGGGCAGCGTCGAGTGGCCTTTCTCGACGAACAACACCCGTCGGCCTGCCTGGGCCAGCCGGTAGCCAAGCATCCCGCCCCCCATGCCGGTGCCCACGACAATCACATCCCACAGTGCGCGTTCGGCCTCGCGTACGGTCAGTTCGCCGTCAGCCAAAATCGAACTCCTCAAGGGCGCAAAGCCTGGCCCGATCTGGGTGAATCGGCCAGCCCACAGTCAATTAAATACTGACCGATGCTTTCAGACGTTGCGCATGCGTACAACAACTGAAAAGCTCGGACCCGCTATGAGAGTTGTGTTGGCAAGCTATGGAGGTCGGGGCGACGTCGAGCCCGCCGTCGTTGTGGGGCGTGAGCTGCTGCGCCGAGGGCACGACGTTTGTATGGCCGTTCCTCCCAACTTGGTCGGTTTCGTCGAGGCGGCCGGGCTCGCGGCGGTCGCCTGCGGGCTGGATTCGCAGCGCAGCCTGGACGCGCAGCGCAACTACTGGACGTGTTATTCGCGCACTCCTTGGAAGATCAAGGAGCTGAACTCGATGGCGCGCGAAAGCAAGGAGTTCGCTACTCAGTGCTGGGCGGAAATGACCCCGACGCTGACGTCGGTGGCGGACGGCGCCGACCTGCTACTCACCGGCCTGATCTTCGAGCAGCCCGCTGCCAACGTCGCGGAGTATTACGACATTCCGTTGGCCACGCTGCATTTCTTCCCGGTGCGGCCTAACGGCCAAATCCTGCCGTTGCTGCCGTCGCCGTTGACTCGTACCGGAATGACGGTGAACGACTGGCTGGTTTGGCGCGGGACGAAGAAAAGTGAGGACGCGCAGCGACGTGAACTGGGCCTACCGAGGGCCACCGATCCCGCGCCGGCACGGATCGCCGAACGCGGATCGCTGGAAATCCAGGCCTATGACCAAGTCTGTTTTCCCGGACTGGCGGCCGAATGGGCGAAATACGACGGCCACCGACCGTTTGTCGGCGCGTTGGCGATGGAGTCGCCGATGGATGCCGATGCGGAAGTCGCGTCGTGGATTGCCGCGGGTACACCGCCGATTTGCTTTGGGTTCGGCAGCGTACCGGTCGGATCTCCGGCCGACACGATCGCCATGATCGCCGCGGCTTGCGCGCAGTTAGGCGAGCGGGCGTTGCTGTGCTCCGGCGGAACTGACTACAGCAACGTCCCCCATTTTGAACACGTCAAGGTGGTGGGCCAGGTGAGTTACGCGGCGATCTTTCCGATGTGCCGCGCGGTCGTGCACCACGGTGGCGCGGGCACCCTGGCCGCGAGCCTGCGGGCCGGAATCCCGCAATTGATCCTCTGGACACTGCCCGATCAGCCGTTTTTTGCGGCTCAGCTCAAACGGCTGAAGGTGGGGACCGGGCGGCGCTTTTCGGCCACGACCCAGCACTCGTTGGTCGCGGACCTGCGTCGGATCCTGGCCCCGCAGTATCTCGCCCGGTCCCGCGAGATCGCGACTCAGATGACCAAACCCGCCGAAAGCGCGGTTGCCGCCGCCGATTCCCTGGAAAACTTCGCCGGCATACGTCGCGCTTGCCGCACCCGGCAGAAAGACCATGGTCCGCAGTGAAATTTGTGTTGGCTAACTGGGGAAGTCGCGGCGATATCGAGCCCTGCGTCGCAGTCGGCCGCGAGCTGCGGCGCCGAGGACACGAAGTATGCATGGCCGTGCCGCCCGACCTGGTTGGCTTCGCCGAATCGGCTGGGCCTGCGGTGTGCGCCTACGGGCCGGATTGGTCGGCCACTATGGAAGCGTTACGTGCCTTCTGGGGTTCCTTTTTCCGCAATCCATGGAGGATCCAGGACCTGATCGGGTTCGGGCGCGAAACTTGGCAGCTGTATACCGAGTCCTGGCGGGAAATGAGCACGACGCTGACATCACTGGCGGACGGGGCCGACCTGCTGATCAGCGGCCAGAGCTCCGAGCTGCAAGCCAGCAGCATCGCAGATTATTACGGCATTCCATTGGCCACGTTGCATTTCCACCCGGTACGGGCCCACAGCCGCGATGTGATGACGACAGTGCACGAGTGGCAGTTTTGGCTCGCGCAGAAGAAGCTCGAGGACGCTCAACGCCGTGAACTGGGCCTACCGAAGGCCACCGGTGTCGCGACGCGACGGATCACCGAATGCGGATCATTGGAAATCCAGGCTTATGACGAGGTGTGCTTTCCCGGGCTGGCAACCGAATGGGCGAAATTCGATGGCCAGCGACCCTTTGTCGGCGCACTGACGCTGGAGTTGGCCACGGATGCCGATGAGGAAGTCGCGTCGTGGATTGCCGCCGGACCACCGCCGATTTACTTCGGGTTTGGCAGCCCGGCGGTCGCATCTGCAGCCAAGACTCTCGCCATGATCGATGCGGCCTGCGCGCAGTTAGGCGAGCGAGCATTGGTTTGCGCCGGGGGGACTGACTTCAGCAGTCTCCCCTATTTCGAGCACGTCAAGGTGGTGGGCGCGGTAAGTCACGCGGCCATCTTTCCCGCTTGCCGGGCGGTCGTGCACCACGGTGGGGCGGGCACTACCGCCGCGGGTCTGCGCGCCGGAGCCCCCACGTTGATCCTCTGGAACTTGCCCGCTCAGGCTCCTTGGGGAACTGCAGTTACGGAATTGAAGGTGGGCACCGCGCGGCGCTTTTCCAGGACCACCGAGAAATCGCTGCTCGCGGATTTGCGCACCATTCTCGACCCCCAGTGCGCAGCCCGTGCCCGCGAGATCGCCACCCGGATGACCGAACCCGCAAAAACCGCGGCTGTCGCCGCCGACCTTGCAGAAAACTTCGTCCGGTTGGGCCGCGTCGGCTGATCGACATCCGAGCGGTTCGCTCAGATCGTCAAGATTTCGGGTGATCCCGTCGGTGTTGAACGCGTGTGCATTAGACTCCCCGGCAGTTAGCCAGGGACGGGAGGCCCGCGCTTTCACTAAACCGAGTTCGCACGGGGACTGAAGGGCGAGGACCGCAATGCCGGAAGGCGTGTTTGGACGTAGCGATGCCGAGATCGACCTCTTGGTGCGCGGCATGCGGTCGGGGATCGCCGTTGTGGGCTTCGGCTACATCGGCACGGTGATCGGTGCCGTGTTGGCCGATCGCGGCTGGCCCGTGACAGGAATCGACGTGAGGGAGAGCGTCGTCGACGAGATCAACCTCGGCAAGACCACGGTGCCTGAGCCGGGGCTCTGCGAGCTGGTCTCCAACAACGTGCGAGTCGGCCGGCTTCGCGCCACCACCGATTTCGGCGCCGTCGCTGACAATGACTTCGTCGTCGTGACCGTGGGTACGCCGCTGGGTCCGGACTTCGAGCCCATTGTCGACGACATCAAAGCTGCAGCGCGGGCAGTGGGGGAGCACCTGCATACCGGCCACCTCGTCATCCTCAAGAGCACGGTGCCGCCCGACACCACCGAAAAGCTCGTTCGGCCGATCCTCGAGGAAACGTCAGGGCTGCAGGCCGGGGTCGACTTCGGGTTGGCGTTCTGCCCCGAGCGGCTCGCCGAAGGGCAAGCCATCCACGAGCTGACGTCGATTCCAGTAGTCGTCGGCGCGGTCGAGGAGCGCAGCGCTCGTGCCTGCTCGACACTCTGGCGACACGCCTTGGGGGTGGACTCCATCGTCGTGGACGATCCGCGGACCGCGGAGATGGTCAAGCTTGCGGACAACCTCTGGGTCGACCTCAACGTCGCGCTTGCGAATGAGCTGGCCAAGGTATGCGACCGGCTTGGGATGGACGCTCTTCAGGTGATCGAGGCGGCCAACACGATGCCGAAGGGCGGCCGCGATGCAAACATCTTGAGGCCGAGCATGGGCGTCGGCGGTTACTGCTTGACGAAGGATCCGTGGTTCGTCAACCACCTAGGCCAGTCCGTCGGGTTGGACCTGGCAATCCCAAGGACGTCCAGAACCGTCAATGACACCATGCCTGCCTACACCTACGGGCTGCTGACGCAACTCCTCGGCGATCAGGGCAAGACGATCCAGACCAGCAAGATCGCGGTGCTGGGCATCGCGTTCAAGAACAACACCGGCGACTGCCGCCTCACACCCACCAAGTACGTCGTCGCCCTGCTCGAGGAGTCCGGCTGCCAGCTTTCGATTCATGATCCATGGGTGCCGGACGAGGAGGCTCACACAGTGACGGCGATTCCTCTGACCCCCGACATCGAGTCTGCGGTCAAGGACGCCGACGCCTTGGTGGTCCTCGCCGGGCACCGAGAGTTCCACCAGATCCCTCTCCCCCGGCTCGCGGACCTGACGGCAGCCGGGTGTGTGTTCCTTGACGGACGGAACAGCTTCGACCCGGCGGCGGTGCGCGCTGCCGGCTTCGTCTATAAGGGCATTGGCCGTTAAAGGCCGGTAGTCAACGCAAACCGCTACGTAGGAATGAAAGAGCGCTTATGTCCAATGTCGTCGTGACAGGCGGCTACGGCTTCATCGGATCGCACTTGGTCTCGGCACTGCTGGACCGTGGAGACTCCGTCACGGTCTTCGACTTCGCAAAGAACAACCGCGACACCAGCATTGACTTCGACCGGCATGCCAATTTCCGGTTCGTGCAGGGCGATGTCACCGACCTGGCCGCACTCGAACAAGCCTTGACACCCGGCGTCGATGCCGTCTTCCACCTAGCCGCGGTCGTCGGCGTCAAGAACTACCTCAAAGATCCGCTTCGTGTTCTCGATGTCAACGTGATCGGAACTCGAAACGTCCTCGAGTTGAGCCATCGGCACGGAATACGCGTACTGTTCGCCAGCACGTCTGAGGTCTTTGGGAAGAACCCCAAGCCACCGTTCGCCGAGGACGACGATCGCGTCCTTGGTTCGACACGGACCGCTCGTTGGAGCTACAGCACCAGCAAGGCGATGGCCGAGCATCTGGTCTTCGCCATGCACACCGCCTACGGACTGCCAGTGACGGTAATTCGCTATTTCAACGTCTATGGCCCCCGGCAGAATCCGATTTTCGTGATTTCGCAAAGCATTCACCGGATCCTCAATGGCCGCCAGCCGTTGCTCTACGACTCTGGCGGCCAGACAAGGTGCTTCACCTACGTCGACGACGCCATCGCCGGCACCTTGCTCGCGGCCGACAGCGACGCGGCGATCGGTAATGCGTTCAACATCGGAAGCATGACCGAGACGGCTGTGGGTGACGTTGTCGATCTGGCGATCAAGATCGCGAACGTCGACTCGGTATCTGTCCCTGAAACGGTTGATACTGCAGCGCATTACGGATCGCGTTATGAGGACATCCCTCGTCGCATCCCCGACTCGACCAAGGCGCAGCGGGAGCTGGGATGGCGCCTCGACGTCAATGTCGAAGAAGGGATCCGCCGCACCATCGATTGGGCGCGGGCCAACCCGTGGTACCTCAAAGAGCCCGCGGGCGATCAGGCGCTGCGATGAAATTTGTCCTGGCGAACTGGGGAACTCGCGGCGAAGTCGAGCCCTACGTCGCCGTTGGCCGTGAGTTGGTGCGCCGCGGGCATGACGTGCGCATGGCTGTCGCGCCTGAAATGGTTGACTTCACTGAAGCGGCTGGGCCTGAGGCGGTTGCCTACGGGCCGGATTTGAAGGCCATCCTGGACCCGCACCGCGACTACTGGACTTTGTTGTTTCGCAGCCCCTGGAGGATTCAGGAGCTGGACAAGTTGTTGCGCGAAGTTTCGCAACCTCTTAGCCAGAGCCGGGGCGAGGTCAGCAGGACGCTGACGTCGCTGGCCGACGGGGCCGACCTGCTACTTACCGGCATGAATTTCGAGGACGTCGCTGTCAACGTCGGCGAGCATTACGACATTCCGTTCGCCACGCTGCATATCTTCCCGGTGCGGGCCAACGGCCAGCTCCTGCCATTCTTGCCGGCGCCGTTGGGCCGCTCCGCAATGACAGTGTTCGAATGGCTGGTTTGGCGGGGACAGCAGAAGGCCGAGGACGCGCAGCGCCGTGAACTCGGTCTGCCGGGGGAAACAGGCCCCTGGCCGCGACGAATCACCGAACGCGGATGGCTTGAAATCCAGGCCTACGATGAGGTGTGCTACCCCGGGCTGGCAGCCGAATGGGAGAAATGGGACGGTCAGCGGCCCTTTGTCGGCGCGCTGACCATGGAGTTGCCAACTGATACCGATGACGAGGTCGCCTCGTGGATTGCCGCAGGGACACCGCCGATTTGCTTCGGCTTTGGCAGCGTAGGGGTCGAGTCTGCTGCCGACACCCTCGCCATGATCAGCTCGGTGTGCGCGCAGTTGGGTGAGCGGGCGCTGATTTGCGCCGCCGGGACCGACTTCAGCGCCGTGCCCCGTTCGGAGCACGTCAAGGTGGTCGGCGTGATGAATTACGCGGCCGCTCTTCCCGGCTGCCGCGCGTTCGTGCACCACGGCGGCGCAGGCACCACAAACGCGGG
>Ga0335075_10005477_pt1 | contig 19712 bp, 13 predicted proteins | sample Lox_Sample_24_FD_206723 | JGI IMG/M metagenome (GOLD analysis project Ga0335075, IMG submission 206723) | Soil microbial communities from Loxahatchee National Wildlife Refuge, Florida, United States - Lox_Sample_2.4 | ecosystem: Environmental > Terrestrial > Soil > Wetlands | place: USA...
CGGCACCAACCGCCTACAACTGCGAACGGAGCAACAATGCCAGCCGCTCGTTGACCCGCCGTCCCAGCGTCCGCCCGCGCCATTTCTTCAGCACCATCCGCCGCGACTGCAGGATGTCCGCATCGATCAGCTCGATCTGCCGGCGCGCCAGGTCTTCGCTGAACACGTTGAGATTTGCCTCGTCGTTCAGCCGGAACGACCGGTCGTCGAAGTTCGACGATCCCACCGAGCTCCACACGCCGTCGATGACCAGCACCTTACAGTGCATCATCGTCGGCTGATATTCGTAGATGTGGATGCCGGCCTCGAGCAGCGAACCGTACAACCCCTGCGCCGCCCAGCGCCCGACGCGCGCATCCGTATAACGTCCCGGCACCACGATGCGGACGCGCACGCCGCGCCGCGCGGCCGAGCACAACGCCTCGACGGTCAGCTTGTCCGGCACGAAGTACGCGTTCTCGATGTCGATCGACGTCTTCGCGGCCGTCAGCGCCAGCAGCACCATGAGGTGCATCGATTCCGATCCGCCTACGGGCGAGCTGCCGAACATCTGTGCATCCATGTCGCCGGCGTTCGCGAGCTTCGGGAAGTATTCCGCGCCGTGCAGCACGCGCCCCGTCGCCTTGATCCAGTTGTCGACGAAGACCGCCTGCATCTGCGCGACCACCGGTCCCTCGGCCTTGAAGTGCGAGTCGCGCCAGGCCGGCATGCCGCGCAGGCCGTCCTTCCACTCGATGCCCATGCCGACGCCCCCGGTGAAGCCGACCTTGCCGTCGACCACCAACAACTTGCGGTGCGTGCGGTTGTTCAGCCGGCCGAGGTGATACCAGCTCGGCGGGTGATAGACGTGCAGGTCGCAGCCGGCGGCGCGCGCCGCCGACAGCAGGTGCTGGTTCATGGTGCGCGAGCCCAGCCAGTCCAGCAGCATGTGGACCTGCACGCCGCGGCGCGCGGCGTTCGACAGCTCCTCGACGAACGTCGCGCCGACGCCGTCGCGGAACACGAACGTCTCGAACGTGATGTTCGTCTGCGCCGTGCGGATCGCATTGATCATCGCGGGGTAGATCTGGTCGCCGTTGACCAGCGTCGTGATCCTGTTTCCCGACACCAGCGGCGGTCCGAGCAGGATGCCGAGCGCGCGGCGGAAATCGGCGTCGCCGCTGGTGTACAGGCGGCGCGGGCGATACAGCAGGCGCTTCTCGGTGGTCGCGAGATTCGCGGCCGCGGCGAGCACGAGACCGGTGAGGAGCAGTGTTGTGAGGACGACGGCGAGGGTGGACACGACGTGGAATGATACGACGCCGCGCGGCGGCGCCGTCACGATCAGGGTTGTTTGAGCGGTACCTCGGCCTTCGGCACCCGCTGGCGACGCAGATGTTTCGGCCGCCAGTCGCCGATCGGCGCCAGGAAATCGGCGACCACCTGCCACCCGGGCTGATATCGCGCGGCGACCTTCAGCGCGACCAGCGCCGGCGTCGCCAGCAGGATGCCCGGAATCCCCCAGAATCCGTAGCCGAACCACACGCCTAACAGCAGCACCAGCGCATTCACCTCGAGACGCCGCCCGACCGTCAGCGGTTGTACGAGCTGGCCCTCGATGAGATGCAGGACGATGAACACGCCGGGTACGGCCAGCGCCTGCCCGAGGTTCGGAAACGTCACAAAGGCCGCGCACGCAAAGATGAAGCAGGCGAAGATCGGGCCGAGGTACGGAACGAAATTGAGCACGCCGGCCAAGACGCCCCAGAGGATCGCGTTTGGCATGCCCAGCAGCCACAGGCAGAGGCCGGTCGCGATGCCCAGCCCGAGGTTGATGAGGGCGATCGTGCCGAAGTAGCGGCCGACTTCGTAACGGATGGCTTCCGTGAGGCGCAACGTCCGTATGCTCGCCTCGCTGCCGGCCAGCGAGGCGCCCATGCGGGCGAGCAGCGGCGGACCGCCGAGCAGGAAGAACAAAGTCAGGGGAACGACGGTCAGACTCTCGATGACGGACTTGGTGAACGCGAACGCGGTGCTGCGGCCGGCGACCGGCGTGACGATCGCGGGCTTGCCCGCGACCGCGGCCTGGCCCTGCGTCAGCTGGCCGGCGCGTTGTGCCACGTCGTCGACGCGCTCGAACATCTCGCGCAGGGGTTTCAGTCGCGGATCGATCTGGCGCAGGGTCTGCGGCGCGCGTGCCAGCCAATCGGTGGCCGGCGCCCACACGGCGTTGATCGCGGCGGCAGCGGCGGCGAACACCACGAGCATCACCACCGCGACGGCCAGTCCGCGGCGCAGGCCGAATCGCTGCAGCCGATCCACCGCCGGTGTCAGCAGCAACGCGAGGAACAGCGCGACGGCGACCGGGATGAACACGCCCTGCCCGAAGTACAGCACCGTGCCGACCGCGAGGAAGGACAGAAGGATGATCGCCTTGCGCAGCGTGGTATCGGCGAGAGGTATCGGCGTGCTCACGGCGCGAATGTCAGGCATTCCGGCGTCGCGGAACATTCCCGCGCGCCGGGGTAACGCTGCGCGAAGCGCGTGCTCAAAAGTAGGCGCCTTCCGACAGCGCCGGCGATGATCGAGCGGCCCGGCGTGAAGCCCGAACTAGAGCGTGGAAGCGAAGACTATCCCGCTCGTGACCAGCAACGCCAGTCCGAACAGGATGGCGGTGACGTTGGCGAAGGTGTCTTCGTGGGTCTTGACGTGCATGGGCCGACTCTACGGGCGGGACCGCAGCCGGTCCGTGAGGCGGAGGCGACGATCCCCATAGGTCGGCCCTTACAGGCCGCGACCGGACACACGGCGCTGACCGTGACGCGACGGTCCGCGGCATTGGCGGGCGTATTGCTCGCGCACCTATTGATCGTGTTCTTTCTGACCCGGCTCTCGCCCGACGCCGGACGGCTTGCCGGCGAGCTGAGGACCGAACCCATCACGTTGTTCCTGGAGCCAGAGCCGGAGCCGGCCTCTCCGACGCCCGTGGCTTCCCCATCGACAGCGCCGATCGCGCCGGCGGCTTCCGCGCCGATCGTACCGGTCGCGCCCGCGCCCGCGGCCGCTGCGTCGTCATCCGGAGAGTCCGCCGCCATCACGCTGCCCGGCCGCGTCGACTGGCCGATCGAGGGCCGCAAGTCCGCGGCCAAGGTACTGGCCGCGGAAGCCGAGGCGGCGCGCGTCGCGAAGATGTTCTCCGGTCCGCAGGGCACCTGGGCATCGCTCACGCCACGCGAGCGTTCGCGGCTGAAAAAATTCCGCTGGAAGCCGGGCGTCGACGGTCTCGAATACGACGAACGCGGCAACGCGATCTACCACATCAGCGAAGGCTGCGTGGTCGTGAACCTGATGTTCATCGGTTGCGCGCTCGGCAAGGCGCAGGTCCACGGCGACCTGTTCGAGAACATGCGCGAGTACTTCGACGAGCAGCGTCTGCCGCCGTCGCCGGACGGGAACGGCACCGAGGATCCGCCGAAGCATTGATGGATCCCTCGTGCGGGCGCGGGTAGTTTGAGATCGCGGGAACGGCCGTGCAGCCCCGGCCATTGCGACCCGGACTCGTTCTGGGTCGTCTCGCCAACACGCTATTGTTATCGTTCCCATTCCGGGTCATCGCGGTCCCTCGCGTCGGACGAATCGCCGCAGTCGTTAGTCCTACCGTCATGCGCACGCGAGATCAGGACGTTCCATGGCCTGACGAGTTAGACTCGCCGCCATGGATCAGGCCAGGGACAAGCCGCTCCGCACGGTTGGCGAGGCCGACGCGTCGTTCCGCGTCTTCGTCGAATCCGTCCGGGATTACGCGCTGCTGATGCTGGACCCGCAGGGGCACGTCGTCAGCTGGAACGCCGGCGCCGAGGCCATCAAGGGTTACACCGCCGACGAGATCATCGGCAAGCACTTCACCGTCTTCTATCCACGCGAAGCGATCGAGAGCGGGCTGCCCGAGCGCGAGCTGGTCGTCGCGCAGGCCGTCGGCCGTTACGAGGACGAAGGCTGGCGGCTGCGCAAGGACGGCACGCGCTTCTGGGCCAACGTGGTGATCACGGCGATGCGCGACCGCGCCGGCAATCTCATGGGCTTCGCGAAGGTCACGCGCGATCTCACCGAGCGCCGCAAGTCCGAGGAGAAACTGCGCGCCAGCGAGCAACGCTTCCGCGTGCTGGTGCAGGGTGTGCGCGACTACGCCATCTTCATGCTCGATCCTGCCGGCCACATCGCGACCTGGAACGAGGGCGCGCAGGCGATCAAGGGATACGCGGCGCACGAGATCATCGGCCAGCATTTCTCGAAGTTCTATCCGGCCGACGCGCTGGCGCGCGGCCTGCCCGAGCACGAAATGAAGACCGCGACCACCGAGGGTCGCTTCGAGGACGAGGGCTGGCGGCTGCGCAAGGATGGCACGCGTTTCTGGGCCAACGTCGTGATCACGGCGATCCGCGACCCGGGCGGCCAGCTGATGGGCTTCACGAAGATCACGCGCGACCTCACCGAGCGGCGCCGCCACGAGCAGGAGCTGCGCTCGAGCGAAGAGAAGTTCCGCATGCTCGTCGAGGGCGTGGTCGACTACGCGATCATCACGCTCGACCGCGACGGCTTCATCACCAGCTGGAACACCGGCGCCGCGCGTCTCAACGGTTACGCCGCGCCCGAGATCCTCGGCCGGCATTTCTCGCGCCTGTATCCGACCGACGAGATCGCCGCCAACAAGCCGTGGCAGGACATGATCAACGCGCGCGAAAAGGGCCGCTTCATGGAAGAGGGCTGGCGCACGCGCCGCGACGGCACGCAGTACTGGGCCAACAACGTGATCGCCGCGCTGCACGAGGGCGACGGCCGCTCGCAGTCCTACTACATGGTCACGCAGGATCTCTCGCAGCGCCGCTACGCCGAGGGTCTCGCCGACGCCGCGCAACGCACGCACGAGTTCATCGCGATGCTGGCGCACGAGCTGCGCAACCCGCTGGCGCCGATCCGCAATGCGGTGGCGCTGATGGAGCGGAAGGGCCTCGGCGACCCGGTGCTCGAGTCGATGCGGCAGACGATCGACCGACAGAGCCTGCTGCTGACGCGCATCGTCGACGAGCTGCTCGACGTGAACCGCATCGCGCGCGGCCAGTTCACCGTGGATCGGCACGCGGTCGATTTGCGCGACATCCTGGCGCGCGCGGTCGAGTCGAGCCGGCCGCTGATCGACCAGCGGCACCAGACGCTGGATATCGAACTACCCGGCGCGGCCCTGATCGTGAACGGCGACGCGATGCGCCTCACGCAGGCGTTCGTGAACTTGCTGAACAACGCGGCCAAGTACACGCACATCGGCGGCAGCCTGGGTATCCGCGTCGAAGTCGAGGACGGCTACATCACGGTGCGCGTCGCCGACAACGGCCGTGGCATCCCGCGCGAATCGCTCGAGTCGGTGTTCGAGTTGTTCATGCAGATCGACCCGGAGTCTTGCGGGACGCAGGGCGGGCTCGGCGTGGGACTCGCGCTGGTGCGGCGGATCGTCGAGCTGCACGGCGGCCGTGTCGTCGCGCGCAGCCAGGGACTGAATCACGGCAGCGAATTCGCGGTGACACTGCCGCAGCTGCTGGCCCCCGCATCCACGCGCGAGATCGAAACCGCCACGACGGACGCGCCGAAACCCCGGCGCATGCGCGTGCTGGTGGTCGATGACAACCGCGATGCCGCGGACAGCATGCGCATGTTGCTCGATGCGTCGGGCCAGGAGGCGCGCGCGGTCTACGATGGCGTCAGCGCGCTCGAGCTCGCCGAGTCGTTCCATCCGGAGGTAATCCTGCTCGACATCGGCATGCCGTCGATGGACGGCTACCAGGTGGTGCGCGAGCTGCGCCTGCGCCGGTTGTCGCCGCAGCCGACCGTCGCCGCGCTGACCGGCTGGGGGCAGGATTCCGACAAGAAGAAGGCGCAGGACGCGGGCTTCGATCATCACTTCACGAAGCCCGTGGGCGCCGAGGAACTGCTGGCGTTCCTCGACAAGGTCGCCGCGCCGCGGAGTTAGTCCTTGCGGGCCTTGCCGCCCTTGTAGCCGGACGACGCGCCGGCCTTCTTGAACGGCTTCTTGAACGACTTGCCAAAAGGCTTCGCGAACGGCTTGTCGAACGATTTCTTGAAGGGCTTCTTGAATCCGCCCTTGAACGGCGGCTTGCCGCCCGGGCGAGTGTCGTCGCTGGCCTGGCGCGAAGCGCCGCCTTCAGAATGCCGCGAAGCGCCACTGTCGGAATGCCGCGGAGCGTCGCCGTCGGAATGCCGCGCAGCGCCGCTGTCGGCAAAACGCGGCGAGTCGCCGCCGGCATAACGCGGCGTCCCGGAATATTCGCGCTTCGGCGGTCGCGAATCGCGGAACTCCTCGGCCATGCGGTCCGGGCGGCGCGACTTGCCGGAGAACTTCGGCTTGTCCGGTTTCGATTCGACGCGCTTCAGGCGCAGCTCCGCGCCGCGCACTCGCACTTTCTGCATCTGGCCGACCACTTCGTCGGGCAGCGTCGGCAGGTCGACGTAGCTGTGATCGTCGCGGATGTCGATGTGGCCGATGTGTTTGCCCTCGACGCCGGCTTCGTTCGCGATCGCGCCGACGATGTTGCCGGGCAGGACGCCGTGTTCGTGGCCGACCTCGATGCGATACGTCTGCGTCGGCGACTGTCCGTCGACCTTCGGCGCCGGGCGGCTCTCGGCCTCCGGCTTCGCCGCGAGCAGCAGCGGCTGCGAGCCCTGCACCATGCTGGCGAGCGCGGCGGCGATCTCGATCGCGGGGATGTTGCCGTCCGCCTCGAGTTGTTCGAGCAGCGGCTGGAAGTCCTTGCCCGCGCCGGACAACACGGCCTCGGTGATCTTCTCCTTGAACCGTGTCACGCGCAGCTCGTTGACCGCGGCGACGGTCGGCAGCGTCATCTCCTCGATGCGCTGGCGCGTCACGCGTTCGATGATGCGCAACATGTTCCGCTCGCGCGGTGCGACGAACAGGATGGCGTCGCCGCTGCGGCCGGCACGGCCGGTGCGGCCGATGCGGTGCACGTACGTCTCGGAGTCGTACGGGATGTCGTAGTTCAGCACGTGCGAGATGCGTTCGACGTCGAGACCGCGCGCCGCGACGTCGGTCGCGATCACGATGTCGATCTTGCCGTCCTTCAGCCGCTGCACGGTCTGTTCGCGCGCGCGCTGTTCCATGTCGCCGTTCAGCGCCGAGGCGGCGAAGCCGCGCGCCTCGAGGCGTTGCGCGAGATCGACGGTCTCGATCTTCGTGCGCACGAACACCAGCATCGCATCGAACTTCTCGGCTTCGAGCAGGCGCGTCAGCGCGTCGAGCTTGTGCAGGCCGCTGACCAGCCAGTAACGCTGGCGGATCGTGGTCGCGGCGGCGCCGGACGAGCGGATGACGATCTCGCGCGGATCGCGCATGTGCGTCTGCGCGATGCGGCGGATGGCGTGCGGCAGCGTGGCCGTGAACAACGCGACCTGCTTCTCCGCGGGCGTCTGCTGGAACAGGCGTTCGATGTCATCGGCGAAACCCATCTGCAGCATCTCGTCGCCCTCGTCGAGCACGAGCATCTTCAGCTGGTCGAGCTTGAGCGCGCCGCTCTCGACGTGATCGAGCAGGCGGCCCGGTGTGCCGACGATGACGTGCGCGCCGCGCTTGAGGCCTTTCAACTGCGGGGTGTAGCTCTGGCCGCCGTAGATGGGCAGCACGTGGAAGCCGGGCAGCTTCGTCGCGTATTTCTGGAACGCCTCGGCGACCTGGATGGCGAGCTCGCGCGTCGGCGTCAGCACCAGCGCCTGCGGCGCGTGCGTGTCGAGATCGATCCGCGACAGGATGGGCAGCGCGAACGCGGCGGTCTTGCCGGTGCCGGTCGACGCCTGGCCGAGCAGGTCGGTGCCGGCCAGCATGACCGGGATGGTCTGCGCCTGGATGGGCGACGGCGTTTCGTAGCCGACGTCCGCGATGGCGGCGACGACGGCGGGATGCAGACCGAGCTCCGAAAAGCTCGGCGAAGGGGAGGGGCCGGGGGAGGGGGCGTGACTCTAATGGGGACACTCCCGATTTGCCAGCAAATCCCGTGTTCTCGCTACTCCGAGCGCGCCAGGCCCTGGGTGGGCGTTCCGCCCGTGGGTTCGACTTCCTGCCAGTCGCCATCCCAAGAATCGACCTCGTAGCGGCGCGTCATCGGGAAGCTCGCGGGCCGCAGGTATTCGAAGCGCTTGTCGTAATCCATCTTGGTCGCATAGCGCGGCTCGGTCTCGAGGATCGTGCCGGCCGTGAGGCTGCCGAAGATGAACAACGTGCCGGGCTTGCCGTTGACCGCGGACTCGATCATGAACTTGCGGCGCGCGAACAGTGCCGCGTCGATGTGCAGGTCGCCGACGCCGGTCACCGTCGAGCGCGCGACCTTGATGTCGCGGCCGGCGATCAACGCGAGGAAGTCACGCGACAGCAGCGTCTCGCGCGGGTCCTTCGAATACACGAGATCGTTCTCGATCTCGATGTCGCTCGGCGAGTAGACGGTGAAGATGCCGGCGATGGTGCCGCGCACGTACAGCTTCGCGCCCTTGTCGCCGACCAGGTACCGCGGCTTGTCGGAGGCCTCGGCGCGTTCCAGCGGGCCGGAGCCGTTCGCCGCGCGCCACACGTAGCTGCCGTCGGCATTGAAGATGATGCGCGTGTCGTCGGCGAACACTTGGCGGTCGGCCGGGTCGCCGCCGCTGACGACATCGGGCATGTCCTTCGGCAGCAGCACCTTCTCGGTCTTCGTCTCGAGGCCGCCCTGGAACACTTCCTTGCCGCGGCGGCGCGCGCCGGGCGTGTCGTAGATCATGTTGTCGGCGGCCGTCGTCACCTTGCCGAAGAAGCGCGGCTCGACGCCGCCGGAGAACGCGAGCCCGATCTCCGTGTTGCTGTGGAAGCGGCCGTCGATGACGTCATCGTGCAGGCGGATATTCGGATCCCAGTAGTTCACGAGCTGCGTGAAATGCGAGAAGGCGAGGCGTTTCATCGACAGGCGCGTCTTCATTCGCTTGCCGTCGCGATCGGTGACGACTTCGGCGATGACCTGCTCGAGCCCGGTGCTGTCCGCGGCCGGCTGGCGCAGGACGCGCGCGGTGTACTGGTGGCCTTCCTGCGACCAGGTCACCTCGCTGTTCGTCATGTTCGTGTCGAGCAGTTTCTGCGCGAGCTGCGTGACGTTCTTCGTCAGCATCACCTTCTCGGGCTGCGGCACGACCGCCAGTGCCTGCGGATCCGGCTCCGTGACGATCGGCACCGAGAGACCGGACGTTCCCGTGGTCGTGATGACGGCGCCGGCGGCTTCGACGGTGGCCACGTGCGCCATCGTCACCGGGATTTCCTCGGGAACGACGTCGGGAACGTATTCCTGTTCCGGCAGCGCGCTGCCCATCGTGTCCGCGGCCAGGGTCTTGTCGGCGGTGCCGGGATCGTCGACCACGGGTTGCGCCGGTTCGGGAACGGGCTTGGGCAGCGCCGCCTCGGTGTATTCCTCGCTGCTCGGTCCCTCGCGCGTGACGAGCTGGACCGAGAGCTCGGGAACGTTCTTGTCGTCGTTCCCGGAGTCGTACATGGACGCGCCGACGACGAGCAGCAGGGCGATGTGAATGACCGCGGAGGTGGAGACGGACGTGGCGATCTGCTTGTGCCGCTCGAAAAACGGAGCGCAAGACGCTCCCCATGCCCCGAGTACGCGGAGCACCGGCAGTTCTTTTGCGGCCACGGCGGGTGCGGACACCCGAGACCTCCCTTTTTCTCCCTGCCGTATCTTGCTCCCGCGGACGGGTTCAGGTCACGGCTTTTGCGCTCAACGGTGCGCGCTCGGATCGCCACTCGGCGGCGGGGACTGGTCGGTCGCGGCGGGTGGCCCGAGAATTTCCGTGAGCGTGGGCTTCAGCGCGTCGGCCCAGACCTGGTACGCCTTCGCGGTGAGATGCAGGCCGTCGTGTGCCATGCCCGGCTTCAGGCGACCTTGTGCGTCCGCGAGCTGATCGTTGATGTTGACGTAACGTATGACCTTGCCGTCGGCGAGCTTCGCGATGCCGCGGTTGGCCTCGTCGATGACCGGCATGACGCCGATGTTGTCGTTGCGCGGCGTGATGCCGGTGACGATGACGGTGGCCTCCGGCGCGCGCCGGCGAATTTCTCCTACGAGCGCGGCGACGCCGCGCGCCACGTCCGCGGCGCGCGCGGACGCATCGCCCAGCGGCGCGGCGCGGCCGACGTTGTTGGTGCCGGCCATCACGACGACCACTTTCGGATGCACGTCGTCGAGCTCACCCTGCTGCAGGCGCCACAACATGTGCTGCGTCTTGTCCGCGCCCCAGCCGAAGTCGGCGGCGTTCCAGCCGGAGAAGTTCTTCTTCCAGTTGTCGTAGAAATCCTTGTACTGCGGGTCGCTCGTGCCCCAGCGACGCGTGATCGAATCGCCGACGAAGTAGACGTCGATCTTGCCGGCCTTGCGCTTCTCGAGCAGTTGCTCGTGTGCCTTGCGCGAGTTCTCGTCGCTGCGCGGCACGGCGACGTCGGCGCGTTCGAACGGCGATTGGCCCTTGACCAGCGCGTTCAACCAGCGCGCCGACGAATCGGTCCACGGCTTCGACTGCTCGGGCGTCGCGAGATGGTTGTGTGGCGACTCGATCATCGGCGCCGCTTCCTTCGGCGCGCGGATCTGGTTGTACGCGGCCCAGATGCCGACCGGCGGCGTCACCGTGTCGATGAAGCCCATCGCGACCAGCGACGGCACCTTGATGTGCGCGGCGCAGTTCACGGTGTCGAAGTACTGCGCGGTCTCGAGCACTTTCGGATCGTTGTCGTCCCAGAACGGGTAGCCGGGCTTGCGGCCGTGTGCCGTGCCGTTGGCATCCGCGCCGGCCGGCACGTTGATCAGCATGTGCGTCACTTTCGGATGCAGCCCCGCCGTGCACAGGCTCTGCTGGCCGCCCATGCTCGTGCCCATGACGACCAGCGTCTTGCCGTCCCAGTCCGGGCGGCTTGCGAGGTAGTCGACGGCGCGGATGTCGCCGAGATACATGTGCAGGAAGTAGTTCCTGTCGCGGTTGCGCGTTTCGATCGTGTTGTAGTGCTTGATGTCGTCGGGCAGCGCGTCGTAGTACGACTGCGGCTGATCGGGCATCACGTCGTGCGGCTCGACGTTCACCGCGAGCCAGCCTTCGGCGGCGCGATCCGTCACCCAGGATTTCTGCAGTGGATAGGGCGGGCTAGCCCATTGCAGGATGACGAGGCCGGGATACTTCTTCTTGCTCTTGCCGGATTGGCCCTTTTCGGACTGACCAGGGGCATCGTGCGGTTTCGCGACCTGCGCCCAGATGTGCCGGCCGTCGAGGCCGTCCATGCGCAGCACGCCGAAGTCGACGCCGTCCTTGTCGCTGGGCTTCGTCGTGAGTTCGGGCTTCGCAGGCACCTTGCGCAGCGCCTGGATCTTCGCGGCCCAGAATGCGTCGAAGTCCTTCGGCGCGGCGAGCGATGGCTGGATCTTCTCGGGTGAAACCGCGGCGCCCAGCGCCTTCGGCTTCGCGCCCGGCGCGTCCTCGAGCACCTCGACGTAGACCATGCCGGGTTCGTCGAGCGTCGTCTCGATGTTCGCGGGCACGCCGGGCGTCAACGTGCCGCGGCCGAGCTCGCCGAGATTGTTCTTGCGGATGACGTAGCTCGCGGACTGCGCGCTCCACGGCAAGGTGACGTGCCAGCCGACGGTCTCGCCGACGGCGTAGATGCCGGACGAGTGATAGGGCACGTAGGCCGCGCCGGCGGATTCATCCGCCCGCGCACACGTGACGAACAGGAACGCCGCGGCGAACGCCGCACGCACGAGCAGTCTCATGGATCCCCCTCGACGTTGTTTCGACGCGCGAGTCTAAGCCAGGACCGGCTTCGCCGCGTTCTTCTGCGCGGTCAGCACGAGCTCCGCGGCCAGCAACGCCTGCGCCTGGTCCTGCGCGATCTCCGTCCGGTTCACGATGTCGCTGACGAACTGCGGACCGAACGGCAGCGCGACCTTGTTGCAGTCGATGTAACGCGCCTGCTTCTTGTCGACGATGTACAGGTGATTGCCGCCCTTGAGCTCCGTGGCGACGTTCACGTACTTGCGCAGCTCGATGTAACCCTCGGTGCCGAGGATGAAGAGCCGGCCGTCGCCCCAGGTCGGCAGACCATCGGGCGTGAACCAGTCGACGCGGATGTAGCCGGTGCCGCCGTTGCCGACGGCCGTCATGTCGCCGAAATCCTCGAACTTCGGCTTGTCGGGCCACGCGAAGTTGCCGGTCTGCGAGGCGACGACCTTCGCCTTCGTGCTGTTCGTGTAATAGAGGAACTGGTCGGCCTGGTGCGAGCCGATGTCCGTCAGGATGCCGCCGTAGCGCGACTTGTCGAAGAACCACTCGGGGCGGCTCGGCGCGTTCACGCGGTGCGGCGCGAGGTTCACGGTCTGCACGACGCGGCCGATCGCGCCTTGTTTGACGAGCTCGCCCGCGTACACGGCCGAACGCACTTCGAGGCGCTCGGAATACATGATGGCGAACTTGCGCTTGGTCTCCTTGACCGTCTTGCGCACCAGCGCGAGCTGCTCGAGCGTGGTGATGCCGGGCTTGTCGGCGAGATAGTCCTTGCCGGCCTTCATGACGCGCACGCCGAGCGGCGCGCGCAGGTCGGGGATCGGCGCGCCAGCGACAAGCTGGATCGACTTGTCGTTGAGGATTTCCTCTTCGCTCGCGAGCTTGATGTCGCCGTAGCGCTTCTTGAAGTCGGCGATCTGCGCCTCGTCCTTCGAGTGGAAGGCCACCAGCTCGCCGCCGCCGCGCTGGACCGCGGCGATCATGCCGAAGATGTGCGCGTGGTCGAGACCGATGGCCGCGAACTTGATGTGATCCTTCGCCGGGATCTCCGCGGTCGACGTGTTCGCGGGATCGACCGTGAACGCACCGGACGCCGCCTGGCCGAGAGCCGCCGTCGACACCGCCGAAAACATTCCGGCCATGCCGGCCGCCTGCAGGAAGTCGCGTCGCTCGTTTTTCATGGATCCCCCGGTGATGAGGGCGCCACCTTAACGCGAAACGGCGCGGCGTTTGTAGCGGTGTTCCCCGTGCCGTGCGGTGCCACCGCAGGAAATGGGGACAGTCCCCGTTTACTTGCAAAAGGGGACAGTCACGAGCGGCGCTTCCTCAACCCTTCCGCGCCAACCGGTAGATCACGACACCCGCGAACAGCACGGTGTATCCGATCATGACCGCGATCGAAATCGCGAGCGGCTCGTACTGGAACTTGGTGATGCCGGCCGCGTGCATGACGAATTGCTCGACGTGGAACTGCGGCCAGATCGGCGCCTGCCAGTACATGGATTTCGGCAGCGGGAAGAACATGCCGGACAGGTAACAGCCCGGTAGATAGATGAGATTCGCGTAGCCCGGCGCCGCCGTGCCACTCACCAGCGAACCGATCATGAGGCCGAGCGCGCAGAACGGAATCGTGCCGACGAGCAGCGCCCCGCTGAGCGCCACGACCTGGCCGGGTGCGAGTTGCAACTTGCCCGTGAGCAGCGCCAACACGACGATGGGCGTGTACGCGAGGATCGCCAGCGCCAGCCCGCAGAGGATCTTCGCCACCACCCAGGCACCATGCGGCGCCGGCTGCGCGCGTTTCAGGCGCAGCAGGCCCATATCGCGCTCGAGCGCGAGCGTGACGCCCGTGCCGAACAACGCCGGCATCGTCACCGCCATGAGCGAGAAGGCGGAGAAGAGATAGATGCCGAGGTTCGCGTCCTTGTCGATCGCTTCGCCGGCGATCAGCAGCGCGAACAGCGCGTAGAGCGCCATCGGCAGGATCAACACCGGGATGGCCACGTTCGGGTTGCGGACCATCCGCATGAACTCGAACCGCGTTTCGGTCAGGTAGGCGCCGAGCGCGCGGCTGGCCGGGTTCGTGGCCGGCGAGGTGTGATTGGATTCGAGTGCCATCGAGTTCATGCGGCCTCCCGCGTGAGTTCGTTGAATGCTTCGTTTAATCCTGCCTGGCGAACTTCCAGCCGGCGCAGGTCGGGGTCGGCGGCCAGCAGCCGGCGCACGACGCCTTCGGCGTCGGTCGCGGTGATCTGCAGTTTGTCGTCGTGACGCTGCACGTCGACGACGCCCGGCCAGCCCGAGATGTCCTGCGGCGAGAGTGCGGACTCGCAGCTGATCTGCCGTCGCGTTACCAGTGAGCGCATGTCGTCGACGCTGCCCGTGGCGATGACCCGGCCCTTGGTGACGACCACGATGCGATCCGCCAGCGCTTCGGCTTCCTCGAGATAGTGGGTCGTGAGGACGATGGAGCACCCATCGGCGAGCAGCTGGCGCACGCTCGTCCACAAGGCTTCACGTGCCTGCACGTCGAGCCCGACGGTCGGTTCGTCGAGGAACAACACGCGCGGCCGGCCGCAGATCGCGACGGCGAACTGCGCCTGTCGTTTCTGTCCGCCCGAAAGCTTGCCGTAGCGGCGCCCGGCGAGGTGTTCGATGCCAGCGCGACGCAGGGCTTCCGCGACGCTCATCGGCTGCTCGTAGTAGCTGGCGGCGAGCGCGATCAGCTCGCGCACCTCGAGCTCCTTGGGTAGTTCGACGTCCTGCATCATCACGCCGAGACCGCGGCGTCGTTCGACGTCCTGCGGCGAGCCGCCGAGCAACGTGACCTGTCCCGTGTCCGCCTCGATGAGCCCGAGCCACAACGCGATGGCGGTGGATTTGCCGGCGCCATTCGGTCCGAGCACGGCGAGCAATTCGCCGGTGCGCAGGTCGACATCGATGTCCGAGAGTGCCGTGTTCTTGCCGTAACGCTTCGTGACGCCGCGCAGCTCGGCCACGGGGCAAGCGGCGTCGACGGCCAGCGCGGGCGCCGCGGATGGCGAGGCCGCCGGTTGCGTCGACGCCGGTTGCGACGTCGCCGCGAGGTTCCGCCTGGCATCACCGCGCCGCACGCGCCGGCCATTCAGAAGCAGCCCGATGAACGACGGCCGCACCAGCCAGTGATAGCTCGCGAACAGCACGGCGAAACTCACCGCCAGGATGAACGGATATTTCACGCTCCAGTGCAGCGGCCAGCGGCCCACCCACACCTGCACCGCGGCGACCACCGGCAGGTGCATCACGTAGATCCAGTACGACGCGTCGGCGATGTACCGGCGCGTCGCGCTGTAGTCGGACAGGAAGCGCAACGCGGCGCCGGTGATGCCGAACACCCACGACCACACCGCCACGCCGAATAGATAGGCATACGCGACCTTCGTGAATCCCGGCTCCGCCAGCGGGTGTTGCTTCATGATCGTCATCAGCACCGCGGTGATCGCGACGGCCAGCGTGAGATGCACCGGCCAGCGTTTCTCCATCGCCGGCAGCGCCGCGGCGCTGGCGCGATGCACTAGCCAGCCGACCACGAACGCGGTACCGAAGCCCACGGTCGCCGGCACTTGCGGGATCAGCGACTGGTCGGGCGTGGGGATGCCGGCCCAGTAGAACCACATCGGCAGGGCGAACAAGGCCGCCGCCAGCGGGATGCCGAGCGTGAAGGCGGCGACGCCGCTGCGGATCCCGGCGGTCATCAGGCAACCGACGAAGTTCCGGATGCGCTGCGCCGGATCGACGCGCGCGATCAGGCTGCGGACACCGAGCACGGCCGCGTACGTGATCAGCAATTGATAGAGAAACCACAGGTGCGTCAACGGGAACGAGCCGGGCGGGCCCGCGGGCGGCGGCGCCGGCGTGGCACCCGTCGCTTTAGTAACGCCGATCGTCCAGACCGCGACGATCATCGGGAACACGACGATCCAGCCGATGACCAGCGGCACCGCGATGCGTTTGCCGCGGTTCGCCCAGAATCCCGCGGGCCCGAGCTTCTGGTACAGCAGCCGACCGAAGTAGCCCGCGATGAAGAAGAACAGCGACATGCGCCACAGGTGCGTGACGAAGCCGGCGTCGGAGAGGAACTGGCTCGGCGAGTTGTCGTTCATCGCCCAGAGGCCCGCCGGCCAGCCGGGCATGAACGAGAGCGTGGCGTGGAACGCGACGCCGATCAGCAGCGCGAAGCCGCGCACGGCGTCGAGCGAGTGCAGGCGTTGTTCGTTGTCGTTCTGGTTCATGGATGACTCCTAGATGAAGTCGCGGCGCCGGGCGGCGAAGAACCACGGCAGCGCGAAGGCGAGGGCGAGGGTGGCCAGCTCGGCTGCGAGCACGGCCCAGAAGGTGTGGTTCCACACGGGCGTCGGGCCCCACATGTACTTGTTGATCTCGTCGAGTCCGCCGAGCAGGAACATGAACAGCGTGACCGCCATGTTCGTGACGATGACGACGGCCGAGGTCACGGCCTCGGAACGCGCGTGCAGGGCGCCACACAGCACCAGCGAGTAGTTCGAGAACAGGAACACGCACAGCAGCACCAGGTAGGGCAGCAGTCCGTCCGGCGCGCCCGGATGCGCGAGCACGAAGATCAACGCGGCGGCGCTCGAGATCAGCCACGGCACCGCGAAGCACGCGGCGAGGCCGAGCTGCTTGGCGCGCACGTAGTCGGGGATCGACAACGGCAGGCTCATCACGAACAGCAGCGAGTTCTCCTTGCGCTCGTTCATGATGCCGTACAGCGCCAGCATCACGCCGACCGCGACGATCGTCGAGATCCAGATCAGTGCGCCGACGTTGAAGCCGACCTTGCTCGTGGTGCAGAGCAGCACGGACACGATGCCGGCGATCGACGCGCAGACGATGAACAGGCGATTGACGTACAGCTCCTTCGCGATGAGCTTGCGCGTGACGGTGTTCATTGGCCGCGCACCTCGCGGTGATGCATGACGGTCGCCACGAAGATCTCCTCCAGGTTCATCCGCTGCACTTCGCGCACGTGTGCGCCGAACGGCGCCAGCAACTCGTCCGAGTAGCCGTCGATCGTCAGCGTGACGAACTGGCCGTCGACGCTGCGGCCGACGACGTGCGGCAAACGGGGCTCGTCCGTTCCCGGCGGCAGCTGCAGCCGGATGCGGCGCCAGCGGTCGAGGAAGCGCTCCTTGTCGTCGCTCTCGACGAGGCGGCCGCGGTCGATGAACGTGATGCGGTCGGAGATGCGTTCGACGTCCACCGTGTTGTGCGAGGAGAAGAGGATCGAGCGCGAATCGTCGCGCAGCACGTCCATGAACTCGCTGATGATCTCGTGCCGCGCCACGGGGTCGAGGCCGGAGGTCGGTTCGTCGAGGATCAGCAGTTTCGGCCGGCGCGCCAGCGCCAGCAGCAGCGTGGCCTTCACGTGTTCGCCGGACGACAGGCTGCGCACGTTCTGTTCGGTGCGCAGGTTGAAGCATTTCACCAGCGATGCCGCGTAGGCGTCGTCCCAGCCCGGGTAGATGGACGCGACGAACTTCATGTGCCAGCCGAGCGTCGCCTGCGGCAGCAGCCGCATCGTGTCGGAGACGAAGCCGATTTCGCGCTTGGCCAGCGCCTGGTCGCGCGGGATCTCGTGGCCGAGCACGCGGATCTCGCCGGCGTCGGGCGCGATCAATCCCAGCGCGAGCCGGATCGTGGTGCTCTTCCCGGCGCCGTTCGGCCCGACGAACCCGATGATCTGGCCGGGCTCGAGCTCGAGCGTCAGGTCGTCGAGGGTGAAGAAGCGGTAGGTCTTGCGGACCGACTGCATCGAGATGTGTTTGTCGCTCATTTCTTTTCCAGGTCCCGCTTGGCGCGGCGCAGGCGCGCCGCGAGGTCGTCGTCGGTCAGGCCGAGGCCGCGCGCGAGTTGCGCGGCGGCGGTGAGGTGTTCGGTCAGTCGTTCTTCCTGCAGCTCGCCCGCGAGACCGTTCACGTCGGCGACGAACGAGCCCTTGCCGTGGCGCGTGACGATCACGCCCTCGCTTTCGAGATCCAGATAGGCGCGCTTGACCGTGATCACGGATACAGCGAGGCCCGCCGCCAGGGCGCGGATCGACGGCAGCTCCTTGCCCGCCGGCCAGTCGCCCGCGGCGATGCGCTGCCGGATCTGCTCCAGGATCTGGAGGTACATCGGGCGCTCGTCGGTCTGGGAGATGTGGATGCCGCTGTACATACTGTGTATACAGTGTATACTCAGCGCCGCGACGATGGGAAGGGGTGGGAAGCCCCTTTGCGAAAAATAAATTCTCCCAGCCTAACTACCGGCGACGGCCGCTACGCCAGCCCGCGGCTGGGCGTGATCCGTGAACAGGGCGTCGCGGGCTTGCTGCGTGCTCGTCGTCCGCGCGAAAAAAAATCCGCGCGACCGTTGCGAGTCGCGCGGATTCCGCCCGGGCGCAAGGGGGTGCCAGCGCCGGGCCAGGTATCGGTCGGATCAGCCGCTCTTGGCCGTGCGCCAGCCTTCCGAGTACGTCTCGCGCGCCACGCGCGAATACGGCACGGGCGAGATCGTCACGCGCACGTCGAGCTGCTTGTGCTTCTCGACCGTGGTCTTCTTCGTGCCGCCGTTCTCTTCGCCCCAGACCAGCGTCAGCTCCTCGCCGATCTGCACACCGGGATCGACGACGCCGAGCGACAGCGCGCTGCGCTCGTTGTAGCTGTAGCCGCCGAACATCGAGAAGCCCACCGTCTTGCCGTTCTTGACGATCTTGTCGTACGACGATGAGGAGTAGTTGGCGTTCGGCAGGTCGAAGAACTTGTAGTGATCCTGGCCGGGCTGGAACAACGACGCGTAGATCTTCGCCATGTCGTCCGGATGCCAGGCGAACGTGACCTTCTTGCGATGCGGCTTGTCCGCGATCTTCTTCAGCGCGTCGGCGCCGATGAAGTCGTGGTCGAACTTCACGAACGGGCCGTAGCCCAGCTCGTACGGCGTGACGTAGTAGTCCTCGATGTTGTCGCTGACGAAGCTGCCGGCGATCGAGCCGGTGGCCTCGTAGCCGCCGGCCGGCAGCCACTCGCGATACTTCTTCATGGACTCGCCCGTATACACGGCCGGCAGCGGCGACGGGATCCAGCCGGATTCCAGCGTGTTCGACGCGTAGGCGCGCGAGCCCACCGGCACGATGCCGAACTCGCGGCCGGCCTCGAGGATGTAGTCGCGGATCTCGTCGCCCTGTTCGTACGGGCCCCAGATCTCGAGGCCCGGCGCGCCGGCCATGCCGTGGCGCAGGCAGCGGACCTTGCGGCCCTTGATGGTGATCTCGTCCATCGTGAAGAACTTCACGTCCGGGATCGGGCCGCCATTGATCTTGTCGAGGATCTGCTTGGCGTTCGGGCCCTGGACCTGGAAGCGGTAGTGGCGGCGGGTCACCGCCTTGCCGCGCGGATGCGAGGGCGAGCGGTCGTCACGGATGAACTCGACGTTGTAGCCGCCGGTCTCGGCGTGGAACTGCAGCCAGTTCACCGTGGGCGCGCGGCCGACGAACAGCAGCTCGTCCTTCGCGAGGTGGAACAGGATGCCGTCGCCGATGACGTTGCCTTCGTAGCTGGTCGGCACCATCTGCTTGGCGCGGTTGACCGGGAAATTCGCGAAGCTGTTGATGGTGGTGTGCGTGCACAGCTTCAGGGCGTCCGGGCCCTTCAGCGTGAGCTCGGCCATGTGGTGCGACTGGTCGAACAGCACCGCGGAGTCGCGCCAGGCGCGCTGCTCGTCGCGCCAGTTGGTGAATTCGCTGGGGACGACCGGGTACACGTAAGCGCCGATTTGCGAGTTGCGCAGCAGGCGAACGGTGTTGCCGGCTGCCAACTCGCAAATCG
>Ga0335075_10005478_pt1 | contig 19708 bp, 23 predicted proteins | sample Lox_Sample_24_FD_206723 | JGI IMG/M metagenome (GOLD analysis project Ga0335075, IMG submission 206723) | Soil microbial communities from Loxahatchee National Wildlife Refuge, Florida, United States - Lox_Sample_2.4 | ecosystem: Environmental > Terrestrial > Soil > Wetlands | place: USA...
GGCAAGTCTGAACATCATTGACCTGTTCCCGCTTTCCCGGACACCGAGGTTGAGGCGATGATCGTCTCAACGGAAGGAGTCCGAGAAGAATGCCTGCTGCTCATCCGGAGGAGTTCCGTCGTCGTGCGGTGGAGTTGGCACGGTTGCGGGAGAAGCCGATCGCCCAGGTCGCGAAGGATCTGGGGATCAGCGAGTCGTGTTTGCGCCGCTGGATGGACCAGGCCGACGTCGACAATGGCCACAAAGAGGGCCTGACCCGCGACGAGCGGGCCGAGCTGGTCCGGCTGCGCCGCGAGAAGCGGGTACTGGAGATGGAAGTCGAAATCCTGAAACGGGCCAGCGCCTATTTCGCCCGGGAGAACATTCTCCCAAAATAGGGTTCCGGCTGGTCCAAGAGCTGGCCGCGCAGGGTTTCCCTGTCGCGGTGGCCTGCCGGATCCTAAAAGTCTCGGTCTCAAGCTTCTACGAATGGCGCATACGGCCGGCCTCAAGCCGGGACCGCCAGGACGCCGAGCTTGCCAACACGATCGTTGCCATCCACACCGGGTCACGGCAGACCTACGGGGTGCGCCGGGTGCATGCCGAGTTGCGTCACGGCCACGGTGTGCAGATCAGCCACAAGCGGGTGTGGCGGTGCATGAAACTCGTTGGCGTGCAGGGAGTGCACCGACGGCGCTGGCGACGACCCAGACCCGCTGCGGCGTTGTGGCCGGATCTGGTTAATCGCCAGTTCCGCGCCGAGGGACCCGATCGGTTGTGGGTCACCGACATCACCCAGCACCGCACCGGTGAGGGATGGGTCTACGCCGCGGTCGTGCTCGACGTCTACTCCCGCCGAGTGGTGGGCTGGTCAATCGCCGATCACCTGCGCACCGAACTGGTCGCTGACGCCTTGGACATGGCGCGGCTGCGCCGCAAACCGATCGGCACGGTGGTCCACTCCGACCGCGGAACCCAATACACCAGTTGGCTTTTCGGCCACCGACTGCGCGAGGCCGGCCTGTTGGGGTCCATGGGCCGGGTGGCCTCGGCGTTCGACAACGCGATGATCGAGTCGTTTTTCGGCTCGATGCAGATCGAGCTTCTCGACCGCCGCATCTGGAGCACCAGAGCCGAGCTCGCGACGGCGATCTTCGAGTACATCGAAGCCTTCTACAACCCCCTCCGTCGGCACAGCGCCCTGGACTACCGCAGTCCGATCGACTACGAAAGACTTCACATCACCAACACGGCGGCGTGAACACCCCACATCAGCCGTCCGGGGAACCGGGAACAGGTCACTGCAACAAGGCCCACCAAAACAACCCCCACCCCAGCCCCCAAACATGGATAAGGCCGAACTGGTGACCCCATTAGCTACCACCCTGAAACCGCGAATTCAGCAAACTCCCCCAGCATGAGGACAATCACCCGCGAAAGTGCCGCTGACCAGTACTTTTATAGACGGAGCGACGGCCCGACCATCCGACCACAGCAAAACCGCAGGTGGAGGGCCTATTGAAAGTACATGCAGCACCGAGACACAACCTGGCATCTATCTTCGTGAGCCGTTTCACGCGCGTATGCGGGGTGCCTGTTTTTTTGGGCTGGAGCAAATTCCAGCAAAGAATTATGGCGTTTGCCAGGGGTTTGGGGTGATGGGTGAGTTTATTGCGCGTCCGCCGAAGGATTTGAACGCTGCCGGGCGGGCGTTTTGGCGGTCGGTTTTGTCGGATTTTGAGCCGAATTCGGCGGAGTTACAGCTTCTCCATGAGGCGTGCCGCACCAAGGATGAGTTGGACGTCATGGTGGCCGCAGTCGCCGCCGAGTCGCCGGTTGTTGCCGGGTCCAAGGGGCAGCCGCGCCCGCATCCGCTGCTTGCGGAGATTCGTCAGCATCGTCGGCTGCTGGATCAGCTAGTGGTGGCGCTGGGCATGCCGTTGGAAAGCGAAGTTGTTGGGCGTCGTCGTTCGGCTGCCGCGAAGCAGAACGCGGATGCGCGGTGGCGTAAGTCCGGGCCTCGTCGTAAAGGCCGGCTCGCGTCGGTTCAAACAATGACAACAACACAGGAAGGTGAGCATGAAGCGTCGAACAAACGAGGGTGAGCCGGATTGGCCGCCGCACCTAGCCGCGTATCGGCCCGAGGACGGCTGGGAATCGGAGATCGACTGGGAGATCGAGCGAGTGAAGTTCGCGCGGGCTCAAGGCTTCAAGGAGAACTTCAAGCTGTTGCCGATCCTTCAGCGGATGGCAGCTCGCGCAAAGGATGTCGAGAAGCTATGACTGACGGCATGATGGGTGATCTGTCGGCGGAGGATTTCTCCTACGTGCAGGGGATCTTCGACAGGCTCGCAGCGGAGTGGGTTCGGTTCGGCCGGCCGATGCCTGAATCGGTGAGACGTGCGCGTGGGATTTTGGACAGGGCCATCACCTGCGCTCTGTCGCAGTCGCGGCAGCCTGACAGGGGTGAGGTGGGAGAATTGTTTGAGGACAACATGATCGGCACGGGTGAGGCTGCGAAGCTGCTCGGGTGCGACCGAAAAACGGTGCAGAGACGAGCTGAAAGCCTTGGCGGGCAGCTCGTCGCAGGCCGGTACGTGTTCGACAGGAACGAGTTGGACGAATTGGGAGCGTAAGTGATGCCTGAATCCCCTTGGGATCTCTACAACGAGGCCGAGGCTGAACGCCGCGCGCAAGAGCGCCACAACTCGGCGATGTTCCGCTACAACCAAGACCTTGAGCGCGAAGCGTCGCTGCACAGAGCCAGGCAGGGTGCCCGCCCGGTCTATTTCGAGGGGTCCCGCAACTCCTACTTCCTAGATCAAGCGCGTAAGGCGCTGTATGGGGAGGCGGACAAAGACACCGAGCGGCGCATCCTGGACTACCGGCATCAGTCGATGGTCGCCCACGAGATGCGGACCGGCCTCAACGAGGTCGACGGGTCGGGCGGTGTTGCGGTGCCACCGGATTGGATCGAGTCGGCGTGGGTTTCGGCGGCTCACGAGGGGTGTCCGTTGGGTGCGGCGGCGACGCCTGCGCCGCTGCCGCAGGGCACCGACCAAGCCATCATTCCCGGACTGTTGACCGGCCAGTCGTTTTCGGTGAGTTCGTCCCAGAACTCGTCGGTGAGTGAGCAGGCTGGTTCGATCACGGACGGCACGATCAGCGTGCCGATCCGCACGCTCCAAAGCCAAGTCACCGTGTCCCGGCAGTTGATTGATCAGGCGCCGCGCGGCATCGACTTGTGGCTGGGTCTCGATTCAGCGCGAGCCTATTCGGCAGCCAAGGCCCAACAGCTTTGGAGCGGAACGGGTTCCAACGGCCAGGTCACCGGTGTTTTGAACTGGCCGGACACGTTGTCTGTGTCGGCGGGTGGCAGCACGGCGGGGTTCTGGTCGGGGTTGGCCGCCGCGCAGGTCGCAGTGTACGACAATCTGTTCCTCCCAGCCAATGTCGTCTTCGTCAGTCCCCTTACGTGGCAGTGGGTTACGAGGACCGGTGATGAGCAGGGGCGCCCATTCCTGTTGCCGCACACCCAAACACCGGATGCGCTGTTACGTGTGCCGAGCCAATACTTCGTCGCGCAGCTCGCCGGGCTCAGCATCATCGCAGACCCGAGCCTGCCGACCGGCAATGTCGTGGTGGCGCGGTCGTCCGAACTTGCCGTCTACGAAGGCGATCTTCAGTTCGTGATCCAACGCCAGGCGGGGGCGAACGACCTGTCGGTGACGATCAGCGCTTACAGGTACCTGGGTTTCGCCGTCCGCCGGCCAGCCGGTGTGTGCGTCCTGAGCTTCTCTCCAAGCGCCGGTGGTTCGTAATGAGCGGCCGGATGGATGATGCTGATCGGCTTGCGTTGGCGCTGGCTGCGATCGACGTGTGTGAGCGGTCCTGGCGTGCCCGTGTCCGGGTCGTCGAGGAAGCCGAGTCCGCTGGGCAAAAGCACTTGACCGACGCACAGCAGGCCGAATTCCTGTGCCTCACAGCGCTGATCAACAATCTGCGCTCGCCGCGGTGGCGGCCCCCGGCGTGGCCTTGCGAAGTGCAGCAAGCCGCTGATGGCCGGTAGATGACTTGGGCGCCCGACTCCGCGTGGTATGGCACTGGGTGGCGGAATCTGTTGTGGCAGACCGAGGACACCGACGCCCGGAGGGGTCGGACATGCCCCTTCGGGCGTCGCGTTCCCAACAAGCTTGGCCCGGCGCGGAGTCATTGTCGCCTCCGATAGCTGGTTGAGGAACGGGCCGCCGGGCGTCCCCGCCCCACGGACGTCGGCGGTCCACCAGCCTGAAAGAACAAGGCCGGGGCCTATGAACTAAGCCTCCGTAGGGGCGACACCCGGCGTGGAACACAGACGCCGGCATTCTCGTCGAGGGTCCCGCGTATCACGCTCGCGAGTCAGATTATGACGGGCCCTCCCCGTGTATCACCTCGTGATCTGCGCTGTGTCTAGGCTCACCGACGATCCCCTCGCTTCTACAGAATGCTTTGCAGAACGACACACAGTTGCCCGCCACCACACGTCCGTCGCTGGTGTAAACGGGCTTGTACTGCCATCTGGTTTCAACCATCTTGTGGGTATCTTCTGCGTGGCGGTCGACGGCCTGGCAGTACAGAAAGCGGTGGGCCAGGTCGCAGGTCTCCGACAACACCTGGTCTGGCAACAGTCCCAAGGGGTCACGGATCAGCCGCACACCAAACCGGTCGGCTTTCCCCAACGCCCGCAGCCGCTGGGCCACTCCGGCCAGCACGGCCTCATCGGCGGGGTTGATCGGGGCGACCGGACCGAAATCGGCCGGCCCTGCGAACTCCAAACCGATCAGGTGCACCCCTGGGCCAGCGTCCGGGTCGAAACGCATCGCGGTGGCGTTGAGCCCGGACTCGGAGAACGCGGCCCGGTTGATCGGAGTGGTGTGAGTCTGCGGCGGGTAGGGGATAGTGCGCTCGACGAACACTTCTCCGGGGTTCGGTTCGAAATGGCTATGCAGCAGCCAGATCGCAAACCGCTGCCAAGCGTCGGTGGACACCAGGTATTGGCCCAGCTCGTCGAGACAGTCCTGATCGTCCTCGTGTAACTCTCCGACATCGGTAGCGTCCATGTCTCGTAGCGCTGTGTAGTCCGCCACATTGTGGGTACGCAGGGTCAGCATCGGTGCTCTCCTAACGGGTAATCAGCAGACCAAAACAATGTTCGGGCCGAATGAGGCTAGCAGCGGCCTACCACCGAATACCGCAGCTTCACCAAAATAACTACTCGCGGGTCGCGGGGGCGATGGCGTGCAACCTCGTGGGCATACAACATCGCCGCGCAGAGCGGAGAGATGAAGAACTATGGGACCAACACAAGATTGGCTGACTAACAAGCGATTCCAACGCCGAAGCTTCCGTAGAGCGGGTTGCAGTGCCCGTACTACTTTAGGATGTGCTAATGGACGTTCGGATGTTGCTCGGAGCGATTATGTCCTCCGTCCTCACGCGGAGTGCACCACGACACCACCTGGCACGTCCCCCGGCACTCCATAAGCGGCGTAGGGCCGGTTTTCGTGATAACGGGTTCCCATTGCCATGACGTTTCGATGCTACGGGCGGGGATAACTCCGCGGTCGGTGACCTCGCAGTACAGAGCGCGGGCATCAATGTCACAGGTCTCGAGCAGCACCTCGCCGTTGGAAAGCTCTAGCTGATCGCGAATGAGCCGAACCCCGAATCGATCTGCCTTGCCGTGGGCCTGAAGGATTTCGGCCAGCCCTGCCAATACCACTTCGTCCGCCGGCGACACTGGCGCAGCCGACCCCAAGTCGGCTGGCGCCGCGAACTCCATGTCAACCAAGCCGAGGACAGTCTTGTCAGCAGTGTCGAAACGCATTGCGGTGGCAGATAACTCGGCGCGAGTGAATCCAGCCCGCGGGATTGGTGTGGTATGGGTCTGGCGGTGCTCAGTGATGGTGCGCTCCACGAAAACCTCGCCTGGTGCCGGTTCGAAGTGCTTGTGCAACAACCAAATAGCGAACCGCCGCCATGCACCGGCGGAAACTAGATACTCCCCCAAAGCGTTCAGACAGTCGCGATCATCGTCGGTCAAAACACCAACGTCGGTGGCGTCCATATCCAGTAAAGCCGCATAATCGTCAACGCCGTGATCCCGCACCATGAGCATGACAATCTCCCTGTTTGAGCCGGTGTGTGAAACACCCGCGACAATAGACCGATCTTCGATGGATATTGCCACCGCTGGGTCTGGTGTGGAGGGCTAACGTTCATCTTGGGGTCCGATGTGCTCGGGCCAGGCATTGCACCGCCCGGGTGGCACGTAGTGCGGGGCGCAGCCCCAAGGCTGCCCAGCGGTGGCGGTGCATCCCCGCCGAAACCACCATCATCAGTGCAGGCCACGATACGATCCATCAATGCCGAAATACCATGGGCCAGTAAGGCCCGTAGGGGCGGGCGCAACGGATCCGCATGGCGCCACGCCGTGGGGTGGGGGAGGTGGGGGAGATATGACGAGCATCATCCTTCGCCGCGGTGGCCCACCGGCCCCCCCGATGCCCCAGCAGCCGCCGCAAGCCACGATCGCCGACTACGTGGAACACAATGGCATCCCGTTTACCTTCACCCGCCCCGGTGACGTCGGCGCGCCGGTGATCGACATTCCCTGTCCGCCGGGCTGGTCAAACGATCGCCGGCCGCCTCCCGACGTCTACGCAGCCTTCGTCAAGCCCTACCCCAACTCCTTTATGAATCTCTTGGGACCACCGACCTGCCGCGCCCACGTCTGGAAACTAACCGGCAACGTGGACGGGCAGGCCATCCTCGACGTTTCATCCGGTGAGGTAAAAAACAAAACTGGGTTCACAACGATGGGGGAAGGCCCGCGCTCATTTTGTGGCTACCCCGCATGCTATCTGAGTGGCGACTACTTCGAGACCGGCCAACGCCATGTCATCATGCAGCTAACGGTGGTTATCGAAAGCCAAGACGGCGACGGACTGTATGTGCCACAGCTTGCCTTTTTTAGCCTCGAAACGGAAGACAACGCCGAGACTTTGGTCGCTGCGGCGCAGGTTGTCGCGGCTCAAACCACGATCACGTTCCAAGCGCCGCCTGCGCCCATGCCAACCACATGGAGCGGCACATGGAGTTCCCGCGGAACTACCGCCGCGGCCAGCCTAACGCTCGAGTCCTCGGGACGCCTGGATGGGATCTTCGACGTGGAAGGGGTGGCCAGTGCCCAATGGACTGAGACTCAGCACTTCTCTGATTCATTCCGCGTGGTGAGCGCGCAGGTTCTTTCAGGCGACGCCCAAAGCAACTACTGGAACGTGACCGTCACCCCAGACAGCCTTACCGCCTACGACACAGCCAATTCCGGCTCAACGGTGTCGCTGACACCCGCGCAACCCTAATTACGCTTTAATGCCCGGCCAAAACGCTTAGCCTCAATCCGTCGATCAGTGATTCGAGGGGAATTTCGGCGGGTTTTGGATGAGCTGCGGCTGGTTGGGAATGTGCTGGCGCATGGGTGATCGGCTGGCCTGAATTTGCCAAATGCGTGTGCGCGACAGTGAGCCAGGACGATACTGACCGCAATCACGAAGGGAGCGACCTGATGCGTTTTCCCGCCGCCCTTACGCACAGAACATCCATCGGACTATCAACGATCGGCGTGTGTTGTCTATTGACCGCCGTCCCGGCCAGCGCCCAACCCTCAGCCGGCGGTTATCGCGACGACCCGCCGCCACAATGCCAGTATTGGCCCCATGCCCCCCCCGATTTCGTGCCGGTGCCGGGCGACTCCAGTGCGTACACGCGCTGCGTCGGCGGGGTTGCAGAGGGGGTCGGCTACTGCCCAGCAGGCTTTACCTTCGACGCCCATTACACATGGTGTTCTCCGCAGCAGGGCATGGACACTCTCAGCCTCGACGACATATCGCAAGATCCACCGGACCCCCAAACGTCAGGTAACATTTTTTCTCCAGGGCCACCCTTCAGTGTCACAGTCACCTACAGCGGCACCAACATCGGCAACGTCAATCTCGACCATGTGTTCGTGAGTATCGACAACGGCCACGGAGGCGCCGGTGGGCAATCCGAAACTGCTCTCACAGCAGACGGCACGCCCCACCGCATCGTCGTACAGGCCCATCAAGGGGGCGTTGGACTTTGGGTTCCTCAACCCGGTGACCACATAGACGTCTCGGCTTACATGCTTTACGCCCAACCCACTCCCGCAGACCCGTCTACAGCTCAACCGCCGCTGGGGGCCGCGTGGACTTCGCGGACATTCACCGTGCCAGGCCCACCCAGCTGACACGCCCCGGGGCTCAGATCAGCAGGCCGTGCCAGGGCAAGCCAGGAAGATACTGACCTCAATCACGAAGGGAGCGACCTGATGCGTTTTCCCGCCGCCCTTACGCTCTGAACATCCATCGGACTATCAACGATCGGTGCGTGTTGTCATTGACCGCGGTCCCGGCCAGCGCCCAACCCTCAGCCAGCGGGTATCGCGACGACCCGCCGCTACAATGCGACCCCTTGCCCGGGTGGCATCTTGACCCCTCCTCCGGCCAGTTTCTACCGCGCCTGTCCTACCAGTTCCTACCGGTGCCCGGCGACCCTACCGCCTACACGCGATGCGTCAACGGGGCTCCGGCAGGAATCGGGCACTGCCCAGCAGGGTTCACCTTCAACGCCGGGCCAACCGGGCTATGCGGGACACAGCAGGGCGCGGCACTGAGCGTCGACAACATCTCCCAACATCCGTTTGACCCATTATGTTTGGGCTGCCCAGCGCCACCCGTCGATGTAACGGTCACCTACAGCGCCACCAATCTCGACAACCTCAACCTCGACAAAGTCGGTATTAGAGCCGGCTTGCTCAACACATCCCTCAGGTTTGCGTCTTCCGACATTGCCCTCACGGCAGATGGTCAGCCGCATACCATCGTCCTCACTGTTGGAGGACCTATCGAACGGCCCCTTCAGCCCGGCGACCAAGTACCGGTCGACGCATGGCTGTGGTACGCCCGCCCCGCTCCCGCGGATCCGGATGCCGATCCGGATCTCATAGCGGCGAGTACTTCGCGAACATTCACCGTGCCAACTCCACCCACCTGAGCGCCCCGGCCCTGGCAAGTACGCGCCCTGAACTGCCAGGTATCGCGCATCATCCTTGGGTGTTGACCACGGGTGTGTGTGACGATTGGGTTGAGCTGCGGCGCTCTCGCATCGCCGAGAAAACGCTTTGAATAAAACCAATGACAGCAGCCCCAGCAACACCGAATACGATGCCCGCCCAAAAATCGCGACGCGAGTCTTGCCGAAGCACATCCTCTCGAACTCCGGTAATCGGAGCTGGAATCCCGGAATCTGAGGAATTCCTCACGTTCGTTAGCGGCTGGGACCATACTTCCGAATTCTCCTTTTGAATAACTGGGCGCCGCGACCATGTGTAAGTTTCTGTGGCAGGAAGATCTGCGACCATGGTCACCCCAGGTTCCTGGCCTGGAGAATTAGGCGTCTGATTCGAGGAATCAGCTGTAACGCCATTCGTGAATAGAAGCGGAAGGAGTACCTTCGCACGTGTTCGATTGGACGCGAAACTCAAGCCATCGACTCCCGTTACATCGATTGCGATCAAAATAGCGTGAGAGCCATTCGGCACTGTACCGTTCACTTGAAGGTATTTATTACCGAGCGGAACCCCAATAGCAGACATAAAAATGGAAAGAATGTCGTTCGGGGGTCGATCTTGCCAATGCCAGTCGACACTGGAATGAGGGTCAAGACTGTAACATTGAGTAATTACCGCCTTCTCAGGCAGATCGACATGTAACTCAACGGGCGCATCACTAATAAGTGGGCGGTTGAAGCTTAAATCGATCCGAGCCCGAATGGCGTGCGCGGGGAGCACCGGCAGTTGAGGCTCGTTCGTTTCCCCAAAAGAAGATACCCGCGGCTGAATTGCATTGTCGTGCGCCTCTTCCCATGTTAGCGATCGCAAAGACACCCGCCCTGCCGCATCCTTGATCGCTCCAGGACCTTCGACTGCAATTTGTCCCGCGGTCACCACGTCAAAGTCGTCCGGCGGGATGACCCGCGCTCCGAGAATGAATCCGCCAATGGACAACACCAGCATTACGATCGGCTCCGCGGGAATCCGTTTCACAGCGCCAAAGACCGCGGCGGCTAGAGATTTAGGCAGTTTGCCGTTCGAGTCAGACGGCGAGGGCGCGTCCTCGCTTTCCTCCGCGGGTGTATCCGCCGACGACGTTTCGTCGTGATCGAGGCGATTACTCCCACATACGGCCTGGACGGGAGGTGTGTTAATGGGCGCCGCCTCCTGCTTCGCGGGAGGCGGCGCGGACGCGGATTCGGTTGCGCCGTCCTTAGGGGAGGGGGCATCCACAGGTGAACCGTACGGTAAAAGCACCTACCAGCAGCAGCTTTTCACGGTTAGACCGAACGGCACCGATCGGTAGCCACGACGCATTCGCCTGAGCGCCCGCCACTCGCAGCCGGCGCGGATCCCCGGCTACACCGATTAGCTTGGCGTGCAGCCCGATTCCCGAACCTTGCTCCGGGAAACTTCTAGCACTTTGTTGCCCTTTCAGACCAGGCCGGGCTCACCACCCCGCTTGCCCCGACGCACACGTGAGGTGCGCGGCAGGACCGGGCCGCCAGGCCGTCCACTACCTCCGGACAGCCTGGCGGCCGACCCCTTTACGCGACCCAAGGGTGCTTACAGCCGCCCCGCAGGGCATTCGGTGTTGAAGCAGCGCGACTGCCGGTCCACGCGTACCGGGCGCCTAGTTTCCGCGCTGCCGGTGGAAATGATCCTGGTGTACAGCATTTCGCCGCACCGCTTGCATGGCACATTTGATTTGGTCCACCCCGAGGTATTGCTCATTGGCCGCCCATCAGCTCTTCGAGTTCTTCGATGCGAGCCGCCAGCTCGGCCTTGACGAAGGGCTGATCGCCCCTGCTCGCCACCGAAAGGCCGAGAACGTACCCGAGGAGCATGGCCTTGCGCTCTCCGACGCTGTGGTTCTCATAGCCCTTGGACTGCGCCATCACCTCGGTGATGTAGACCGCTTGGCCCGCAGCGCTGTGGGACAGGAGGTCGATCAACGGGTTCATTGCATCGCCGCCGACGTTGCCCGGCCGGGATTACGCCAATGCGCCGACGACCGCGCGGATTTTCGCCTGCACGTCGGGATCATCGAGCAGCTCGAGTAGCACCTCTTTCAAAAGCTGCTCGAACTTGTTGCGCTGGATCTGCGTCTGCGGATCGATCTGCGTCTGTGTCACGGGTTTTCCTTTGGACGTTAAGGATGCTGTGGCTGCCGACACCGACAACCAGGTTAACCCCGTTCCGGAGGCTGCCACTCCACGATTTTCGGGCGCCGAATCGGGCCGCCCCCAGAGAGTAGGGGCAGCACGATCAACTAGTCAGATGCGGGCTAACGCGATCTGGTTCCTGTGGTCGCAGGTGTGCCGTCGAAACACGACGGGTAGTGGACTACTCACGACAGTTGCACTGCTTCGCCCGACCATCCAGGGGGGCACAAAAATGCACGACCTAAAGGAGAAGAGATCATGCCTTACCCACCTGGCATTTCGGGAACTGTCGGCGGGTTGGCCGACAGCATCGTATTTACGTTCTACAACAGCACCGACCAAGCGATCCCTGTGGAAGTCTGGTCGAAGCCAGCACCGCCGGATAGCACAAGCGAAACGCTTGCGCCCTCAACGACTGTCGCACCTTACACGGACCCCGCGAACCCCCCGACTCTGTTCGTGGGCGGGCTGACCCCAGGCGTGTACGAAGCATTGGTTAATGATTCTGTGGTGGCGACCGACGTTGTGGTTGGTGCGACGATAGTCGTCCCTCCTGGGACAGTTGGAGGAGACCCGAGCTTTCCCCCTGGGCACCATCCCGTATGGCGGGACACCCCAGCACCGCAGTGACATCAGGAACGTGACCTGGTGTTCGGGGCCCAGCAATCGGACCGCCCCGGGGAGAGGCCGGGGCGGGGCGAACACTGGTAGGACGTGGGCTAGGCCGATCTGGTCCCGGCCTTCCATTGGCCGCTAGGTCGGCGTTACGCTATCGAACTTCGCCCAAAGCGGAGTTCCTGATAGGCGACCCGCTATTCCCAACCATCATCCGTCGCGTTCCTGGCGCGGCTGCGCAATGTGTAAGCCACAAAAGCGCCGCGGCGCCGGCCGCGCCGCCAAAGACCCGGTTTCTGTGAAGCGCCGACTCGGCGTAAGCCGTAGATACTCGCGCCGCACCATCGACCGCGGCCAGCCGTTTTACTGCGGTCTTTACACAGGCGTTTTTGGTACACGCGCGGCGCCGTGCGTGGTAGTAGTAGTTGCCACACGTTGGTGGCACTCAGGGGGCTAGGTGCGGGTAGCAATCGCGACGACCTATCGCATACTGCTTGCCCTTGCCGCTGGCAGCGTCGTTGTGCTGCAAGCACTGATTTTGAACAAGTTGGTCCACTGGAGTCCCTGGACTGTCGTTACGGTTGCGGCCGTGGTCGCCGGCGTCACGTTCTTGGACAACCTTCGTTTGCTCTTCTACAAGTTTCAGGCTCATCAGCGCGAAGCCTCTCGTTCTCGGATGCACACGCCGCTGATCGGTGCCCTGAATGCCGTCGCCACCGCCCGCGACGTTCCGTTGGAATCACTTGGTATCAGTGTCTTCGCGATCCGGAAATACCTCGGGATGAAGTGGTACCTGATCCCTTGGCTCAAGCAACGCCTGAAAAGGGTGTTTCGCTTCCGGTTGAGCGACTATCCACCAGAGTCGAACGTCCGTTGGACCAAAGGCAAAGGCACCATTGGTGATTGCTGGCAGACTGGTGTCGCCGCGCTACATGACCGCAGGCCAACAGCGAAGCGGTACGGCAAAGGCCACCACCCGACCGAGCAAGAGTTCTCGACGATGTCGGCCGCTGACCGATCAGGCTTCACGCGTACCCAGTTCATCCAGACAATCGACAAGTACGGTGAGATCCTTGCGGTACCCATTGTCAAGAGGAACACCGGCGCCCTCCTCGGCGTTCTGTCGATTGACTGTTTGGCTTCGGCTTACGCTGAGCGCAAAACCTCTGTCCTGGGCGGCGCGGCAATTGAAGAAATCGCTGGTGGCGCGGCGTTTACCGTCCGCGATGACGTCCCGAGGTTCTAGACTGTAGCTACACGAAGGGGATGGCAAATATGGCAACGACAGAAATGTCTCGGGAAGAAGCTGCTGCCCTTTACGAAAAGAAGGTCCGCGATCTACACCCCGACAAGGTAGTTGAGGCTCGCCTAGACGAGTACCGGCGAGAAGCCGAAGAGCGTCTCTCTCGGCGCTAGTCGCAGCAATCAGCCCGCCCCCCGAGAGAGTGAGGGGCGGGCCGATTGATTGGCTAGGACGCGCGCTGGGGCTAGTTGGTTCCCTTGGGCTGCCAGGTGCCCGTAGCCGGGTCGTAGCGGAATCCGCACGCCTGCGGGAACTTCCACAGGTCGGCTGATACACCTGATTTGCCGGTAGCCACGCCCCGCCTGGTGTTGGGATGATCGGCGGCGGTTGGGATTGTCAGCTCCTTCGTAGCTGGCCACGCCCCGGGGCTGTTCGCGCAGTCGCCGGGGCCTTACCCGCGGTTTGCGGGAAGACTTGATCTGTCCGCGTCCAAGGCAGACCGGTTGCCTTGGACGCACTTTGGACACAAATTCGGATAAAGGGGGGATAACCACCTTGAACTACGGTGATGTCGTTTTGCAGATCACGGGAGTTTCGACGCTCTGACCTGGTAGCTGAATAGGGTTCAAATCCCTCCGCCACCGCCAGAGCTATTTGTATTTCCGCTGATACAAGCGGTTTTTCCGGGGAACATCTGTGCGGTTGGGCTGGACCGGGGGCGTCGAGCCGACCTGGGAATCCCCTGGGATCGCCCGCGCTTGGGCGCGACCGGAGCGGGGGCTACCTGCCACCCTCCGCCGTGCGGATCGGCTCGGTGACGAGGGGGGCACCCCGGTGGTCTATTTCTCGCCGGCCGGGCGTGACGTCATGGTCGAGAGCGCGCCGCCGAGATCGGGGCCTTGCCGGGCTGGCTCAGTCGCGGCTGCCTGCGGGATAACTTGTTGCGCAACGCGTTTAAGGTAGGGCCAGGCTTGGTCTGGCGGGAGTCCCCCGCAGAGCGGCGACAGGTTGAGCATCTCGCCGGAGCCCACCATCGCGGCCGCCTCGGGAACCGTGAGAATGCGGTGAGATCGGGAGGTCCGCCGGAGTTCATCGACCGTCAGAGCCGACGTAATACCTGCGGATGTGGTGTTTTCGGGGTTCCATTCCGCATAGCTGCGAGCGTCGTGCAGCAGAAAGGGTCCCAACTCCTGCCATGCCTGCTCGACGTCATCTGCCACGAAGCACACGCTGGGTGTATCGCGCGGCGGCAGCAGGGTCATGCCGGGCTCATGGCCGTGTTGGCGACATGATCGTTCGTACTCCTCTTGCATGCCCGGAACTGTGCCTTGGGCAAGCAGACTCAGACCGTACCGGCCGGCCCGCCGAGCTGCCGCAAGGCTTCCTCCGCCCCACATCAGCATGGGGCCGCCTGGGGTGAAAGGGCTTGGGGTAAGCCTGATTCGGCGGCCGTCGTGTTCGACGACCTGTCCTGCCAGCAATTGACGTACCAGCGCAACGTTTTCGTCAGCGAGACGTCCACGGTGGCGGACGTTCTTACCGAAGTGCTCGTATTCTTCCGGGCGGTAACCAAGGCCAAACGTGAAAGATGTGCGACCGCGGCTGATGATGTCGACCACGGCCATCTCCTCGGCCAGGCGGACAGGGTCGTAGAGCGGCAGGATCACTACCGCGTTGATTGCCAGTGAACGGGTTCTGGCGGCGATCGCAGAGGCGAGGATCAGCGGTGTGGGGAGGTAGCCATCCGGGCTGGCGTGGTGCTCACAGACCACCGCCGCCAGACAGCCGTGGTCTTCCGCCCAGCTGCACATGTTCAAGGCGGCTTGGTAGAGCTCGCCAGGCGGGGCGCCGAAGGACGGGGCCCGCATGTCGAATCTCAGAGAGAACATCACGCCTCCTCAACGACTGCACCGGGGTGCGGCCGGATCACTCTGTCTGCCAATGCTTCTTGCGAGGTGCGCGGCTACTGCGGTCCCGTCTTTAGTCACTGGCTGACCTTCGCGCCTAACGCAATTCGCCGATTCGGCTCACGCCGGGTCAATCGCAGCGATCCGATTTTCGCTGATCTGCGATATTCAACCACCGTCTCCTCCTAGGGTGTTCGGTAACTAATTCCCGATCGGCGCGGGCGCTAGCTTCGTTAATTCGATTGACGTTCCAAGATGTGACGTCCTGAAGTTGTGGAGCCCCGATGAGCAGTGACTCCCGCGCCGCGCGAAACAACCGTCGATGGGCCGTTGGCGTGGCCGGCGCCGCGTTAGCCGCCGCGATGATCGGTTTGGCCGGTACGCCATCCGCTCGCGCCGATACCCCTGAGGACGTCTTGGGGCAAGCCCTTCAAGACTTGGCGCAGGCGGACCAGGTGTTCGAGGACGCCCCCCAGGCATCGCTCGACACCCACTTCATCGCGACCTTAACTCCCTTGGAAGACCTCATCGCCAACACCCAGTCGTTTACCTCCAGCCTGGAGGCGGACCAGGCTGACCTCCCTGGGGCCGACCAAGCGGGTCTGGCCGTTGTGGACCTCGGCGTGCTCCACGCCGACCAAGGGGTGCTCGACGCCGCCAATGGGTTCCTTACGGCTGACCAAGCGGGCGACCTCTCGAGTTGGGCGTCGGGTCTGCCAACTGAATTCACGACGCTCAACGCTGAGCTCGCCGGTGCTGGCGCCGCCCTCGACGTGGGTTTGGTCGACCTCGGCGCCGAGTTCTTCAACGCCATCGGCGTACCGGACATCTTCCTTCCTTGACCAGGGTGAGGTCCGACGAAGACCTGATCCGTGCTGCCCTGGCGGTCGCCGCTACCGCGGGGCCGCGTGACGTCCCGGTGGGGCCCTTCGGCTTCTCACCGCGCACCCGCAGAAATGGAGTGGCACTTGAGTAGTCGCCTACGCTAGGCGCCCACCTCTGCCCGCCTGAGACTGCTCAGTAGTTCCTCAGATGGGGGTGCTGAGATGGGTAGCAAAAATCGCAACCGCCGGGGGGCTGGCGGTGTCGGCGTGGCTGTCGGCGCCGCTTTCGCGGCAGCGCTGGCGGCCACGCCGGGGGTCGCCTCGGCCGACTCGTTTAGCGATCTGTTTTCGTTGATCGATGACCCCCCGAGTGGTCTGTCAGTCCCCACCCAGACATCACCTTTGGATACGCAGGTAATGGGTGCAACTGGGATAGCGGACCCGAACATCGATGCGGCCTATTGGCAGGCTGCGGAGGCCTACGCGCAAGCCGAGTTGCCGGGTAGCGACCCCGTCGGCCTAACAACTCCCGAAGACCTCTGGCCGCTCACTGGCACATTGACGTTCGACCAGTCGGTGAGCCAGGGCGTTGCTGACCTGAACGCGGCAATCACACCTGGCCTAGATGCGGGCACCCCAGTGGGTGTGGTGGGTGTTTCGCAGAGTGCGGTGATCGCCTCTCTGGAGATGGAACAGCTCGACCCCTCAGGCGCGCCAAGCGACCTGCCCGTAGCGTTCGTCCTACTGGGCGACCTGATGAATCCCGATGGCGGTTTGTTCGAGCGTTTCCCCGGCCTGGATGTTTTCGGGGCGACGTTTAGCGGGGCAACTCCGGCCGACGATTTCCCGACCGCGGTTTACACCCACGAATATGACCCGCTGAGTGATTTTTGCGCCTATCCCATCGACGGGTTGTGCGACTTGAACGCCATCCTGGGGCTTGGCGACCATTCCTACACGGCGACGGACCTGTCGACGGCGTTCGAGTTGCCGACGACGGGAGCAACCGAAACGACCTACTACATGATCCCCGCCGAACTGCCGCTGACACAGGCGATTCAAGACATCCCGGTGGTCGGGACGCTGCTTGCCGACCTGCTCGGCCCTGACCTGAGCGCGCTGGTGAATTTCGGGTACGGCGACCCCGACTTCGGGTACTCGCTCGACCCCGCGAATATCCCGACTCCGGCCGAGCTGCTGCCGCCCGTCAGCGATTTCCAGGAGCTGCTGCCGGCGCTGATCACCGGTACGGAGGCCGGCATCGAAAGCTTTCTGGCCGCGTTATGACCGGGCCTTCTCGCCTCCTCGCTTTGTCGCTAACCGCCGAGATACTTGACTGGACCGAACTCAGATGCTGATCAAGCGGTTCACCCCGCCATGGGGCGGCATGAGGAAGCCGGCCCCGTTGCCACGCCTAGTAAGGTCGAAAGATCAGACCGCTGGGGGGCCGGCGTGTGGCGGTGCCGTCAATAAGAACTCGGCAGCGCGCAACTGCTTTGAGGGGCGTGGGAGGACTTGGAGGGCTTGGAGGCAAACGGGACCCTCGTACTCGGCATGTCGATGGCGCCGTCGACAGTCCGAATGGTGCTGGTCGAAGGCAAAAACGGTGATGGCGCTACCGTCGACCAGGACGGTTTCCCGGTTGCCACCGCAGCGAACATCGGGAATGCGCCAACCCTGACCGCGGCCAACCAGGCGATGGCCGCGATCCTGGGCACCCGGGAAGGCGCCACTCAGGAGGGCTATCGGCTGGCCTCGACCGGCGTGACCTGTGCGGATCCCGTCGCGGCCGATGCATTGCGCGACGCGTTGGCTGCCCACCGGGTGGAAAACATCATGCTGGTCTCGGCCTTTCTGGCCGCCGCGGCGCTGGCACAGTCGTTCGGCACCGCCATCGGCTACGCCCACACCGGGTTGCTTTTCATCGAGCCGGAGTGCGCGACGGTGGCCGTCGTCGACTCCATGAACGGTTCGATCACCGATGTGCGCAAAGCGCCCCTCCCGGACGACGACACGGACGCCGTGGCCGAGCTGACCGCGATGGCCGCCGACGTGGGCACGCTGACGCCAAGCCCGCAGGGTCTGTTCGTGGTGGGCTCCGACGGTGTCGACGTCGGGTTGATCAAGGCGGAACTCGAGGCCGCGACTCCGCTGACCGTCAGCGCGCCCACCGAGCCCGGATCGGCGCTGGCTCGCGGTGCGGCGCTGGCGTCCGCGCACGCACCACTGTCCGAATGGTCGACCTCGGCCGTCGCGTATGCGCAAGATCCCGGCACCGGAGAAGCGGTCCCGGTCGCGGCGGTTGACGCTGCCGCTGAAGGGACCGGCAGCCAACAGCGAGCTTATAGCGCCGAGCCGGTGGCCGACCTTTATAGCGCTCCCCGCGACGATTTCTGGGCCGAGGGAACCGATCCGGGCCGCCGGCCGTTCCTGGTGGCCCTCGGCGTGCTGATGGTCTTTGTGTTCGGCGTCGCGGCGCTGACCATGTCGCTGGCGCTTGAAATCCGTCCCAAGGTCAGTGAGCGACCTAGCATCGGGCAACGCGTCGTTGTTCCGGCCAAACCAATCCCAGCACCGGCACCTCCACCGGTCGCTCCGGCAGTCGCCCCCGCTGCCCCGGCGGCACCCGCACCTGTCCCGGCAGCGCCGGCACCTGCCCCGGCGGCTCCGGCGATTCCGCCGGTCATACCGGTCCCGGTTGCGCCGATACCCGTACCCGGGCCAGGACCGCTGGCACCGGGGCCGCCGCCGGTGTTCGGGCCCCGGCCCTTTGCGCCGGGCCCACCGCCCGGGCCGCCGGGATTTGGTCCAGGCATACCGGGTATCCCGCACGGTCCGGGACCGGGCCTCCCCGGCATCCCGCATGGCGGCGGTGGGATTCCGCACTTTCCAGGTCTGGGCGGCTTCCACTTGTGAGGGCGCGCACCTAGACAGTGATATCGCTGCGGGCATTCGGCTAAATCCGCTTCATGCCAGCGCTTTAATGGGGCGATGGACCTGATGAGCCCCACCGACTCGGTGTTTCTGCTGACCGAGACGCGCGAGCACCCCATGCACGTCGGCGGGTTGCAACTGTTCGAGCCGCCGGAGGGCGCCGGACCGGAATTCGTCCGGGAAATCTACGACACCCTGATCGCCAACCGCGATTTCCAGCCCACCTTCCGCAAGCGACCTGCCTGGGTTGTCGGCGGACTCGCGAATGTTGCTTGGGCCTACGACGATCCGGATGACATCGACATCGACTACCACCTGCGGCGCTCGGCGCTGCCGTCTCCGGGACGCGTCCGCGAGCTGCTCGAGCTGACTTCGCGGTGGCACAGCACCCTGCTCGACCGGCACCGCCCGCTGTGGGAAGCCCACTTCGTCGAGGGGCTGAACGACGGCCGCTTCGCCCTCTACAGCAAGTCTCATCACTCGTTGATCGACGGTGTTTCCGCGCTGAAGCTGATGCAGCGCACGTTGTCGACCGATCCCGACGACCCCGAGATACGGGCGGTGTGGAGTCTGCCGCGCCGCGGAAAGCGAAGCCATTCGTCCGACCGGTCGTGGTTGCAGACGCTGCGGCAGGCGGCGGGATCCGTTGCGGCATTTGGTCCTTCGACGTGGTCGCTGGCCCGTGCAGCGCTGGTGGAACAACAACTGACTTTGCCGTTCGCCGCGCCGCGGACCATGCTGAACGTTCCCATCGGCGGGGCGCGCCGCTTCGCGGCGCAGTCCTGGTCGCTGTCCCGGATCAAGAGCATCAAGCGGGCCGCCGGGGTGACGGTCAACGATGTCGTCTTGGCGATGTGCTCCGGTGCGCT
>Ga0335075_10005479_pt1 | contig 19707 bp, 22 predicted proteins | sample Lox_Sample_24_FD_206723 | JGI IMG/M metagenome (GOLD analysis project Ga0335075, IMG submission 206723) | Soil microbial communities from Loxahatchee National Wildlife Refuge, Florida, United States - Lox_Sample_2.4 | ecosystem: Environmental > Terrestrial > Soil > Wetlands | place: USA...
GGTTCCAGCGGACTAAAGCCGTCATGTACCAGAACGCCGGGCCCGGGCCGCCCGCCGCTTGCCCTCGTGCATGGCCTGCACCCGGGCGATCGGGATCGCCCGCCCCTCGGCCACCAGCTCCGCGCTCGGCTCCTGCGGCTGCGGCATCTGGCCCGCCCACGGACCCCCCGAACCCAACGCGGCCACCAAAGACGGCACGGTGTGCACGGTGAAGTCGGCCGGAGTGATCGCGTCGAGGTCGTCCCACCGCACCGGGAACGAGACCGGCACGCCCGGCCGGGCCCGCGGGCTGTAGGCGGCCGCCACGGTGGCGCCGTGCGCCCGGGTGGAATCGAGGAAGACCTTGCCCTCCCGGTCGGCCTTGACGAACGCCGTGGTGGTCAGGTCCGGATCGAGCCGTTCGGCCCGCGCCGCCACCGCCCGCGTCGCCGCGGCCGCGTCGTCGCCGCTGGCGTCGATCGGCACGTACACGTGCACGCCCTTGGCCCCGCTGGTCTTGACCGCGCCGGCCAGGCCCACATCGGCCAGCGCCTGCCTGACCAAACGCACGGCCGCCACCGCATGCCGGAACTCACCCCCGGACGGCGGGTCGATGTCGAGCACCAGGTACGTGGGCCGGTCCATGCGTTCGGCCAGGAACAGCGTGGCGTGGTACTCCACCGCGCGCTGGTTCGCGAACCACAGCAGCGTGCGCCGGTCATTGCAGAGCGCGTAGCGGACCTCGCGCCTGGACGCCTGTGCCCACAGCGTGACCGTCCGCATCCACGGTGGCGCGTAGTCCGGCACGTTCTTCTGCATGAACGGCTGCTGCCCCGCGCGCACCCTGATCACCGACAGCGGCCGGTCCCGTAGCTCGGCCACGAACAGCCCGGCCACCGCGTCGAGGTAATCCACCAGGTCGCGCTTGGTCGCCCCGGCCCCGTCGAACAGCGGCTCGTCCAGGTGGGTCAGCGCGACCCCATCCCGTATGTCCCTTTCCGGCGTGCTCACCTCTCCCGTATACCCGGTCGCGGCAGGCGAGCACCACCACCGCGCTACGGTAAGAGCCACACCGAGCACGACGGAGGGACCATGGCGTTCAGCGGGTGGCCGGAAGAGGCCCTGGACTTCTACGACGGGCTCGAGGCCGACAACTCCAAGACGTACTGGACCGCGAACAAGGCCATCTACGACGAGCGGATCCTGCGCCCCATGGCCGAACTCACCGAGGAACTAGCTGCCGAGTTCGGCGAGCCCAAGATCTTCCGGCCCTACCGTGACCTGCGGTTCAGCCCCGACAAGTCACCATACAAGACCCATATCGGGGCCCTGGTCGGTGAGGTCGGCTACGTCCAGCTGTCCGCCGAGGGCCTGGGCGCCGGGGCCGGCAGGTGGGAGCTGGGAACGGACGAGGTGGCCCGCTACCGCGAGGCCGTGGCCAGCGACGGCCCCGGTACCGAGCTCGAGCGGGTCATCGCCAGGATCGAGAAGGAAGGCATCACCGTGCACGGGCACGGCGTGCTCAAGTCCGCACCCCGCGGCTATCAGGCCGACCACCCCCGGATCGGACTGCTCAGGTACAAGGGCCTGACGGCCTGGCGGCAATGGCCCGTAGAGCCCTGGCTGGAAACCGCTGTGGCCAAGGACCACATCATTTCTTTTTTCCGAACGGCCCGGCCCCTCTGCATCTGGCTCACCACTCACGTCGCCCAGTGACGGCGCCCTCGCCGGTCACCCAGACGGGCGGTGCGAGCGGTGCGGGCGGAACAAGCTGCCAGGCTCCTCCGCGTCCGGAGTTGCCTTAGTCTGCGGGGCGGCTGGTGCGGGCGGCTGGCCGGGCGTGGCCTCGGGGTCGTATTGGGAGGTGCGGGCGATCCTGGCCATCAGCTCACGCTCCTCGACGATGTCCGCCGCGGTAGGCGACAGGGCGATCACGGTGGAGAAGATGAACCCCACCATGGACAGGCCGAGGATCAGCGGCAGCAGGAAGGCAAGCGCGCTGGCCGTCGCCGTGGTGTCCACGGTCACTCCGGGCGCCGGGTAAACCCGCAGCGCGGCCATGCCGGTGTAGTGCATGCCGCTGACCGCGACCCCCATGATCAGGGACGCCACGACGGTGGACAGCAGGGACTCCAGCCGCAGCGCCGCCCACAGGGCGGCAGTTCCGGCGATCACCGCGATGATCACCGAGGCCGCCACGATCAGCGGGTTGTAGCTCAGCGAGTCCTGCACCCGGATGGCGCTCATGCCGACGTAGTGCATGGTGGCCACGCCGCACCCGATGATCAGGCCGCCGGCAATCAGCGGCCAGTTCGCCTCGGGGCCGAACCCGACGATGAACGTCCCGATCCCGACCACGACCACCGCGAGCACCATGGACAAGATCGTGACCGGGATGTTGTAGCGGATGGTCTCGCCCGGGATGGTGAACCCGAGCATGGCGATGAAGTGCATCACCCAGATCCCGGTGGAGCCGATGGCCAGGGCGGCCAACGCCAGCCACCTGGCCCGCGCCGCGCCCTGGTAGGCCCGCGCGCGGGTGGTGCAGCGCAGCCCGAGGAAGCAGCCCACGGCGGACATCAGGTACGCGAGAACCGGGTTAAGCGCACCCTCGGTGAAGTTGTTGACGTGGACCATAGATCCCCCTGGTCAAATCGGTACAGCAACGCTTATGGTAACGCACCGTAGCCTTTACTAAGTCTTGTCCCGTGATAAACGAAATGCTGTAGCTTGCCGGTCACCAGCAGGAATCGGAGGTCAGGTGGGGGAAGTGTCCGCGGCGGCGCCGGTGCGTCGGCTGCCCGCGATGCGGGACATCGAGCTGTCGATCGACGGAATGACCTGCGCGGCGTGCGCGGCGCGGATCTCCAGGAAGCTCGACGCGATCGCCCCCGGCGTCGTGGCCTCGGTCAACTTCGCGACGGAGCGGGCGATGGTCGCCGCGCCCGATGGCGTCTCGGCCCGGGCCCTGATCACGGCCGTGGAGGCGGCCGGCTACGCGGCGCAGGTCATCGCCCCCGCCACGTCCCCCCAGGCACCCGGAGCCCTGCCCACCGAGGCCCTGTCCGCCGAAGCCGGAACGGCCGAAGATCCGCCGGTGCCCGGCCTGGCCCAGGCCAGGTACCTGCGCCGGCGGCTCGTGGTCGCGCTGGTTTTCTTCGTCCCGCTCAGCGACCTGTCGATCACGCTGTCGCTGTTCCCGTCCTACCGGTTTGCCGGGTGGCAGTGGGTGCTTGTGGCCCTGGCCGCCCCGGTCGCGCTGTGGGCCGCGTGGCCGTTCCACCGCGCGGCGATCAGGAACGCGCGGCACGGCACGTGCTCGATGGACACGCTGGTGTCCCTGGGCGTGGTCGCTGCCTGCGGCTGGTCGGTGTACGCCATGTTCCGCCTGGACCGAACCTCCGGTGCCAGCGCCCTGCAGGAACTGGCGCACGCCTCGGGCGGCGGCATCTACCTCGAGGTGGCGGCGGCGGTGACCACGTTCCTGCTGGCCGGGCGGTTCTATGAGGCGCGCGCCCGGGGCTCCGCCGGGCAGGCGATGCGGAAGCTGGCCGCGGCCGCCGCCAGGGACGTCTGCGTGCTCGGCGAGGACGGAACGGAGCGGCGCGTCCCGGTCGGCATGCTGCGCCGCGGCGAGATGTTCGTGGTGCGGCCCGGGGAGAAGATCGCGGCGGACGGCGTCGTGCTGTCCGGCGAGTCGGCCGTGGACCGGAGCATGATGACGGGGGAGTCAATCCCGGCCGAGGCCGCCGCGGGCGACACCGTCGTCGCGGGGACCATCGCGCTGTCCGGCCGCCTGGTGGTCAGGGCGGAGGAGGTCGGCGAGCATACCCAGCTGGCTCACCTGGTCGCGCTGGTCGGCCGGGCCCAGGCGGACAAGGCCGCGATCCAGCGGCTGGCCGACCGGATTTCTGGCGTGTTCGTCCCCGCCGTGCTGGCGGCCGCGGCCGGGACACTGGCCGGCTGGCTGCTCGCCGGCGCCCCGGCCGAGCACGCGTTCAGCGCCGGACTTGCCGTGCTGATCATCGCGTGCCCGTGCGCGCTGGGCCTGGCCACCCCCGCCGCGCTGGCGGCGGCCTGCGGCCGCGGCGCCCAACTTGGCATCTTCATCAAGGGACACCAGGCCCTCGAGTCATCCGGGCTGATCGACACGGTCGTGTTCGACAAGACAGGAACGTTGACCAGCGGCCAGATGACGGTGACGGAGGTCCTGACCGCCCCGGGCACCGATCGGGCCGCACTCCTCCGTTATGCCGGCGCGGTAGAGCACGCCTCGGAGCACCCTGTCGCCGCCGCGATCAGCACCGCCGCCTCGGCCGAGGCCGCGGACTCTTGGCTGCCTGCTGCCGAGCATTTCCGGGCGCTGCCCGGCCTCGGCGCGCGCGCCGTTGTCGACGGCCGGGACGTGGTCGTGGGGCGCGAGGCGCTGCTGCGCGACCTCGGATACGCGGTCCCGGCCGGACTAGCCGCGCAGTGGGCCTGCTGGGAGCGGGAAGGCCGGACCGCGGTCCTGGCCGGCTGGGACGGCCGGCTCCGGGGCGCGTTCGCCGTGGCCGACACGGTCAAGCCCTCGGCCCGCGCCGCCGTGGCCGAACTGCGCCGCCTCGGGCCGCGGCCCGTGCTGCTCACCGGGGACAACGAGGCCACCGCGCGCGCCGTCGCCGCGGCCGTCGGAATCGACGAGGTGATCGCCGGGATCCTGCCCGCCGACAAGGCCGCCGCCATCGCCGCCCTGCAGGCGCGGGGGCACCGGGTGGCGATGGTGGGCGACGGGATGAACGACGGGCCCGCGCTGGCTGCGGCCGACCTCGGCATGGCCATCGGCGCGGGCACCGACATGGCGATCTCCGCCGCCGACCTGATCCTGCTCCGGCCGGACCTGACCGTGGTGCCCGATGCGATCGCGCTTGCCCGCGCGGCCCGTTCCACGATTAGGCGCAATCTGGCCTGGGCGTTCGGCTACAACGTCGCGGCCGTGCCGCTGGCCGCCCTGGGCTTCCTCAACCCGCTCATCGCGGCCGCCGCGATGACCCTGTCCTCAGTCCTGGTGGTGGCCAACAGCCTGCACCTGCGGCGCTTCCGCGCCGCGCGGGCAAACCGCACGCCAGGCCGGCTTGGATCGCGGTTCGGACCGGGCGTAGCCTGACTGCGCGGTACGCCAACGTCAGCGAGGGGCACTGCATCTAGGGGCACTGCATTGAGCGAATCTGACGAATCCCTCCGGGTTTCCGACGCCGAGCGCGACGCCGTGCTGCGAACGCTCGGCGACCACGCCGCGGTCGGCCGGCTGACCCTGGACGAGCTCGAGGACCGGTCCGGCCGGGCGCTGACCGCCAAGACGCGCGGTGAGCTGGCCACGCTGACCAGCGACCTCCCGCAGGAGGCGGGTCAGGCCGGCGCGATCGCCCCGGCGTCCGCGCGCCGCCAGCCGGTACGGTGGATGGTCGCGATCATGGGCGGCTCGCACCGGCGGGGCAGGTTCCGCGCCGTGGGCAGCATCAACGCCGTCGCCATCCTGGGCGGCGACGAGATCGACCTGCGTGAGGCCGAGATCGAGGGCGGCGAGCTCACCCTCAACCTGTTCGCGTTGTGCGGCGGCGCGAACATCTACGTCCCCGACTCGGTGGATCTCGAGGTGGGCGGCTTCTCGCTGATGGGCGGCCACGAGGAGATCGGCAGCGAGCGTCCGCCTCGCCCCGGGGCCCCGGTCATCCGCATCCGCGTGTACAACATGATGGGCGGCGCGTCGATCTACCGCCTCCCGCCGCAGGCCCGCGGCGTGAGCCTGAAGGAGGCCCGCCGCCTGGCCAAGATCGCCGAGCGCGGCGAGCTCCCCGCCCCGAGCTGATCGGATGGATCTCGGGCTGCGCGGCAGCCGGGCGCTGATTACCGGCGGCAGCCGGGGCATAGGTCTCGCGATAGCCGGGGCGCTGGCCGCCGAGGGCGCGGCGGTGGGGCTGATCGCCCGCGACGCCGAGGGCCTGGCCGAGGCGGCCAGGACGCTGGCCGGGCAGGGGGCATCGGTGGCCACGGCGGCGGCCGACGTCACCGACACGCCCGCGCTGCATCGGGCCGTGGATGAGATCGCGACCGTCCTGGGCGGCCTCGATCACCTGGTGGCCAACGCCGGCGGGACGGTCGGCGGCGGCAACCTCACCAACTCCCGCGACGATGAGTTCGCCGCCACCTTGGTCCTCAACGCCGGCCACGCGGCCGAGCTGATCCGGGCCGGCCTGCCCCATCTGCGCGCCGCGGGCGGGGGAGCGGTGGTGATCATCTCCTCGATCACCGGCATGCGCCCGGCGCCGCGCACCGCCTATGCCGCGGCCAAGGCGGCCGAGATCCAGCTCGCCGCGACCGCCGCCCAGGAACTGGCACCCGCCGGCATCCGGGTGAACGCCGTCAGCCCCGGCTCGATCATGTTCCCTGGCGGCTCATGGGACAACTTCAGGCAGGTCAACCCGGAAGACTTCGCCGCCTTCCTGGCCACGCAGTTCCCGCTCGGTCGCCTCGGCCGCCCGGAAGAGGTCGCCGAGGTCGTTGCCTTCCTGCTATCGCCGCGGGCATCCTGGATCACCGGCGCGAACATCGTCGTCGACGGCGGCCAGCGCTACCCGAGCGCCCGTCGCTTTGACTGAGTTTCCCTTTGACCGGGCTTCGCCGCCCGCCGCCAGCACGCCGCGCACGTAGCCGAACTCGCTCTGGTACACGTGCGCGGACTTGACGGTCATCAGCAGGCGGCCTGACGTCCGCCCGAGCTCGGCCGCCACGTGCCGTTGCAGCCTGGCCAGCTCGACCAGGTTGCCGTAGCCCTTGGCGCCGAAGTCGATGCTGTGCGCGTAGCTGGCCAGCTCCACCGCCCCGCCGGGAAGCCAGAAGTCAAGCAGGCTGACGCATGGGATGTACGTCGAATCAGTGTGCGGCTGGAAGGTGGTGATGGTGGCCGAGCGGGTGGCCGGATCCCGGCGGAGCCGGTCGATGACCCAGGCCACCTGATCGCGCCCGGAATGCTCGTAGTCGAACAGCCGGGTCGCATAGCTGTCCGCCCCGCCGAGCGCCGCGACCCGGGAGCGGTCGGTGAAGTTCGCGTGCATCCATGCCAGCCGCTCCGGTTCGGCCAGCCGGGCGATGATCTCGTCCTCCGGGTCGGCGTCCGCCACGGCCAGCGTCACGTGCGAGATCTCCCGCACCGGCCGCCCGTCGTAGGCGCTGTCGCTGCCTTCGGCCAGGATCCGCCCGGCCACGGCCAGCCACGCCTCCCCGATGCTCGCCGCGTGCAGCGAGAGCGGATCGTCGCCAGCCAGCTCAACCGTCACGACCGCATCGTACGCGTCGGCCGTGCTTTAAACCTGTTGTCCACCATCCGGCGGCAACGGGAGCATGGGCCATGGTCTTGGTGCGCGAGACGATCGACCGCGACTGGCAGGCGCTGCGCGGCATCCGGCTGGAGGCGCTGCGGAACGCGCCGACGGCCTTCGCTACCACTTACGAGGAGGAGGCGGCCCGCGGCGAGGAGCACTGGCACCGCCGGATCGCCCGCGGCGGCACGTTTCTCGCCTACGTCCCCGAGGTGAGCGCGACCGAACCGGCCGGGCTGACCGGCGGCTACCTGATAGAACCCGGCACAGTCGAGCTGATATCCATGTACGTGCGATCGCGAGCCCGTGGCCACGGCGTCGGCGAGGCGCTCGTAGCCGCGGTGATCGACTGGGCCGCCACGAGGAACGCGGCATCGGTGCACCTGTGGGTGACCGAGACCAACACCCCCGCTCGCGCGCTCTACGAGCGCTGCGGATTCGCCCAGACCGGCGAGCGCCAGCCGCTGCCCTCCGACCCCGGCATCGCCGAAGTCGCCATGGCCCGCCCGCTGTGATCACGGCAACGGCTCGCACGCCGCCCAGCCTCGCCGGCGGCCGAGCCGGACCGTGCACAGTTGCCGCGTTCCCCACTTGTGGGGCCCGTGTGCCACGGCCCCCACTCCCGGGCGTTCCAGGTGGGGTGCGGGGGCCACAAGCCCTGTCTATCGGGGCTGGGGGGCCACAAGCCCCGAACGCCCACCCCTTACCCGGGGCGGCGCAACGGTGACCGCAGGTAAGCGGCTTAACCCAAGCCCAGGTCAGCCGACTTCCGCGAAGACTTCCTATGATCCGAACTCTGCCCTGACTCCGAGCAGCCGGACCGGCCGCCGCCCGGTAAACCGGTCGAGCGCCTCCATCGCGGCCTCGGAGATCACCGCGGCGTCCGAGCTGGGGGAGCCGAGCGTCACCCCGTGCGTCTCGGTGACGAACGGGGCGTACCGCACCTTCACGATCACGCGCACCGCGGGCCGCTCCTCGGCCACCAGATCGGCGGCGAGCAGCCCGGCGATGCGCTTCACCTCGGCCTGAACCCGCGACCAGTCGGCGATGTTCCGCTGGAACGTCTCCTCTTTGCCGTGCCCGCGGGCCACGTAGGGCGAGTCGTCCACGTCGGCGTCGCCGATGCCGCGGCCGAGGATTACCAGCCATGGCCCCGTCATCGGGCCGAACACCGCGGCCAGCGCGTCCGGGTCGGCGGCGGCCAGGTCGCTCACGGTATTGATGCCAAGCCCGGCCAGTTTCTTTGCCGTCTTGGCTCCGACGCCCCACAGCGCGTCGGCCGGCCGGCCGCCAAGCACCTCGAACCAGTTCGCGGACGTCAGCCGGAACACCCCGGCCGGCTTGCCGAACCCGGTGGCGATCTTGGCCTGCAGCTTGTTCTCGCCGATCCCCACCGTGCAGTCAAGCCGCGTCGCCTCTCGCACCCGCGCCGCCAGCGACCGCGCGAACGATTCCGGATCGTCAACATCCACGCCGAGGAACGCCTCGTCCCAGCCCAGCACCTCGACCACCGCGCCCGAGGACCGCAACACGTCCATCACCTGGGCCGAGACCTCCTCATAGGCCTCGCGGTCGACCGGCAGGAACACGGCGTCGGGCAGCCGACGCGCGGCGGTCCGCAGTGGCAGGCCGGAGTGCACGCCGTGCTCGCGGGCCTCGTAGGACGCCGTGCTCACCACGCCCCGCTTGGTCGGGTCGCCGTCGCCGCCCACCACGACCGGGCGCCCGCGCAGTTCGGGATGCCGCAGCACCTCGACCGCAGCGATGAACTGGTCGAGGTCCACGTGAAGCACCCAGCTGGTCACGGCCCATGGCCCCGCACGGCCAGGTCGACCAGCCGGCCGATGGTCTCGTCGTCGGGCGGTGAACCGCGAAGCAGCCGGTAGGCCAGCGGGCCGAACAACAGGTCGAATGCCAGACCGGGGTAGGTGTCGGCGGCGATCTCGCCCCGTTCGGGCGCGCGGACTATCACCGCGGGCATGGCCCGCCGCTCGAACTCCGCCCGGTACTGGCCCGTCCGGTGCTGGCACCAGGCCGCGGCGGCCAGCATCACCAGCGCCCCGCCCGCCGCGTAGCCGGCCAGCACGGTCAGCGGCCCGGTCAGGTTCACGCCACCAAGGTAAATCACGCTGCGGGCGCCCCCGAGCCCGGCTCCTGGCGGCAGCAGCACGCCGATAAGGCCCGCTCGGTAAAAAATTGATTTTGCTCAGGCCGTGCCGCCGGGCCGACAATGACGTGTGCTGCTGACGATCACCACCACCCGCGCGCCCGCGACGGATCTGGGATACCTGCTGCACAAGCACCCCGGCCGGCTGCAGACGTTCACCACGGCGGCGGGCGCCGGGCATGTCTTCTACCCGGAGGCGACCGAGGCGCGCTGCACCGCCGCGCTGCTGCTCGAAGTCGACCCGGTGGCCCTGGTCCGCGGGCCCAGCGGAAAGAACGCGGGCAAGAACGCGGGCAAGAACGCGAGCAGGCCGGGTGAGGCCGAACTCGCCCAGTACGTCAACGACCGCCCGTACGCCGCGTCCAGCATGCTCGCGGTGGCCCTCAAGGAGGCCTTCCGCACCGCGCTGACCGGCCGCTGTGACGCCAAGCCCGACCTGGCCGCCGAACGCATCCCGCTCACGCTGCACATCCCGTCGCTGCGCTGCCGCGGCGGCGCCGAGCTCGCGCACAACGTATTCGAGCCGCTTGGCTGGAACGTCGAGGCGACAAGCGAGCCGCTGCAGCCACCGGACTGGGGCCCGTCGAACTACCTGGACCTGCGGCTGACCGGCGAGGTCCGGCTGGCCGACGCGCTGAACCACCTGTACGTACTGCTCCCGGTCCTCGACGACGCCAAGCACTACTGGGTTTCGACCGACGAGGTGGACAAGCTGATCAGGGCGGGTGGCGACTGGCTGGCCGAGCACCCCCACAAGCAGCTCATCACGACCCGCTATCTGTCGCACCGGCGCGCGCTGACCCGGTCCGCGCTGGCCCGGCTGGCCGAGTCCGACGACGCCGACCCGGAAGAACTCGACAACGCGGTGCCGGAAACCGAGGAAACCGGGGAAACGAAGGAGACCGCGGAAACGAAGGGAACCGCGGAAACGAAGGGAACCGCGGAAACCGGGGAAACCGCCGAGACCGGTGAGCAGGAGCCGCGTCAGCCGCTGGCGGTCCAGCGCCGCGAGGCCATCGTGGCCCTGCTGCGCGAACTGAACGCGCGCCGGGTCGGCGACCTCGGCTGCGGCTCGGGCGCGCTGACCAGGGCGCTGCTGGCGGAAAAGCAGGTACAGCACGTGGTCGCAACGGACGTGTCGGTCCGGGCGCTGCAGCTCGCGGCGCGCAACCTGAACCTGGACCGGATGCCGGACCGCCAGCGGGAACGCCTGACCATCTTCCAGTCCGCGCTCACCTACCGCGACGACCGGCTGGCCGGGCTGGACGCGGCCGTGCTGATGGAGGTGATCGAGCACGTCGACCCCGGGCGCCTGCCCGCGCTCGAGCGCGCCGTCTTCGGCTTCGCCGCGCCCGCCGCCGTCGTGGTCACCACGCCGAACGCCGAGTACAACCCGCACTTTCACACCCTCGAACCGGGCGCGAAAAGGCACCCAGACCACCGCTTCGAGTGGACCCGCGCGCAGCTGCGGCAGTGGGCGCAGCGGACCGCGGAGGCCCACGGCTATCAGGTCAGGTTCCTGCCCGTCGGCCCCGAACACCCCGACGCCGGCCCCCCGACCCAGCTGGCCGTCTTCACCCGGCAGGTTCAGCCGTGACCGCACTGAACATCCCCGAGCTGAGCCTGGTCGTCCTCATCGGCGCGACCGGATCTGGCAAGTCGACGTTCGCCCGCGCGCACTTCAAGCCGACCGAGGTGATCTCCTCGGACTTCTGCCGCGGGTTGGTATCCGACGACGAGAACGACCAGTCGGCCACCAAGGACGCGTTCGAGGTGCTGCGGTTCATCGCGGGCAAGCGGCTGGAGGCCGGCCGCCTCACCGTGATCGACGCCACCAACGTGCAGCCCGAGGCCCGCCGCGAGCTGGTCACGCTGGCCCGCGAGCACGACGTTCTCCCCGTGGCGATCGTGCTCGACCCCCCGGAGAAGCTGTGCGCGGAGCGGAACGCCGGCCGCCCGGACCGGGACTTCGGCCCGCACGTGCTGCGCCGCCAGCACGGCCAGCTTCGGCGCAGCGTGAACCACCTGCCACGCGAGGGCTTCCGCACCGTGCACGTGCTGCGTACCCCGGACGAGATCAACGCGGCCACGATCACCCGGACGAAGCTGTACAGCGACCTGCGCCTCCAGACCGGCCCGTTCGACGTCATCGGCGACGTGCACGGCTGCCTGCCCGAACTTGAGCAGCTGCTTGACAAGCTCGGCTACGCGATCGACCGCGACGGCGCCGGACGCTCAGTCAACGCGAGCCACCCCGCCAGGCGCGCGGTGTTCCTGGGCGACCTGGTGGACCGCGGGCCCGATACGCCCGGCGTTCTGCGGCTGGTCATGGGCATGGTCGCGACCGGGACCGCGCTGTGCGTGCCGGGCAACCACGAGGTCAAGCTGGCCAAGGCGCTGCACGGCCGCAACGTGCGGCGCAGCCACGGCCTTGACGCCTCGCTGGAGCAGCTTGACCGCGAGCCCGAGGAGTTCCGGGCCCGAGTCACAGCCTTCATCGACGGCCTGATCAGCCATTACGTGCTCGACGGCGGGCGCCTTGTGGTGGCGCACGCCGGCCTGATCGAGCGCTACCACGGCCGCGCGTCCGGCCGGGTCCGCGAGTTCTGCCTGTACGGGCAGACCACCGGCGAGACCGACGAGTACGGCCTGCCGGTCCGCTACCCCTGGGCCCTTGAGTACCGCGGCCGCGCCCTGGTGGCTTACGGCCACACGCCGGTGCCGGAACCGGAGTGGCTGAACAACACCCTGTGCCTGGATACGGGCTGTGTCTTCGGCGGCCGTCTGACCGCCTTGAATTATCCCGAACGAACCCTGGTTTCAGTCCCCGCGGAACGCGTCTACCATCCCCCGGCCAAGCCCTTCCCGGCGTCCTCGCCGTCCTCGGGCCCCTTCGTCACCGGGCGCAGGGAGCCGGACGTGCTTGACATCGGCGACGTGTCAGGTTCGCGGGTCATCGAGACCGGCTACCTGCCGCGGATCGGGATCCGAGACGCCCACGCCGCCGCGGCCCTCGAGGTGATGAGCAGGTTCGCGGTCGACCCGCGCTGCCTGCTTTACCTGCCGCCGACGATGAGCCCCGTCGCCACGTCACAGCGTGAGGACCTGCTCGAACACCCCGAGCAGGCGTTCGCGGCCTACCGCGCGGAAGGCGTGGGCGAGGTGGTGTGCGAGGAAAAGCACATGGGCTCGCGCGCGGTGCTGCTGGTCTGCCGCTCGGGCGACTCGGCGCAGGCCAGGTTCGGCCTGCCCCCCGGGGCCGCGTCCGGCGCGGTCTGGACGCGGACCGGACGGCAGTTCTTCAATGCGGAGCTGACCGCGGCCCTGGCCGCCCGGGTCCGCGCCGCGGCCGAAGGGGCCGGCCTGTTCGACGAGCTCGGCACGACATGGCTGCTCCTGGACGCCGAACTCCTGCCCTGGAACGTCAAGGCCGCGGGCCTGCTCCGCGACCAGTACGCCGCCGTCGGCGCCGCGGCCCGAGCCGCCCTGCCCGCCGCCGTCGCCGCCCTGGAACAGGCCCGCGCCCGTGGCCTGCCGGAAGTCGACGCGGTCGCGGACCGGGCCCGGGTCAGGCTGACGAACTCCGACGCCTTCACCGCGGCCTACCTGCGCTACTGCTGGCCCACCGAAGGACTGGACGGCGTGCGCGTCGCACCGTTCCAGCTGCTTGCCTCCGAGGGCGCCGTCTACCATTCCCGGCCGCACCTTTGGCACCTGGAGGTGGCCGACCGGCTCGCCGCCGCCGCCCCTGACCTGATCAGCGTGACCCGTCGGCTGCCCGTGACGGCCGGCGATCCGGACTCGGTCGCCGCGGCCACCAGGTGGTGGGAGGAGCTGACCGCCGGCGGGGGAGAGGGCATGGTGGTCAAGCCCGCAGCGAACCTGAGCCACGCAGCTGAAACGGCTGAGCCACCCGGCGGCCTGGTGCAGCCGGGCCTGAAGGTCCGCGGCCGGGAGTACCTGCGGCTGATCTACGGTCCCGACTACACCGAGCCGGGCAACCTGGCCCGGTTGCGCCAGCGCGGGCTGTCCCACAAGCGTTCGCTCGCGCTGCGCGAGTACGCCCTCGGCCTGGAAGCCCTGGACCGGGTGGCCCGCGGCGAGCCGCTTTGGCGGGTGCACGAGTGCGTGTTCGCGGTCCTGGCCCTTGAGTCCGAGCCCGTCGACCCCCGGCTATGACCCGTCCCGTATCTGCTCCCGCGCGCCGGTGAGTACGGCTTCGACGAACTCGGCGTTGGGATGACGCCGCCGGCGAAGATCGCGGACGACGGCGCCGACGTCGAACGGGACGGCGTGCTGCTCGGCCCGCAGTTCGCCGTCATCGCTGTCCTCGAGGAGCAGCCAGCCGGCCTGGCCCGCCGGCCGCGGCAGCCCGGTGCTGCCCGGGTTGAGCGCGCGGATGCCGTCGGCCAGCCGGTCGGCCCGGTAGTGAGTGTGGCCGCCGACCACCACGTCGGCGCCGCACCCGGCCAGCAAGCCGCGCAGCTCCGCGTCCGGGATGTGGGGGTCGATGCCGGGGCCGTTGTCGGCGCCGGGTGAGGCGTGCACGCCAAGGACGGCGGACCCGCCGGGCAACCGCAGGTGCAGTTGCGCGGGCAGCGCGGCCAGGTAGTCGATGGTCCCGGCCTGTTCCAGGACCCCTCGGGTCCAGCCGATTCCCGCCGCCATCTTCCCGTACCGCTCCACCAGGCCGGTGCGCTGCGCCAGGTCGGTACTGGCGGCTGCGTCGGCGGCGGTGGCGTGCGGCGCAGGCTGTTCGCCGGTCAGCACGTAACGGTCGGTGTTCCCGCGCAGCATGCCGAGGCCCGGCAGGCCCGCCAGCCGCTCGAGCACCTCCGCCGGGCGGGGCCCGAGCAGCACCAGGTCGCCCAGCACCCACCAGCGGTCCACGTGATAGCCGGCCGCGTCGTCGAGCACGGCCCGCAGCGCCACGTCGTTCCCGTGAACGTCAGCAATGATGCCCAGCCTCACGCGCGCCAGCCTAACGTCCCGCTGCCCGAGGCCGGCTTCGACGGCCGGACCGAGGACCGGACGCGGTGCGCCAGCCCGCGAGCCAACAACCTGAGCTTGTCGCCCTGGCCCGGCTCGTTGTAGATGATGAAGTCGTCGAACCGGTGCACGCCGCGCCGGCCGGCCACGGACGCGGCCGCATCCCGGACCGCGGTGAGCTGCGCCACGGTCATCTGCAGCGCGCGCTCGCCGGGCTGATAGGTCGCGCCGAGCGGGAAATCGCGACCCGGCTGGCCGGTCATCTCGACGTGGCAGCCGAGCAGGTAGGTCACCGGTCGCGTCGCGGCGAAGCTCACCAGCCGGTCCAGGGTGGCGCGGAACGCGGCGAAGTCGGACACGTACAGCCGACCTGGCAGCACGGTGTCGCCGGTGAGCAGGATGCCAGTCCATGGGTCGTAGATGGTGACCGCGGCCCGATGGTGGCCCGGCGCGCCCAGCACCTCAAGCACCCGCCCGCCCAGGTCGAAGGTCACCGTCTGGTCGGGCCAGCCGTCCCCGAACCCGAAGAACGACCGGACCGCATCGACATCCCGCGGCACCACGGTGGTGCCGGGGCGGCCGGCGAACTGCCCGTCCGCGGCCACGTGGTCGTTGTGCCCGTGCGTGTGCGCCACGACCAGCTCATATCCGTCCCGCGGATGCCGGCCGAGCCACCCGCCGACGAGCCCGTCGACCTTCTCCCGCAGCGGGAACCGCCGCGGGTCAGCGGTGGCGCCCGTGTCAAGCAGCAGCGCCCGCTCGTTGCCGAACAGCAGGTAAAGGAACGGGGCCTCATAACTGAGTGACTTGCCCTGCCGCAGGATGACCGTGTGCTCGTCGTACCGGTGCACCTGGATCTGCGGCTCGCCGCGCGCTCCGTGAATCCACATGACATCAAGCGACCCCGTAACGGGTGCCGCGCTTCCAAAGTCGATAGCCCCGTCGCCCACGGCTCAATTGTCACCCCTTCATGACACGATGTCCGCATGACCGACTCCGACCGCAAGGCCGACTTGCTCCGCTACCTGCAGGACGGCCGCGACGCGATGCTGTGGAAGCTCGACGGGCTGTCCGAGTACGACATCCGCCGCCCCATGGTTCCGACCGCCACCAACCTGCTCGGCCTGGTCAAGCATCTGACCGGGGTCGAGATGGGGTACTTCGGCGGTGTCTTCGGCCGTCCGTCCGCCGAGGAGCCGCCGTGGGACGAATCCGACCCGATGTCGGACATGTTCGCGGCGCCGCATGAATCACGCGAGTCCATCACCGGCCTGTACCGGCGGGCCTGGGCCCACTCCGACGCCACCATCGACGCGCTTGCCCTGGACACTATCGGCCACGTGCCCTGGTGGCCGGCCGAGCGGAACGAGGTCACGCTGGACCACGTTCTTGTCCGCGTCGTGGCCGAGACCAGCCGCCACGCCGGCCAGGCCGACATCATCCGCGAACTCATCGACGGCGCGGCCGGCCTGACACCCGAGCGGCCCAACCTGGCTACCGGCGATCAGGACTGGTGGCAGGCCTACCGCGACCGGGTGGAACAAGCCGCCCGCCAGGCCGCCGAGACCAGCGTCAGCGACAGCTGACCCGGCAGCGCGGGTTTTGACCCGGTGCGCACATGACCCGGCGCACGTTTCGTACCGCGGTAAGAACTACCGTGGTAGTTTCGCTACGTGAAGGTCGACAAGATGAGCATCTCCTTCGATCCGGAACTCGGTGACGCGGTCCGGGCCGCGGCGGCCGAGGCCGGCAAGCCGCTGTCCTCCTGGCTGGCCGAGGCCGCGGCCAGCAAGTTGCGGGCCGAAGCCTTGGCGCGGTTCCTTGACGACTGGGAGGCCGAGCATGGTGTGCTGACGGCGGCGGAGATCGCCCGAGCCGAGCAGGAACTCGGCCTGCGTGCCGCCGACACAGCAGCGTGACCTCGCTTATCCTCGACGCCGGGGCGCTGGTGGCGTTCGACCGCGACGACCGCGCGATGATCGCTCGCCTCCAGGCCGCCCGGCGGCACGGACTGGAACTGCGCAGCAACGCGATGGTGGTGGCCCAGGTCTGGCGCGACCCTCACGGGCGGCAGGCACAACTGGCCCGGCTGCTCCGCGCGGTTGACGTTCGCGGCGTTGATCATCAGGCAGGCCGCGAGGCCGGCATCCTGCTCGGCAAAACGAATTCCAGCGGCCCAATCGACGCCACCGTCGTGCTGCTGGCTGCGCCCGGCGACAGGATCCTTACCGGCGATCCCGCCGACCTGACCAAGCTGGCCCGGGCAGCAAACCGCCGCGCCGTCATCGTCGCGTGCTAACTGCTCACGGCGGCTGGTCATCCCAGTCCGGCGGCGTGACACCAATCCTCCGAGTTGAGGAACCTGGCCAGCAAGTCCGTCTCGGCCGCGACGAACCGCCGGTACCGCACCCGCATGGCCCTACTCGGCGTAGGTGCGCACCAGACGCAACGCCGTGGCGCCGTGCGGCCCGCTGGCGGTCAGCCCGGAATCGGCCGGGCTCAGCCGCTGCGCGGCAACCCGGCAGAATACTCCCGCTGACCCGGCGATGGCCGAGGAGGCCTCGGGCCGGCCGAACTGCCACACCGACGCGCCGTCCGGCGCGGTCAACTCGCACCTGACCTCGGCCGGCTGCTCGCCGGCCAGCGTCATCGCGTACGGCAGCGTGCGGTGCGCCAGCCAGGCCACGTGCCGCAGCCGTTCGGTGTCGGGAAAGTCGATGCCGAACGGCCCGGTGATGTCCAGGCCGTGCGCCCAGTGCTCGGCCAGCCGAGTGGTCGCCAGCGTGGGCGGCTTGACCGGCCCGGCCACCCATTCAACCGGCCGGTCCGGGTCGGCGGCCCGCAGCGCGTCCATCGCCTCCCGGCGCGCCCGCCGCCACCGCGCGAAGACCGCAGCGGGCGCCGCCCGTTCGGCGCGCACGAGTTCCGCCACGCGCTCCTGCACCGTCCCGGCGCCCGGCCCGATCCCGGTCCGCAGATCGCCGCCCGACAGCGCAGTCAGCACCGACTCCTCCGCCTGGGCCAGATGCAGCACGACATCCGCCACCGTCCACCCGGCAGCCGACGACGGCGCCATCCACCGCGCCTCATCCAGCCCGGCCAGGATCCCCTCCAGGCGTTCCTGCTCCGCCGTCAAGTCGTCAAGCACCGTCATGCCCGAACTATGCCACACCCGCCCCGCCACCATCGCTGCTCACAGCTATCGCGCACCCCAGCCCGCCAATCTCGAAACCAACCACGATATAGAACCAATGAAAGTGCCTCTCTACCGAATAGAATGGGTAGGGCGTGACAACCATTGGTTGGGCCGGCCATTCTGTGTGTGACGCGATGGCCTGGCGAGACTGCGGTGAGCAGTGTGCTAACTCTGCCGCTCGACGGCCGCTGCCGCGACCCCGCGAGCGCCGAGCGGGCCGAGGCCCTTGTACTGGGTGCCCTTCTGGAACCCGCCGAATAGCACCGACAGCACGATCAACAGCACCACGAGCAGAACAATCCACAGCAGGCACCCGGCCGCCCTGGATCTCGGCCAGTACCGCCGCCGTCCACGCTCAGCGCCGTACCGCCGCCCGAACCGGTCCCTCTCCATGCCGTGCATATTCCCCCGTCGCGCGCATTATGCCGGCAAACCGGAATTATCTGCACCCGTCCGGGTAGCTGATCGGCGCAACGCCACTCGACGCGAGGAAAGACCATGGCGCGCACGCCGAGGATAGGCTCGCTGGCCGGGATCGTGGGCGCGATCGCGGCCGTGGCGGTGCTGGTCCTGATACTCTCAGCCGTTCACCTGCTCCCGCAGCTGAGGAATCCGTTCGCGGAAACCACCACGGTCCGCAGCCAGCCCGTCATCCTGAAATCGATCACTGAGCTCAGCCGCTACGAGGCCGCCAGCGGCTCGTTCGAGGTCGTGGTCGACCTGACCAAGCGCAGTTCGCTGTTGCCGTCGTTCCTCGAGGGCAGCGAGACCCTGTTCATCGGGCAGGGCACCGACATCGCGTTCGTCGACTTCTCGAAGCTGAACAGCCATAACATCCAGGTCAACGCGAACCGCACCGCGGTGACGGTGAACCTGCCGAAGGCCCAGCTGGAACCGGCCGTGCTCAACGTCTCGCAGTCCTACGTGTACGCCGAGCAGCAGGGGCTGTTCAACCGGGTCGGGAACTTCTTCTCCGGCAACCCGAACGGCCAGCAGCAGGTCTACGTCATTGCGCAGCAGAAGATCGAGACCGCGGCCAAGCAGAGCCCGCTGCTCAGCCAGGCGCAGAAGAACACCCAGGGGATGCTCGAGGGGATGCTGACCTCGCTTGGCTTCCAGCACGTCACGGTCTCCTTCGGCACCGCGACGACCAGGTAATAACGCAGACTTGCGCTGGAGTGTGCTCTAACTCCTAGGCTCGATATCGTGACGACCTGGACGACAAGCGAGGCGGCAGAGAAGTGCGGCCTGTCCCAGCACACGCTGCGCTGGTACGAGCGCATCGGCCTGCTGGCTCCCATCGAGCGCGGCGGCGACGGCCGCCGCCGGTTCAGCGACGGCGACCTGGACTGGCTCTCGCTGCTGACCAAGCTGCGCGCCACCGGGATGCCGGTGCGGGACATGCAGCGCTACGCCGAGCTGGTCAGGTCGGGCGCCGGCCAGGCCGAGCGGGTGGAACTGCTCAAGCGGCACCGCGAGCAGGTTCGCCGGGACCTCGCCGCCCGCCGCGAGTGCCTGAAGCTGCTCGACACGAAGATCACCCACTACGACAGCTGCCTGGCCGAAGCCGAAGCGCCGCAAGCAAGCTAACGCTCAAACCAGGAGGAGTACACATGCGCACGACCAAACTCGGCGACCTTACCGTGTCGGCCCAGGGCCTGGGCTGCATGGGGATGAGCGAGTGGTACGGCCCCACCGACTGGGACGAGTCGATCGCCACCATCCACCGGGCGCTTGAGGCGGGCGTGACCTTCATCGACACCGCCGACATCTACGGCGCCGGCCACAACGAGGTGCTGGTCGGCCGGGCCATCGCGGACCGGCGCGACGAGGTGCAGTTGGCCACCAAGTTCGGCATCGACCGGTCGGCAGGCGACGCGCACCGCATCGTGCGGGGCGAGCACGACTACGTGAAGCGGTCCTGCGAGGCGAGCCTCACCCGGCTCGGCCTGGACCACATCGACCTGTACTACCTGCACCGTCCGCCGCAGACGGCGGAGATCGAGGAGACGGTCGGT
>Ga0335075_10005480_pt1 | contig 19706 bp, 24 predicted proteins | sample Lox_Sample_24_FD_206723 | JGI IMG/M metagenome (GOLD analysis project Ga0335075, IMG submission 206723) | Soil microbial communities from Loxahatchee National Wildlife Refuge, Florida, United States - Lox_Sample_2.4 | ecosystem: Environmental > Terrestrial > Soil > Wetlands | place: USA...
GCCGGAACATCCAGAAATTATGCCGACATCCGTGCCCGGAAACCCGGGCGGCGAACAGGTTCTAGTGATCCGGTCGGCATAACCGGCGGATCGGCATAATCGGCATACAAGATGTCCGGTATGCCCCTTCTGGTAATGGCGCGGCGCAGCAGTTCCTGGCAGATGCGGGCGTTCTCCCGGTCATAGAACCGGCCGTCGACCAGCAGCCGGGAGTGGTCATCGACGATCAGGAACAGCCGGGCCCGCGCCGACCCGTCCCGTTTCGGGTACGGCACCCACGGGCCGACCAGGACATCGGTGACCCACCTCTCGTTCGGCCGCCCGGCCTCGTAGCGGCCGTAGGCTTTCGGGGCGGCTTTGAGCGCGGCCCGGTGCAGCCCGGCGCGGCGCAGCTGCCCGCGGACGGTCCGCTCGGCGACACGGACGCCGTGCCGGTGATACAAGATCGAGGCGATCTGCGCCGCCGAGCGGCCCGGCAGCTCCAGCCGCAGCGCAGCGGCCTCGGCGAACAGTTCCGGCATCGCCCGCACCTTCCCGGTATCAGACCGGGCCGAGGGCCGCAGCCCGTCCACCCCGCCGGCCCGCCACGCGCGCAGCCACCGGTCGATCGTGCCGCGCGAGTACCGCCGCGTCGTGCCGTCCGGGTGCGCGTGCTGGCGCGCCGCGATCGCCCGCACCACCGCGCCCCGTTCTGAGCCGGCCAGCCGCGGGTTCGCGGCCTCGGCGATCACCGCCCACCGGTGCAGCGCGATCTGCTGCCGCATCTTCTCATCCATCACACCGGCACCTCCGGTTCCCGGTGCCGTGACGCCTGCCTGTCACGGGCTCCTGGGAGGCATGAAACGCCGCCTGCCGATCACCAGCCAGGGTGAGGATGCGTTGGCGGCCAGCAGGCTCCCGCCGGTCACCGCGCTGGCGAACCGCCACCGTCCCAGCACGGCCCAGCCCGGCAGCGCCGCCGCCACCGTGAACGCCGCGCTGATCGCCGCCACCGCGTGCCCGAACCGGTCCGGCAACGGCCGGATTGCCTGCCCGCCCAGCTCAGCGCACAGCGCCGAAAAACTCACCGCCAGTTCCCCGGCCCGCGCGCCGAACCGGCGCACCCAGCCCCGCGCCGTCGTATACGGCACCCCCGCCGCAGCCGCCGCCGACCGCACCCCGCACCCCCCGCCGGCAACCCGCCCGATCACCGCGCCGGCCGTATCGACCGCATCCAGCCGCCTGGCCAGCGTGAACGCCGGAAGCAGCGCGTGAGTCACCCCGCAACCGCCGCACCTGACCCGCCGGATGAAGATCTTCCGCTCCCGCTCCCGCCAGCGGATGTAACGCCAGTAACCAGACCAGAACACCACCGGCACCCGGCACGACGGGCACTCCGGCCGCGGCACCCGCACCGCCCGCCCCATCAGCGCATACGCATCGACCGACAGCGGGCACGGCCATACGATGGACATGGTGAATCACCAACCCGATCCCTTCTCGCGACAGGACCCAAACCAGGCGAGAAGGGATCTCTTACGTTAAAGATCCACCACAATCCTGAACAGCGCCGAGCGTCCGAGCAGCCTGCATCAACAAAGAACGCAGCCACAACCCCGCAGAAGATGCTCAGCCAATCAGGCCGTCAACACCTGGCGGATATCGTGTATATTGGCTTACTTCCTGGAGCAGAGCGGCCGCTGGCAAGACAAGGCGGCCATCCAGGCAATCGCGCTGCAAGCCGCCGAGCGCATCGGAGGCATAGCCGGACAAGCCGCAGTCCGCCTGTTCCTCGCATCGCCTCCGTGAGACTCGGGCCAGTACGGCGCCGCCTGAGAGCATCTGGCAGAATCCCCTGGCGCCCGATCGGTTCGGAAGACAAGGATCAACGGATGGCATCTCGTCATCGTTTGACGAGGGAGGAAGTGCTCGCGGCCTTCTGTGAGCATCTGTGCCCTACCCCGTGGCGTTTACGCGAAGGCGCGGCGCAACTATGCCAGGTTCATTCATGGCGTTCCTGCAGACTGTGTTCCCCGGTAGCCGGATTGACGCCGGGCTGATCCAGGCTCGTGAGGTGACTGGCTTCGTCGGTGGCCTGACCGGCCGTTATCAGCCAAGAATCGTAGAGTCGGCCGCGCCCCGCGCTGCGCGCGTTCTTCCGGTTCCTTCACGCCGAAGGACGCGAACCGCAGGAAGGACCGCAGGGCGCACCGTTTCTGCTCGACGGTCTTGGCCTGGTAGCTGGTCGGCGTGGCGGTGAACGCCCCGACCGTCCCGGCGTCGCAGCGGGCCAGCCCCCCGCACGTACCGGCGAACGCGGCGAACTCCCCGGCCAGCGTCCCGTAGGACCGCACCGTCGAATCGCTGCGCCCGGCGACCTGCAGCCAGCCTGCTGACCGTCTGGGAATAGCGGCGCAGCAACAACACCGTGGGTCTCGTACTCGCCCAGCATCTGCACGACCCTGAACAAGTACACGTCGGTCTGCTTGAGCGTGCCGACCTGCTCCTTGGCGAGGAAGCCGCCGCAGGCCCCGTCGACCCACTCCATCGCCACGTCCAGCGAGAATTCCTCCACGCCGCGGCCAGCGAAGTACCTCTGTAGGCGGCGCCAGGCGCCCCGGTACCAGACCATCGTCGACTCCTTGTAGCCCAGGCGCGCTATCTCCGCCTCCAGGCCGGACACCAGCACAGACAAGGCGGCCATCGGCCGACCTCTGTTCATGTACGGCCCAGCCCTGCCGGGCCTCATGAACGGAACCCTCCGCGTTGTGCGCAGCGCTCGCCCGCGACTTCAACCTTTACCTGGTCACGCAGGCCGGCGCTGTGCATAATCCGGTACTGCACGTAGGGCGACGTCGTATCGCCTGTCGTGTCCGATATTCACCTGGACCGGCTGGACAAATTTGTCGAGACAGTTCAGGACAAGACGCTCATTACCCATGCCCGCTCCGGCGCGGCGAGATTCCTCGGCTACGAGATCACCGTTCAGCACAGCCGGGACCGCCCGCAAGTCAACGGCGTCACCCGGCTGCGCGTCCCCCAGGCGGTGTGTCGCGGCCAAATGGCCCCTACCTTGCGCACGGCAAACCCGAGCGCCGGACCGAGCTGATGAACCTCATCGACCTGCTCATCATCAGCGTATACGGAGCCGAGTACCGGGCATCGTTCAGTATTACCTGCTGGTCGGCGACGTATGACGGCTGAACCGGCTGGAATGGGTCGCCTCGACCTCCATGCTCAACACGCTCGCCGCCAAGCACGGCTCGACGGTAACGGCGATGGCCCGCAAGCGAAAGGCCAAGATCGACACGCCGCATGGGCCGCGTACCTCCTTTGAGGCACGCATGGAACGGGCAGGCGGGAAACCACGAGTCAGACGGTTCGGCGGCATCCCGCTGATACGGCAGAAGAAGGCGGTCCTTACCGACCGCCAGCCTGTCCCGGCCACCGGCCGCAAGGTGCTGACAGCCCAGCTCCTCACCGGCCGGTGCGAGTGGTGCGAGCGGCGCGCCACGGTGGAAGTCCACCAAGTCCGCGCCCTCGCCGACCTCACCAGTCCAGGACGGCCGCAGCCCGAGTGGGCACACCTCATGGCCACCATGCGCAGGAAGACCCTCGTGGTCTGCATCTCCTGCCATCAGGCCATCCGCGCCGGGCAGTCAGCCACCGCACTCACGGAATAGCCACTGGAGAGCCACGTGCCGGGAACCTGGCCCGCGTGGTTCGGACCGGGGGGCCGCCGGAAAAGGACCAGCCCCACGGCAGGCACCTCGCCAGCGGCCCACCGGTGTGCAAGCTGCGCGGCAAGAACCCCATCATCAAACCCGGCCGGACCCGCCGTTACCAGGTCCCGGACGACGCCGCCCGCCCCATCGCCGCCCTGCTCACGCTCCGCGACCACGTCATCGGGCCCATCCTCGCCGGTATCCGCAGCCCCGGCCCGGACGCAAACCCGCCCACTGGCCGCGCATCGACACCGACTATCAGGCCCTCCGGACCGGCATGCAAGCATTCTTCAGCGACCTCGGGATCAGCACTCTTCCCGCCGCAGCATAGACAATACTTTGTCGATCAGAGCGTGCAAGCTCCTAGACCTGCCTCACAAATGGTTGACACAGGGGGTCGGCGCACGCGCCTGTGCCGCGATCCCGCACCTGATCCCGTAGCCGGGCCCGTGGTCTGACGTGTCGACCGGGAGTTGGCCGTGCCGTCGGGTATTGCTACCAGCCATAAGCCGAAGACCAAGCCGTCGCAGCCGGGTCAAGCTTTGTGTCAGTGGACGAACCGCATCCCATAGGAGAGTGTGCGCCAGACTTAACCTCGCGAGACAACTGGGGGGGAGCTGCAGAGCGGCGTCGCGGCCTCAACAGCCAACAAGGTACCGGTATCGAGGCAGAAATGATGGTGCGCCATAAGTCTTTCAAGCGATCGTCAGTGCATGACTGGTATCGCCGGGGGTGAACACGCAAGATAGCTCCACGAGAAGTAGGAGGTTGCACCTATCAGGGATCCGGCGGGCTGCTCGCTGGTTAGTATCCATTTAGACGAGATCGCTACACGAAAAGGTTATGTGGAGCGTCCCTCGGAGAAGATGGGCAACTCAGTCGCACCTATAAGGCCAGAATCTAAACAAGGCCGTAATGAGATATGGCTAGATCTAGATTCTGTAAGGTTTGTAGCGTCGATAGAACGCCTCAAAGCAGATCTGGCACTTAGGTTCATGGAAACCGACCGCACTGCTCGAGGAGGAGGGCATGAGGAATCCACCGAGTACTCTTCTCGGTCGGGGACACAGCAGTCGGCAGGATCGGGGTGGTTGTTAGCACATTGGTCCAAGTCCCGACGGCGGGTGGCCTTAAGATGCTGAATGATTGCATAGAAGCTGTGCGTCAGCGCTCCGCCAGGACATCCTGTTTGAGTTAGTTAGTCCGCTGTTTGCATCATGGCCTCACGCTGTAGGTAACAGTCAGGTTAGACCGCGATCGTGTGCCGTCACTTTCCAGATCTGGATGCAGCTTCTCCTGTCGATCACCGCGAGGGTTGTGGGTCTATGCGCGCTCAGATAAATGGTCGTTACGAGCTGCCGCTCTCGGAGGCGGCTGCCCGCGAGATCCATATGGTTCCGATACGGTCGTTGCTGGCGGGTGATTCACCGCGCATTAACGGCGAGGATGATCACCATATTGAACTTCTCGCCGAAATTGGTACGTTGCTGCCGCCTATTCTCGTCCAGCGCGAAACCATGCGAGTGATCGACGGTATGCATCGGCTGCGCGTAGCTATCTTGCTCGGCCATGAGTCTATCGAGACACAGTTCTTCGACGGCACGGACGCCGAGGCGTTCATTGCCGCGGTGAAGGCCAATACTGAGCATGGCCTGCCGCTGACGCTGGCGGACCGCGAGGCCGCGGCCACGCGCATCATCGCGCTGTACCCGCAGCACTCCGACCGCTGGATTGCCGACCTCACTGGTCTTGCGCCCGGAACCGTTGGCGCCGTCCGCCGCCGGGCCGCGGGCGGGGACGGCCAGCCCAGACGGCGGATCGGGCGCGACGGCCGAGTGCGACCGCTTAACAGCGCTGACGGTCGGCGGATGGCGATGAATGCTATCGCCGAGCACCCCGACGCGCCGCTCCGTGTGATCGCCAGGATGTCAGGTGTCTCTCCTGGGACCGTCCGGGATGTACGCAAGAGGATGCTTCGTGGGGAAGATCCCGTTGCACGGAAGCTGCCGGGCAGCGCATCCGGGGAGGGTTCGCTCGGAAGCCGCGGCGGCCGGGCAAACAGGAACGCGGTGACCTCCGCGCCACAGACGAGGGATCGCGAGACGTTGCTGCGCAAGCTGCGGAAGGATCCCTCTCTGCGCTTCAACGAGACGGGCAGGAGGCTGCTGCACTGGCTGAACGTCCGAGCGGCCGACCCGGGTGAGCTGGACGTTCTCGCCGACATGATCCCGCCGCACTGCTTGCACCTCATCGCGGAGATGGCACGCTGCTGCGCGGACGAGTGGCTGGAGGCCGCCCGCAGGCTGCAGCAGCGGGTCGACGGCACGCAGTTACCTATCCGCCGGGTGTGCCGACCGCCAGCGGCGTGATCATCCCGGCGGCGTGCCGCCGCCTTGCCTCAGATGCCCGGACCTTGCCACTGGTGGTGACGGGCAGCTGGCCTGGTTCGACTAGGCCGACGTCGCAAACGTATAGCTCGAGTTTCCTGGCTAGGGCGAGCTGCGACGCCCGTGCAATCCGCGCCAGCCCAGCGGCGGAGCGATCTGCGTCGGTAGTGACCTCGGCGAGCAACCGGATCCGCCGTTCGTCCCGGTCGTCGGCGAAGGCAGCGACCCGCCCTGGGCGGATCCCGGGTACCTCTGTGCAGGCCCGTGCGATGTCTGCGGCGAAGTAGTTCCGGCCGTGGATGACGAGGGTGTCGTCGGCCCGCCCGAGCAAGAACAGGTGCCCGCGCCACAGGAAGCCGAGGTCGCCGGTCGCGTACCAGCTGCCGTCCTCCTGACCGCTGAACGTTGGGCACCGTGGGCCAGACCAGTAACCGGGGGAAAGCTGGGGGCCGCGGATGAGCACCTCGCCAACGCGGCCGTCCTGCGGGTTCCCGCGGATCCGCACCGACGTCCCCGGCAGCGGGATGCCGCTAGAGACCAGACAGTCGCTATGCCCGACCACGGAAGCCGCGGCCGTCACCGCGTCCACCCGAAGGCCCTCGCGACGTACCAGCCGTAGCGCGGCTACCGAGGGAGTGCACGTCGTCACCGTCAGGGTGGCCTCGGCTAGGCCGTACGAGGGGCACAGCGCCTCCGGCCGGAACCCGGCCCGGGCAAAGCGCGTGCAGAAGCGGTCGAGCGTGCGCTGCCGGACCACCTCGCCGGCGTTCCTGGCTACCCGCCAGCGGCTCAGGTCCAGTTGGCTCGCCTCCTCGGGAGGCACCTTCCGTACGCATAGCTCGTAGCCAAAGTCGGGCGCGCTGGACAGTGTGCCCCCGCACCGGTCTATCGCTTCCAGCCAGGTTCCCGGCGACCGGACGAAGTCCTCAGGTGACAGGATGACGGTGGGGTAGCCCGAGTACAGCGGGCGCATGACCGCCGTCACCAGGCCCATGTCATGATATAGCGGTACCCAGGTCACTGCCGTGTCCGCGTTCCGTTCCTGGTAGACCGTCGCCGCCTGGCCGCAGCTTGCGGCCAGCATGCTATAGGTGACGACCACGCCGCGGGGACTGCCGGTAGACCCCGAGGTGAACTGCAGCAGCGCGATGTCAGATGAGCGGGCCGGGGCTGGCCCGGCGGGCGGGCCGTTCCCCGCGGCGTGTACGCTGTCATAGCTGGCCAACTGGCAGCTGGGCGCGGCGGCAGACACCACCGCGGAAACCAGGGGGATCCAGTCGCCGACCGTGATGACCAGCGACGGCTGGCACGCTCGCGCGATGCTCGTGAGCCGCTCGCGGAACGCATCCGTCCGCCGCATCGCGGGCACGGGTGCCGGGACGGCGATCGCCCCAGCTGCCGCGCACGCCAGGATCGCGATTACAAACGAGACATCGTTGGCCAAGGCCACGATGACCCGGTCCCCGGCCTTGACCCCGTAGCAAGCAAGCCCGTCGCGCGCTTGGTCGGCATGCCACCTCAGCTGCCCCCAGCTTAGCCGTTGGCGGACGTCGCCGCCGCGCCAGGCCAGCACCGCAGGCTCGTCCGGCCGGAGCCGGGCATGCGCGCAGGCCCAGTCGTAGGGCGTCCTGCCCGCCACCTCACGTCCCAGGGCCATCGCTGACCCCGGGGAGTCGCCGGATCAGTTGCTCGAGCAGGGCCAAGCGATCCGCGCGCGCGCTGTCATTCCTGCCCACGACGAAGAGGTAGTCGGCCTCGTCCACATACCCGATTTCGCTGGTATGCAGGTAGGAGCCACGACAGCTGGGCGACCGGTGATGCCGGTCCGCTACTGGGCCGAGCTGAGTCCGCGGCATATCAGGTCCGCGCGGTCGCACAGCTCGCGGAACGTCACCACGGCGTCTCCCGCGATGACCGCGAGCCGTTCCGCGCCCGGGGTCTGCCGTCCGCCACGGATTCCACAGAAACCCCTTCACCGTCACGATCTCTCTAGTGCCATTTGCCCGTATAAAACCACCCTGGCACCAGAGCGTAGAGGGCCCAGACACGGTACGCCATTTCCGTCACTGCACACGCTTGCGCGGGCCGTCTCTACCCCGAGGATCTGCCGCGGTGCGAGCATTGGTCACCCCGGAGAAAGGAAGCCACGTGACCTATGCACCTGCGCGTGGAGGAGACGTTAGCATCGGTTCCGGCGTGACAGTGCACCGTCCCGGCCTAGGAGCGATGCGGATAACCGGCCCGGGCGCCTGGGGCGAGCCACCCGACCGGCAAGCCGCCATCGATGTGCTGCGGCAGGCGGTCGAGCTCGGGGTGGACTTCATCGACACCGCGGACGCCTACGGGCCATTCGTAAGCGAGGAACTTATCGCGGCGGCTCTATACCCGTACGACGGTGTTACGGTGGGAACCAAGGGCGGCCTGGTGCGTACCGGGCCTGACGCTTGGCATTGCCTCGGCCGCCCGGAATACCTGCGGCAGTGCGTGGAGATGAGTCTGCGGCGCCTGAGGCTCGACAGGATCGAGCTTTACCAGCTGCACCGGATCGACCCACGGGTCCCTCTCATCGAGCAGGTTGGCGTACTGGACGACATGCGCGCGGAGGGGAAGATACATCACATCGGGCTGTCAGAAGTCACCGTCGCTGAGCTTGCTGAGGCCAGGCTGATCGCCCCTGTCGCATCGGTGCAAAGCAGCTACAGCCTGCTGAACCGGCGGAGCGATAAGGTGCTGGATTACTGCATGGGAAAGGGTCTGGCGTTCATCTGCTCCTCGCCGGTGGACGGCGGCGAGCTGGCCCGGTCCCCAGGACCAGTGGCCGCCATCGCGCGGCAGGCGGGCCGCACGCCCGCGCAGGTGGCCCTCGCCTGGCTGCTGCACCGATCTCCGGCGCTGCTGCCGATACCGGGCACCGCGTCAGTGACACACGTGCGGGAAAATGTCGGTGTCGGCAAGATCGAGCTGTCTGCGGGCCAGTACGCGGCGCTGGCCGGGCTCACCGGCCGGGACGCGGCTCCAGGCCCGGCTTGAGGGGCGAGCAGGAACCGGGTCACGTCTAGCGAACCAGCACACCACGCCCCCATCGAAGCGAACGTGTCCCAGCTCGCGTGGTTGAGCAGGCACTGGGTCGTCCGGTCCGGCCATGCCGGGCGACGCTCGAGCCGTTCACCCGGGACACGTCGCTGACCAGCGCCTTCGTAAGGGGCGAGCGTGAGCGGCTGCTGATCAGGGCGTTCATTATCCGGGCCATCGTGCCAATGACGATGATGCCGGACGCAGGCGTCCGGAAGACGGTCACGGCGTTTGCCGGAGACCTCGCGATGATGCCGTGGGCCATGATCGCGGAACTGTCCGGCCGCTGCGTCCATGTCACTGCTGATTCCGCCTGGGAAGACGCCGAAGACCTCGCCGCCTAAACCACGAAAGTCGAGTGCACTTTCCGGGCATCAGCTTTGTGCATTGACTTGGTCCTGACTGCTTGCGATACTTCCTGAGTCTCAATCCCGAATTGAGGAGGACTCATGGATAGTGGGACGCAAGCCCGTTTCCAGCCGGTTGATATTCGGAACATTCCGGATGACCAACTGGACGACATCATCGGTGGTGCTGCCGTGCCGTCGTTGACTCACAAGTAGATGTTCCTCACGCTGCCCGTAGCAATATGGTGCTGCGGGCAGCGTTTTCCGCTCTGCATCTTCCGCAGAGATCGCCAGGTTCCACTTCCCGCGAGAGTGTAATATGCCGGATGTTCAAGGCAGTGAGTTCGTGCCGCTGAGTATGGAGCAGGAATTGTTCTATGCGGAACGCTTGGCTGCTCCGCGCAGAAAGGCCTCGATCGTCAGAGGCCTGGATATCCGCGGGCCTCTAGACGTTGATTTGCTATTGTCCTCGCTGGCTGCGGTGACGGCGCGGCACGAGGGCTTGCGTGTCAGGATAGCTCACTCAGTAGATGGCGAACCGCAGCAGCGGATACTCGGGGTGGGCGAGGAGCCGTCTCCCATCAGCTGCGTGGAGGTGAGATGCAATTCCCGGCAGCAATTCGAGGCGTATGCGCGCGCCGTCGCTCGGCGCGACATGCAGGAAAGATGGAATCCAGTTGTCGATCCGCTGTACCGGCTGCGTCTCCTCCGTATGTCCGATGATGAGAACATACTAATCTCGACTTTTGACCATCTCGCTTTCGACGAGCAGGCAGTCAATATCTTCGAAAGAGACCTCTGGCGGGCATATGCCGGTGCCGGGGACAGCGTGGCGGGCGATCCGGGGCCATCCTTGCGGCGATGCGTGCTGCGCCAGCGAGAACGGTACGGTGATCGGGCACGTACGGTCAACGAGCCTTACTGGGTAAGGAAATACGCCAGCGCCCCGCCGGTTTTCCAATTGAGCGGCCACAGGCACACGGGATTTTACGCCGAGGGCAAACGACGGATGATCTCCTACCGGCCGGATGCCGGAATGACCAGAGAACTGCGATCGGCGTGCCTTGTACTGAACTGCTCGCTGTTCGAACTGAGCGTTGCCCTTTTCGGCTACCTGATATTCGGCATTACGATGCAGGACCGCATTTCTATTTATATTCCGATAGATTCGCGCGAGGCGGCGGAGAAGGAGGTGATCGGGATGTTCGCCGGAATCCGCCTGCTGGTACTAAGTCGGCCGGGCGCCGGCGGCCTCCGTACCGTCCTGGACCAGGTACGCCATGAGGTCATGCGCGCTATGGCTTACCGGCACGTCGACGGGCAGACCGAGACCGCTGCGATGTCCGGCGCGTATAGCCGCTGGAACCTGGCGCCGCGGCGGCAGCTTATTGTTAATTACTTCAGGGGCGACGCGGGGGCGGCGAGCGAGCGCGAAGCATCCGGGCTGCACATGACGTCAGTCCGCTACGCCCCTGCGGCCACCGGGCCGGCCCCGTACCTTGGCTTGTACATCGACGACGCCGGGGACCAGCTCACGGTCAGCCTCTATCACAGCGCTGATTATTTCGGCGATGAGGATAGCTCACAGTTGCTGCGGAAGTTTGACAAGCAGCTTCTCCAGGTCGTGTCCGCAGAGGGTTTCGCCGCCCCTAAGACGGCCCAGCCGCTCGCGGGCGTGCCGCGCGGCGCGCCGGGACTCAGCCCGCTACGCGACAGTGACGGCACGGTCTGTCTGCACGCGGACCTCGCCGAGGTGCGGGCCGCCCTGTTGAGCCAGCCCGCTGTCAGCGACGTGCGGGTGCAGGTGACGCCGGGCGAGGACGGCGGAGACGAAGTGACCGCGTCGGTCATTTCCACGGAGTCGCTTACGAGCACGGCGCTGCGAGACGTGTGCCTGGCGTGGCCGCAGGCGACGCAGTACATGGTGCCGCCGACAACGGGGAACGGTGGGCCGAACGTTACGCGTGCCCCCGTGGACGTGAACGGAGTAACGGCATGAAGCATGACACATACTGGCGGGAGACTGAGCCGGTCCAGGCAGGCGCACCGCTCGGGGAAGACCTGGCGTGCGACGTGTGCATCGTGGGTGCGGGCTACACGGGGCTATGGACCGCCCACTTCTTGAAAGAGCACGACGCCGGGCTCTCGGTCGTCGTGATCGAGGCCGACTTCGCCGGAGCCGGCGCGTCAGGGCACAACGAGGGGTTCGTTCTCCAGGCGCTCGGCGCGCGCACTCCCGACAGCCTGGTCGCGGAATTCGGCCGCGCTAGGACGGTGAGCACCTACGCTGAACTCCGCCGCTCTGCCCTCGATCTTTCTCGCTTCTGCGTACGCAGGAACCTCGATGCCGAGTTCGAGGCCAGCCAGATATACCAAGTGGCCTCCACTAGGGGCCAGCTTAAACTGATATACAGGAACGTCGAGCTGGCAGCGGCCATAGGCGGCTCCGTCGCCCGGGTTCTCCGCGGCCCCGAGATGCGCGCGCGGGTCGGCTCCCCCCTGCTGACTGCTGGTTACCGGTGCGGCGGGGGGCTGCTGAACCCGCACAAACTGGTGCGCGGACTCGCCAAAGCTGTCCAAGCGCAAGGCGTCCGGATATGCGAGAGCACTAGGGCGCTGAGCGTCGAGGACGGTGCTGCCGGGGCAAGGGTGCGGGCGCCGACCGCCACTGTTACGGCAGCAAGGGTCGTGCTAGCCACCGATGCTTACCAGTACTGGCATCCGGCGTTCGCCGGGCAACTGCGTCATAAGCGCCGTTATGCGCTCGTCACGGAGCCGCTTACCGAGCGGCAGGTCGAAATGGCGGGCTGGGTTACGCGGGACGGCTTCGTGAACGCCGGCGCCAATAGCGTCTTCGGTCGGCTAACTTGGGATTCCAGGATCATGGTCAGTGGCGGCTTCTCGCTCCGCTGCCGTGGCACGGGCCCCGCCGAACCGCAAAGCGACGCCGTGCGGTTCGAGGGCCGCATGATCTCGATCTTCCGCAAGTACTTTCCCGTGCTCAAGGACGTGGCTTTCGAGTACTGCTATGGCGGCACGATCGGGATCACCAAGAATATGCTGCCCGTGGTCGGGTTCCTGTCGCCCCGCATTGGGTACGCGTACGGCTACTCGGGTAACGGGATCGTCTCGTGCCACACCGCCGCGAGGGCGCTGAGCGGGCTGATTGTCGGGCTGCCGAGCGGCATTGATAGTGACGTCCTGTTCGTTCGCGACAGGGAGCCGGTATACGGCTCGCTTCCAGCGCCCAAGCCGCGCGCTGCTGCGGCGCGCGGCCCGCGCCAGACTTCCGAGTAGCACGGTTCTTGCCTGGCGGCAGACGCCGCCAGGCAGCCGTCCGGTCAGGGTGGCTGTAGGCCGGAATGCTCGTGGCGCGTGCCGCGGGCGAGCGTGTGGTACGCGCCGTCCTCGACGATGAGTTCGTTGTGTCTGCCACGCTGGACGACCTCGCCGCCATCGAGCACGATGATCTGGTGAGCGGAGCTAGCGGCCACCAGCCGGTGGGTGACGACGATCACCGTCGCGCCGAGCCGGAGGATGCGCTGGAAGATGCGCTCTTCGGTCTCCATGTCCAGCGCACTGGTCGCCTCGTCCAGAATGATCAGGCGCGACTTCCTTACCAGGGCGCGCGCCAGCGCTATCCGCTGCCGCTGGCCGCCAGATACGCCGGCGCCGTCGGGTCCGAGCATGGTCTCGTACCGCATGGGCATACGCTCGATGTCCGCGTGGATCCCTGCAAGGTCCGCAGCCGTAATGACATCCGTGAACGTCGCCTCCATGCGGCCCGCGGCGATATTGTCGCGGATGGAGCCGGCGAAGAGCTGCGCGTTCTGGTTGACGAAGGAAATCGACCGACGGAGGGCCACCCGGTCGATCCGGCGGGTATCGTTGCCGTCGATGAGCACCTGTCCCCCAGTGGGGGTATATAGTGCGGCGACCAGCCCAGCGAGCGTTGACTTCCCGCAGCCTGACTGGCCGATGACTGCGACGAAGCTCCCCGGCGCGGCCGTGAAACTGACGCCGCTGAGCGCTTCATCGTTGTTGCCGGGATAGGTGAAACGCACGGACCGCACCTCTACCCGGCCGCTGATCGCCTGCTGCGGCACGGCCTCCAGAGCCCGGTCTTCCGGCTCGGCCTGGAGGATGTCGCCGAGTCTGGACAGCGTGCGCCCGAGGCCGGCTACCTGCAGGCCAGTCTGTACCAGGTTGGCAAGCGGGACGAAAAGCCCCATTGCTAGCGCGGAGAACCCGACCACCTCGCCCAGGGACGCGGTTCGCCACGCTATCTGCAGGGCCCCGAGTGCGAGGACCCCGAGGGGCGCGCCGAACTGCAGGCTCATGCTCAAGCTGGTGCATACCGCGAGGAACCGGATGCTCCGCCTGCGCGCATTGACCTCATCAGCGAAGGTATGCCCCCAGCGCTCGCCGGCGACGCTGTCGAGCCCGGCAGCCTTGAGCGTCGGTATGCTGTCTAGCAGCTCGACCAGCTCGCTCTCCGACTGAGCTTGGCAGTCGAGGGCCGTCGCGGTCAGGTGGTGCTGGTGGCGCCAGGAGCCGAAGACCACGGCGACCTGAAGCAGGGCGAGCACCATGACCAGCAGAGCCAGCTGGGCATCGGCCAGCGTCAGCAGCGTTCCGTAGACGAAGATCAGCAGGCCGTCGAAGACGGTGGAGATTGCTGAGCTGGTCAGCACCCGCCGCACCGCCATGCTCGTCCGCACGCGCATGGCCAGGTCTCCAGCGTTACGCCGGACGAAGTAGTCATAGGGGAGAGATAGCAGATGCTGCAGAATTCCAAGGGTGATTCTCTTGTCGGAGATCGTCTGTAGCGATGAAATCGCCATGCCGCGTAGCACCTGGAGCAGGAAATAAGCCGCGATGAGCACGACGACAATTCCCGCGAGATCCTCCATGTCGGTCCCGGGCGATTTCCCGCCCGGACGATCGATGATATAATATGACACAATCGGGGTAGCGAAGTTAAAGAACAGGAGGATAAGCGAGGTTGCTGCTACCGGAATCCAGGATGAATGCCGCGGGAAGAAGCGGGTCAGGTGGCGCCAAGAGTTCGACTGCAGCGATTCACGCATGCGGCGCGTCAGGCCGCCCGGGGCCACTACTGGCGGCTCGAATTCTAGGGCAACCCCTGTGAAGGCGCCGTCCGCCGTCCGCGTGGGAATCCTGCGTCGCCCAAGAGCCGGATCCGCGACGTCGACGTACGACGCGGTGGCCCGCTCCAGGACCACGAAATGGTTGAACTTCCAGAACAGCATCGTTCCCGGCGCAAGGTGGCGCAGGTCGCTTAGCCCGACCCGGACGCCCCGGCCAGCGACGCCGTACCGCCTCGCGGTATCGAGAAGAGTCCTGGCTGAGACGCCATTGCGCCCGCAGTTCATCTCGCGCCGGAGTCGGTCGATACCCACGTCGACGCCGTGATAGGCGAGGAGCATGGCAAGGCAGGCGGGCCCGCAGTCGCTGACTTGCGACTGGATCAGCACCGGCACCTTGCGGCGCAGCCAGGAAAAATCCCGCCATGAAAAGCGATCCCTTGAGATTCCGTGAGATAGCCTTGGCAGCCACCCTGTTTCGACGGGTTGGCCCTGTTCCCTGATAACTCTGTGCTGCTCGACAGCCGCTCGGCGGAACCTGACCTTTTGGGTCGCGAATTCGGCGGCCGCGCTCTCCGGCGCTGTTGCAGGTTCCTGAGTAGGTGCTTCGCTCATTCTACGAGCCTTTCAATTCTAAAAATGCAGGCGGGCCAGAGCCTGCTCGATGTTATCGGTCTCCGGGTCAGCGCTACAATGCACTTATTGAACGCGCGGGCAAGCGATTGGCCTATTCACGGCTCGCTGCGGGCAATACCTGAATGGCCGCAGGCCTGGCGTACGGCGGCCAGCGCGCTGTGTGCAGCATCGAGTGCTAGCGAGCATTCTCGCGGCCGTAGTGGAGAACCTCAATGGGCCCACCGAACTGACCACCGCGTGTACCGCTGGGCCGCGGACCTCACCGCGGTCGTGCGTCAACGGCCTGGTGCCGACAACCCGGAGAAGGGTTGCGCGTATGCGGGCCTCAGACCTTCCCCGGGTACTTGGACCGCGGCGATAACCGCGGCAGATTACTGGCAGCGGGGGGAATCAGGTGGTACCGCACCGGCAACCTCGTGCCCCGGACCTGGGTGGAGGTTACGCCTACATTGGCCGCTTCGATCACCTGGTGAAGATCCGCGGCTACCGAGTAGAAATTGCCGAGCTTAGGGAGGTGTGCAACTGTCCAGCCAGCACGATTGCACACCGATCGCGTCCGTGAGTGCCCAGTCGGCGGCCGGGCGGCGTGTGATGCGGCCATCCGGCCTTACCCGCTGGGTACGCGATGACATGAGCGACATGGTCGCTCCGCTGGCCAGGATTCCCGACAGGGTCCGCGTCTTCTCGGTATCCAGCGAGCAGGCGTGGCTGCGGTACCGCATGGACGTGGTGCGTGCCGTCCGTCGTGGCCGAGCGCCTATGGACCGTTCGTGGCCGGAAGTTAGATTGGTGCCGGAGCCCCTTGCCTGGGAATCTAACTTAGGTGCGGCTCGCCGCCTCGTGTCCGATGTTGCCGCATCAGGTCCGCGATGTGCTCGCGACGGTGGCCGACCTGTCGCTGACGTGGCTGCCGGAGGCTGCTGCCGCCGACCTAGAGCTCGAGCGCACCACCAGGCTGGCGGACTACACCGGCGTCTGCCGACTCCTGTTCGAGGAGGGACGCCGCCGAAACCTGACTACGCGGACGCCCTCTGGCCTCGCCCTGGCGCCGCCGTTGGCCGTGCCGCATCACTGGGCTGAGTTCCGTTTCGGCGGGATCTGGGTCCCGGTCGATCCCGGTGTTCATCAGCGCCATGGTCCGATGGGCGTGCTGGACCGCGCACAAATGGCCGATGCACCGGCCGGTTGGCGCGATCTTGGTACGGATCTCGTCCCGCCGCGTATTGTTTGCGGAGCATGACGGGAAGCCTGCGCCTGTCACCCTCGTGACCCGGCGGGCCGAAGCGGAGAGGATGCCCGGATATCCGGGTCACCAGGGAGGCTAAGAATGCGGAAATGGCCGGACCGGTACGAAGCCGTCATCAGGGCCCATTGCAGATTCGATGACATCGCGCGTGAGATAGATCCCGATGAGAGCCTGGCTCTTCTCGGTGTCGGCTCCATGGAACTCATCAGCATGATAGTGGACCTAGAGGAAACGTTCGTCTTCCAGATGCCGGAGGAACTCATGACACCGGAGGTTTTCGGCACCCCGGGTGCCCTGTGGGCGGCCCTCGCAGCCCAACTCAACCTGTGACCGCCATCGCCTGGACGGCGTGTCAGCATATTTCCCAGCTTCACCGGCTGCGGCCGGCCATCTTAGTGTCCATTCATCCCTGAACCGTTTGCAGAGCATGGCAAACTTCCCCCACGCGTCCCTTTCCGCGCAGGTGTCTATCTCCGGCGAGTGGGCGGCCGGGTCAAGGACCGGGCGCAGCTCGGCCGGTGGAGTCGGCGCCACAGGCGTCCTAGAGGCGGGTGCTCGCGAGCCGGTAATCGGTGCTACGGGAAAGAGAATTGCCCCGAGAAATGGATGGATCGCCCCGGCTTAATTAGGGGCCCTTGCTTGCAGGATACGATCAATTTACCATGCCTTCCTGCTGCGCGTAGTAGTTTTCCTTATATTCTTTCGGGGAGTATAGTTGTAGGCGGAGCGCAGGCGCTTTGTGTTATTTCAGTCGACCCATTCGAGAGTCGCGAGCATCACATCATCGGTTCCGCGCCGCGGTCCTTCCCTCTCGATGAGCTCTTTCTTGTAAAGGTTGTTCAGCGACTCGGCTGCCGCGTTATCGTAAGAATCGCCCTCGCGGCCGATCGAACTGACGGCGCTGATTTCGCCGAGCCGCTCCGTATGGCGGATCGCAGTACAATGAACCCCGCGATCACTATTGAGCCGAATTCGGTTTAACACCGATTATGCCGAATGCGACCATACGGAACCCCATGCCAAACATGAGCACTCATGTTGCGATGCCCGATGCTCGCTATAAACCCGAAAATGCTGCCACGCCTTGACGAGATCGAGGATGACTTGATGGCCCGCCGCGCCCGCGCCGAACACGAGGCATGGCTCGGTGAGGCCGAGGGCATCGGCCTCACCCTCACCTTCCTCCGACAAAAACGCGCGCAGACCAAGCGTTTGGCCCGCATCGCTGAGTTCCCGTGAGGCCTTCGGCACCAGCACCGAGCCGGGAATAGGGAAGCACCGCAACCTCCGACACCTATGCAGGCGGCGGCCCGTTCCTCATTGTTCCGCGACGCGCTGGTTGGGCATCTCGGCGACAGGCTGGGTGGGCATGACGGGTGATGGGAAAGGCCCCGCCGGCGGGCCGGCGGGGCCTGGTGGTGCCTGGGTTGGCGTGGTGGTGTCCGGGTTGGCGGGGTCAGCCGTTCGCGTGGGTGATGGCGGTGGTGACCAGGGCGATGTTGGTGTGGTCGAGGCTGCCTAGGACGCGGGCGAGGTGGACGGGGATGTGGTGGTCGCCGAGGCTGGCGGCGATGCGCAAGATGGCGGCTTCGGAAGGTGAGCAGCTGAGCTGGCGGGTGTCCAGGGCGGTGATGGCGTGTTCCCAGTTGATGTAGGCGTAGGGGTGCTGGCCGGGGCGGGTGCCGGCGTGGATGTACCGGGTGGTGAAGTCGGTCCTGGTCAGCCAGGTGCGGTGGGCGCTGATCGGCTCGGCGGCGGCGGTGTCGCTGGTCAGGCCGGCGGCGTGGCAGATCAGGGCGCTGGCGAGGGCGTCGGGGGTCATTGGTCGTTTACCTCGGTGATGGCGGCGTGGACGGCGGTGGTGTCGGCGATGGTCTTGCGGGTGGTGTAGGTGGCGAGCAGGGCGGCGGCGGCGAGCCGGTTGACCGCGCGGGGGTAGCCGCGGCTGGCCTGGTGGATCAAGGCGGCGGCGTCATCGGAGAAAAGCTGGTCGGACCGTCCGGCGAGCTTGGTGTGGTGCCGCAGGTAGGCGCCGGTTTCGTCGGGGGTCATCGGGGCCATCTGGTAGCGGACGCCGATCCGCTGGTCCAGGGCGGCGAGCACGCCGAGTCGCATGCTGGCCCGCAGCTGGGGCTGGCCCAGGAGCAGGACGGCCAGCGGGCTGGCCGAATCGAGCTGGGCGCTGGTCAGCATCCGGATCGCTTCGAGCTGGTCGTGGGACAGCAGGTGGGCCTCATCGATCAGCAGGACCGGCAGGCGGCCTCGCTCGGCGAGCTCGGCGGCCAGGTGCGCGGCGGCCTGGGGGATGAGGGTGGCGTGGTGGACGCGGGGCACGCCGCCCAGTGCCGACACGACCGCGTGGTGGATGCCCCGGGCGCCGACCTGGGGGTTGGGGATGGCGATGAGCTGGTAGCGGGAGGCGTCCAGGCGGGCGACGGCGGCGCGCGCGGCCACGGACTTGCCCGCGCCGACCTCACCGGTGATCACCGTGATCTGGCGGGTGTCGATGCCGTAAGCGATCCGCCCGGCGGCTTCTTGGTGGGACGCGGAGGCGAATAGGGCACCGACCGGGATGGACCGGTCGAAGGGCAGCCGCTCGAACCCGAAGTACCCGCGGACGGCGTCATTGATCATCGCTGGTCTCCCGGGTCTGCGACGCCCTGGGTGAGGCTGGCGTAGCTGATGCTGTGCGCGGCGCCGTCGGCGGCGGCGCGCTTGTCTTCGAGCAGCTGCAGGTAGTCGATCCCGGTGACGGCCGGGATCACCTGCGGGGGCTGTTTCACCTTGGGATGGCAGTGCCGGGTGATGAGGTGCGGCTGCGCGATGCCATGGCTGACGTCCCGGTGAAACACCTCGATGCCGGTCAGGTCGAACGGGGAGTAGCGGATCGTTACCGCCTGGCCGGCCAGCTCCGGCGCGGTCTGGTAGGTGTTGCCCTGGAACTTGATCGTGGCGGTGCGGGCGGCCACGGTCCGGATCGCCTCCCACAAGAACGCGGCATCTAGCTGCGCGGCGCCGGCGAACCGGGGGGTGCCCGTGCTCCACCGGGCCAGCGGCGTCGTCCCGGTCGAGGAGTGGACCCGCACGTGGTACTCGTGTTTACCGACCGTACTTCTGAGTGTCCGTGTCGTTCTCCTGAGCCTGGCTGCCGGGCGTCCTAGACTCCTTTACCGACCTGGTCCGGGGCGTCGTCCATGTGAGGGGTC
>Ga0335075_10005481_pt1 | contig 19706 bp, 15 predicted proteins | sample Lox_Sample_24_FD_206723 | JGI IMG/M metagenome (GOLD analysis project Ga0335075, IMG submission 206723) | Soil microbial communities from Loxahatchee National Wildlife Refuge, Florida, United States - Lox_Sample_2.4 | ecosystem: Environmental > Terrestrial > Soil > Wetlands | place: USA...
TGTAGTGCCCAACCATGTCGGCGAGGGAAACGGGGGTGGTTTCGTCGACGATGGTCCCGTCGGATTTGAAGCCCATGGTGGCGACGCTCGATGTGTAGACGGTGCGAGGGATACTCTCTTCGCGGGCGATACGGAGAAGAGCGCGGGTTCCGTCGACGTTAGCGGCGTACATGGTTTTGGGGTCGCGAACCCAGAGCCGGTAGTCGGCGGCAACGTGCATGAGCGCCTCGCAGTCGCGGATGGAGGTGCGCAGCGATTCGGGCTGCAGCAAATCGCCGACAACGGTTTCCGCGGGCAAGCCCTCAAGATTCCGCAGATTGCTCGTGGGACGGACCAGGAGGCGGAGCTGCGCACCCTGATGGGCGAGTTCCCGTGCGACGTGCGTGCCTACAAATCCCGTGGCTCCAGTAAGAAATACTCTCATGTATTGCGGGGGCACGACGTTCATGCCCAAATGAATATTTTACGGGAGTTTGCGACACGGCGGTGCGCACTATGACGATTGCGCGGCAGCCAGAACAACTCATCCACCTAAGAACAACTCATCTACCCAAGAACAATCCATCTGCCGAAGATGCGCGTGCTCCCTGTGCTGCACGGAACAGTGACGCCGTGGCACAAAGGCCTTAATGTTTCGCTGCTACAATCGCGGCCGGGCATAAGAACCGTGGGCGTATCGGTAAGGTTGCTCTGCCAGACGCTAAATCAATCCGGACCTAAACCTACCGCCGGGGCATCCAAAAAACCGAACGGAGATTCAAGCGCCGGGAGGTGAGCATTGGAGAGACGGGAATTCATTAAGACGGTGACGAGCGCAGCGGGCATGGCGGTTTCCATGAACGTATTCCGAACTCTGGTAAATGCCGAAGCTCCTGATAGCTCTTCAGGCATGATCTACCGGACGCTGGGATCGACGGGCGAGAAGGTGTCGGCGCTGGGGCTGGGTGGGTACCACATCGGGAAGCCCGAGCTTTCGGAGGATGAGAGCATCCGGCTGATCCGGGCGGCGCTGGATCGGGGGATGAACTTTCTGGATAACTGCTGGGACTATAACGGCGGCGTCAGCGAAGTTCGCATGGGCAATGCCCTGCGTGATGGCTACCGGCAGAAGGCGTTCCTGATGACCAAGATTGACGGTCGGACGAAGGATTCGGCGACGCAGCAGATTGATCAGTCACTGAGTCGGCTGCAGACCGATCATGTGGACCTGATGCAGTTCCACGAGGTGATCCGGCTGGAAGATCCTGACCGCATTTTTGCTGCTGGCGGCGCGATGGAGGCGATGCTGGCGGCAAAGCAGGCGGGCAAGGTCCGGTACATCGGGTTCACCGGGCACAAGGATCCGTATGTGCATCTGCGCATGCTGGAGATGGCGAAGGCGCACAACTTTCACTTTGACGCGGTGCAGATGCCGCTGAACGTGATGGATGCGCACTTCCGCAGCTTCAGAGAGCAGGTGGTGCCGGTGCTGGTTCGGGAGAAGATCGGCATATTGGGGATGAAGTGCTTCGGCGACCACTACATCCTGAACAGCAATACAGGTGTAAAGCCGATCGAGTGCCTGCACTACTGCCTGAACCTGCCGGTTTCGGTGCAGATCACGGGCATTGACAGCGTGCAGATTCTGGATCAGGCGTTCGAGGCGGCGAGGACGTTTCGTCCCATGTCAGAACAGCAGGTTGCGGCGCTGCTGGCGCGGACCACGCAGGCGGCAGCAACGGGCCAGTTCGAGCTATATAAGACGACCAGCCATTTTGACGGTACGGCTCATAATCCGTCGTATCTGGGGTAAGGCAGGTCCCTCCGCTTCATGAAAGCGTCTTGCGCTTTCACTTCGGTCGGGATGACATCTTTCGATTTGATGGCTCAGCTTCAGTCGTAGTATTCGAGGCCGAGGTGAGTGATGAGCTCTTCTCCCTGGATGTGGCGGAGGGTGTTCTTGAGTTTCATCAGCTGGATGAAGAGGTCGTGCTCGGGGTAAAGGCCGGGAGCGGTCTGCGGTGACTTGAAGTAGAAACTGAGCCACTCCTGAATGCCGAGGTTCTTGAGGCTCGGAGTCCGCTGGGCCAGGTCGAGGAAGAGCACGAGATCTAGCGCCAGAGGAGCGGCGAGGATCGAGTCGCGGCAAAGGAAATCGACCTTGATCTGCATGGGATAACCGAGCCATCCAAAGATGTCGATGTTATCCCAACCCTCTTTGTTATCACCGCGAGGGGGATAATAGTTAATGCGAACCTTGTGGTAAATGTCCTTGTAGAGGTCGGGGTACAACTCGGGCTGGAGGATGTAATCGAGGACGCCGAGCTTGGATTCTTCCTTGGTCTTGAAGGACTCGGGATCGTCGAGGACTTCGCCGTCGCGGTTGCCGAGGATATTCGTCGAGTACCAGCCGGCAACTCCGAGCATGCGCGACTTGAAGGCGGGCGCGAGCACGGTCTTCATGAAGGTCTGTCCGGTCTTGAAGTCCTTGCCGCAGATGGGCGCTCCGGTCTGCTTTGAAAGCTCGATCATGCAGGGCAGATCGACGGTGAGGTTGGGCGCGCCGTTGGCGAAGGGGACGCCTTCCTTGAGGGCGGCGTAGGCGTAGATCTGCGATGGGGCGATGTTCGGGTCGTTGTCGACCAGACCCTTTTCGAATGCCGCCAGCGACTGGTGAACGGCGGAGGGCTCGAGAAAGATCTCGGTCGAGCCGGTCCAGATCATGACGACGCGGTCGACTTTCGACTTGAAGCTCTGGATGTCGGCGATAAGCTGCTGGGCAAGATCGCACTTGCTCTTACCCTTCTTGATGTGGGTGCCGTTGAGGCGCTTGACGTAATGCTGGTCAAAGACAGCGGGCATGGGCCTGATCTCTTCGAGGAACGGCCTGATGCTTTTGAGGTGGTCACTGTCGAGCACCTGGGCGTGGGTGGCCGCCTCGTACATGTTCTCGGGGAAGATTTCCCAGCCGGTGAAGACGATGTCATCGAGCGACGCGAGCGGGGCGAAATCTTTGATGAGCGGCGTGCGATTGTCGGTACGCTTGCCGAGGCGGATGGTGCCCATCTGGGTGAGCGAGCCGATGGGCTTGGCAAGACCTTTGCGGACGGCCTCAACGCCGGCGATGAGCGTGGTGGCGACAGCTCCCATGCCGACCACCATGATTCCAAGTTTTCCTTTTACCGGCTGAATGTTCGCAGCCTTCGGTATAGCCATTCTTACTGGTCTTCCTCTCGAACAGAATAGTGCGCTAGCACAAACACTCTAGTGTCGCCTCGATGAAGGGGCTTTGGCAAACGGGCGAGGTGTGAGCGGGAGAATCCGCAGGTCGAAATGCGAGCCAGGCCGCGCCGGGTGTGATCAGGCTTGCTCGGGACGGACGCGGTCCTTCCAGTGGGTCCAGACAAACCAGACGAAGGCCGCGAGCAGCAGCACAACGACGACGGTGTGGAATCGATGGAAGGCGGATTTGAAAGCGGGATTGGTTTCCCACGCCTGGCCGAGCCGCATGCCTGCGTAAGCCAGTGCGAAGCACCAAGGCCACGAGCCGAGGAAGGTGTAGACGTGGAAACGGAGCTGGTTCATGCGCGCAATGCCGGCGGGCAGCGCGATGAAGGTGCGGATGACCGGCAGCAGGCGGCCAATGAAGACGGTGATCGATCCATAGCGGGCAAAGAAGTGCTCGGCGCGGTCGAGGTCGCGATGGTCGAGCAGGATGAAACGGCCGTACTTGTCAATAAAAGGACGGCCACCGTAGGCGCCGATCCAGTAGGCGACGGCCGAGCCAAGATTGCAGCCAATGGCTCCGGCGGTGGCGACTCCCAGGAGAGTGAGCTGGCCCATGTGTACCAGATAGCCGGCGAACGGCATGATGATCTCAGACGGCAGCGGAATGCAGGCCGATTCGATGCCCATGAGGAGGGCGACGCCGGCGTATCCCGAGGCGGAGATGGTGGCAATGATGAAATGGGCGACAAGAGCGAGGATTTTCTCGGTCATTCGAGGCCAGTATACCTGCCGGACCCGCGGGGTCCGTTTACACTTTTGCGGAATGGGCCGCGGGCAGATGAGATAACCCGCGCTTTGTTAGCATGAAGAGTTAACCAGGAGCAAACAATGGCAGATACTTTGACCGAACCCGTGGCAGTTGCAGGCGAGACGACTCAGACTGGATCGGCTCCAGCTAAGCATGAGGAGAAGAAGATCCAGCGTCAGATGGTGTCGTTTAGCTTCTTCAAGGTGATGCCGGAGTGGCGGCGGCTTCCGGCAGCGGAGCGCGCGGAGCATAAGCGGGAGTTCGCGGAGATTCTGAAGCGCTGGAACCAGCCGGGAAGGCTGCTTGGACTCACGTATTCGACGGTAGGCCTGCGCGGCGATGTGGACATGGTGCTGTGGCGTATCTGTTATTCGGTCGATGACCTGAACCAGATGACGGCGGAGTTGCTGGCGAGTCCGCTGGGAGGGTATCTGCAGACACCGCATAACTTCCTGGCGATGACCAAGCGGTCGCAATACCTCATCGGGCACGAGCATGAAGGGCAGCACGACTCGCGCGGAAGCATCAGGCCCGGCGGACAGAAGTACATCTTCATCTATCCCTTCTGGAAGACGCGCGCCTGGTATCTGCTTCCTATGGAAGAGCGTCAGCGGCTGATGAGCGAGCACATCCGCATCGGGCATATGTATCCGCGGGTGAAGCTGAATACGACCTACTCTTTTGGGATCGACGATCAGGAGTTCGTGGTGGCGTTCGAGAGCAACTTCCCGGAGGATTTTCTGGACCTGGTGCAGCAACTACGCGAGACGGAGATCAGCGTTTATACGCTGAAGGACACGCCGATCTTCACCTGCATCCGGATGTCGGCGCAGGAAATGCTGGATCGGCTGGGATAAGACAGGGATCACGGAACAGGGTTCGGGGATCAGTTAAGGCGCGGGCTTCGGCTCGCGCTTTTCTTTTCTGGTTAGAATGCAGTGATGGCGACGAAGCAAGTTGCGGCGAAGCAGACGAAGGCTGTCTCAAAAACAGCGAAAAAGGCCAAGCCTTCGAATGGAAATGACCTGGCTCCGGAGCGGATTGCGGAAATTCTGCGGCGGCTGGAGGCGGCGTATCCGAATGCGGAGTGCGCGCTGCATCACCGGAATGCCTGGGAGCTGCTGGTGGCAACGATCCTGTCGGCGCAGTGTACGGACGCGCGGGTGAACATGGTGACGCCGGAGCTGTTTCGGAAATTTCCAAACCCGCAGGCGATGGCTGAGGCTTCCCTTCCGGCGATCGAAGAGGAGATTCGGTCGACGGGGTTTTATCACAACAAGGCGAAGTCGATTTCCGGCGCGGCGCAGAAAATTGTCAGCGAGTTCGGCGGGAAGGTTCCGAAGACTATGGCCGAATTGCTGACTGTTCCCGGGGCGGCCAGGAAGACCGCGAACGTTGTTCTGGGCGTGGCCTACAAAGTCGCGGAAGGCGTGGTGGTCGACACGCATGTGCTGCGACTCTCGAACCGCCTGGGGCTTACGCAGAACACTGATCCGAAGAAGGTGGAGCAGGACCTGATGCGGATCATTCCGCGGGATCACTGGATCCAGTTTTCGCATGAACTGATTCATCATGGACGGCAGATCTGCATTGCGCGGAAGCCACGATGCGTGGATTGCACACTGGAGACGCTCTGCCACTCAGCAGACAAGACGTGGAGCAGCTGAAGGCAGGGATCAGGGAATAGGGCTCAGGGAACAGACTACTGCTTTGATGAGGCCGGGGATGTCGTGGGGGTTGGCTTCGGCGCCGGGTTCCCATCCGTGATCGCGAAGGGTCTGGCTGGTGATGGGGCCGATGGAGACGGCGTGCAATCCCGGTGGGCGTTCGAGGCCGGCGGATTCGAGCAGGCGGAAGAAATTTGTCACTGTGGATGAGCTGGTGAAAGTCGCGGCATCGGGTGCTGGCTGGCCGGGGGCAAAGGCTGCGGCGATGTTGCGAATCGACGCTTCCGGAATGACGGTGCGATAGGCATCGATGACATCAACTTGCGCGCCAGTTAGTACGAGCGCATCGGGGATGACATCGCGAGCGACGGCGGCGCGGGCGATAAGGACGCGCTGATTGCGGGTTTGATCTCCGATCGCGACGATGAGCGATTCAGAGACGTATTGTTCCGGCGTAATCGTGACGAAGAGGCCGGCTTCGAGCAAAGCCTGGGCCGTGGAGGGACCAACGGCCGCGATCCTGAGATGTGAAAAACCAGCGGTATCGAGATGGAGCGCGGCGGTGCGTTCGCGGATGGACCGGACGGCGTTCGCGCTGGTGACGATCAGCCACTGATACTGTGACAAGTTCCGAAGCGCCGCATCGAGCTGGTCCCAGGAGACCGGAGGCAGAATCTCAATGGCGGGGATTTCGATGACTTGAGCGCCAAGTGCGGCGAGCTCGGATGACAGCTTCCCTGCCTGGTGGCGCGCGCGCGTGACGAGTATACGGCGGCCCGCAAGCGCCCGCGGTGAAGTCACGGGATGGCAAGCTCCAGGAGGCTGCGGGCGCCTTGCTCGAGCAGCCGTTCAGCGAGTTTCTGGCCGAGCGCTCCCGGGGACGCACCCTCCTGGTGTTCGAGCGCGGCGCGCACGGTGCCCTCGCCATTGGGCGCCGCGACTGCTCCAGTAATGCTGAAGCCCGCATTTGACCGCAGACAATGGATGCCGATGGGCACCTGGCAGCCTCCTCCGAGAGCGGCAAGGGCGGCGCGCTCCGCGGTCACCGCGAAGCGGGTATCGGCGTCGTCGAGAACGGCGAGCGCCTCGATGGTGGCGCGATCATCGGCGCGCGTTTCGATGGCGAGGGCCCCCTGGCCTGCGGCGGGACAGAGAACGAGTGGAGGAAATCGCTCGCGGAGGTATTCGGTGCGTTCGAGGCGCTCAAGGCCAGCGGAGGCCAGAATGATCGCGTCGGCTTCGCCCTCCGACAGTTTGCGCAAGCGCGTATCGACGTTGCCGCGAAACTCGAGATACTGCAGGTCGCTGCGCACCGACCGAAGTTGCGCCTGACGCCTCAGGCTGCTAGTTCCGATGCGTGAGCCCGAGGGGAGAGCTGCGAAGCTTTCGAAGTTGACGGAGATCAATGCGTCGCGTGCATCGGCGCGTGGCGGAATTGCGGCGATGGTGAATGAGTCTTCGAGTGAGGTGGGCAGGTCTTTGAGGCTATGGACGGCGAGGTCGATCCGGCAATCGTACAGCGCTGCCTCAATCTCCTTCGTGAACATTCCCTTGGGGACCGTGGCGCCGACCTGGGCGAAGGTGAGGTGCTGCATCGCGTCGCCGGTGGTGCGGATAATCTCAATGGCGACTTCATAGCCTTCGAGACGAAGCTGGCCGGCGATGTGATTCGCCTGCCAGAGCGCGAGTTGCGAGCCGCGGGAGCCGATCTTCAACACATTGGGATTGGTCATTTAGAAATTCGGGCTCGGGCGGCAGAGCTCAATCGTGATCTTCTCTTGTTGACGTCAGAGCCGGCTCGTTTGAGTCGGTTGTTGATTCGACAGGCTGTGAAACGTGATTGGCTGTTTCGTTCCTGCTTCCATTCAACCCAAACGCGGCACGAATGGCTTCGAAAGTGGCCAGATCGCCGTGATGGGCTGCCGCTTTCAGTGCCTGCAAAGGCTGGTGCAGAAATTTGTTCACGAGGCCGCGGGTAAGGGCTTCGACAGCGGTCTGTTGTGCAGGCGTGAGCGACTGCAGGCGAGACTGGGCGCGGCGCAGTTCCGCCTGCCGCATATCCTCGGCGGCGGCCTGCAAATCGACGAGCGCGGGTACGACATCGAGCGCTTCGATACGTCGCTGGTATCGCGCGATTTCATGCTCGAGGATTTCCTCGGCACGTTGGGCTTCACGGGCGCGGTCGGAGAGATTGGACACCGCGACGGACTGCAGATCGTCGATGTCATAGAGGAAGATGCCGTCGAGACGGTTGAGCTCCGGATCGACATCCCGCGGTACGGCGATATCGATGATGAACATCGGGCGGTTGCGGCGGCGATGGAGAAACTGCTGCGCATGCGGAGTGCGGAAAATGAACTCCGGGGACCCAGTGGAGGTGATCAGAATGTCGGCTTCGTCAGCACGCGCGTGAAGGTCGTCGAAGCGAATCACGTGGCCCTTGAATTTCCGTGCCAGACTCAGAGCGCGCTCGTGGGTGCGATTAGCGATGAGCAGAGAGCCAGCGCCCTGCTGCATGAGGTGACGGGCGGCGAGTTCGCTCATCTTGCCGGCCCCGACGAGAAGCACCCGTTTGCCTTCGAGCGAGCCGAAGATTTTGCGGGCAAGGTCGACGGCGACCGACGCGATCGAAACGGACGATGCGCCGATCTGCGTCTCGGTACGGACTTTCTTGGCAGCGGAAAAGGCACCCTGCAGGAGGCGTTCGAGGTTCCCTCCTACGGCTCCGACCGAACGCGCGGCAGCGTAGGATTCCTTCACCTGGCCGAGAATCTGCGGCTCGCCAACCACCATGGAATCCAGACTGGCAGCAACGCGGAAGAGATGACGAACCGCTTCTTCCTCATGATGCTGGTAGAGATGAGGCTGGAGCGACTGAGTGTCAATGGCAAAGCGCTCGTTCAGATAGCTCCCAAGCTCCGGCTCCCTGCCGTCGTAGCAGACAAGGAGTTCCACGCGGTTGCACGTGGAGAGAATCAGCCCCTCAAGGATGCCGGGGTGAGAGAGCAGGGCGCGCGTCTCGCCCGCGAGACCCTCCGGCGGGATCGCAAGGCGCTCGCGGAGCTCAACCGGAGCGGTCTTGTGGTTGAGGCCTGTGAGCAGGATCTTCATGGGGCGCTGAACCTATGCACGGAGCTGAGGAGGTTCGCAGCCCAGACACAGAGCATGACCACGAAGACCGCCGAGGAGAGATAGACGGCACGGCGCCCGCGAAGCCCAGTGCTGCGGCGAACGAACAGCATAACTACATAGAGTCCCCACATGACAAATGAGAGCCAGATTTTTGGATCGGCAAAGTAGGCGGCGCCGACGCTCTCCTGGGCGATGATGGAACCAGCGAAGAGGCCGATGGTCATGCCGTAGAATCCGAGCACGAGCGTCTTCTGCGCGATCTGGTCCATGGTGTCGAGCGGCGGCAGCCAGTCAAGAAAGCCGGGGGAGCGCTTGCTCTTGAGACGCCGTTCCTGAATTAGATAAAACAGACTGGCTAAAAGACTGAAAATCAATGCGGCATAGGCCGCAAGCAGCGCAGTGATGTGCAAGAGAAGCCATCCGCTGCGAATTACGGGCGAACTGAAGGTGTGCCGGTCAGGACCCAAAGTAGGCACAACTACGAGCAAGAAGGCCAGAGGGAGAGCGAAAATGCCGAAGGAAAGCGTCCGATACCAAAGGGCGATGACCAGGAAGACGGTTACGATGAGCAAGGCCAGGATCGACTGGACTTCGTGCATACCCACCGGCATCCAGCGATGGGCGAGCACCAGCATTTCCACTGCGGAGACGACGTGGAAAAGCCATGCCGCGACCGCGACAGGCAGACAAATGCGGCGCCAGAAGGCGCGATGGCCAAGCACCGCCCCGAGCACCGAAAATGAGGCGATTCCATAGAGGATCGCCGCTATTCTTAGCCACAGCAGAAACATACGAGTATCAGCAGTTAAGCATTCAGTATAAGCTCTTGTACCCGCAGTCCAGCCGAGGAATAACTCACTCAGCCCGGATCATTGGACCAACAGAACTCGCCGCAAATTTGATCCAGTGGCAATTGAGCACGAAACCATGCGGCTCGAGCCAGGAGCGCCGCATCCCAACGGAAGCGGGGTAGCGAACCCCGAATACTGGAGAAAACAATGGATTATCGCGTGAAACCGGGTGAGCTTCAAGAAGATCAGGTGAGCTCGTACCTTGAGGGTCAATCAGCAAAATTGCCTTCCAGCTTCTATCTTGGGGCAGCATTGGCGTCGATGGCTGCATCGTTAGCTTTCAAAGCCGCAGGCAAGGAGCACCTCGCTCTTTTTGTGGGGCAGTGGGCCGCTCCGTTCCTTATCATCGGAACTTATAACAAGATGGTAAAGCAACACGGCAGCGACCAGGGGCAGCGCGCTGCGTCGAACGTTATCCACAACGCAGCTGATTGAGACATCTGCTGCAGAGGACGGGGACTACACGCCGGCATGCGCTTCACGGTATGCTGGCGTATTCCCGTGTCTGACACTTCTACACTCCAGGCCGATCTGGAACAGACTCCGCTCATGCGCCAGTTCTGGGCGGCAAAGCGGCAACATCCTGATGCCCTCCTCTTCTTCCGGATGGGCGATTTCTACGAATTATTTTTCGAGGACGCGAAGGTCGCAGCGCGTGAATTGCAGATCCAACTGACGGCTCGCGACAAGGAACGCGCGATTCCCATGTGCGGAGTGCCCTATCACGCTGCCGAGGGATACGTTTCGCGCCTGCTGCGCAAGGGCTACCGGATCGCGATGTGCGATCAGATGGAAGATCCCAAGCTGACCAAGAAGATCGTGCGCCGCGAGGTGACGCGCGTGCTGACTCCCGGGACGGCGATCGACCCGGCGCTTGGATCCAGCGAAAACAACTATCTGGCAGCTCTGCACGTCATGGAACACGCTGTTGGGCTGGCATATCTCGACCTTTCCACAGGTGATTTTCGGGCAACGGAATTCACAGACGCCCATGCTTTCGGCCAATGCGCCGATGAGCTCGCCAAGCTGGCACCGAGCGAGGTCTTATCGGGTGCTTCGAATCCGTTGATGAATGTGGATCGCGAGCTGGCGGCGGCCTTTGATCGAGTGAAGACGCGGACACCGGTTGAGGATTGGGTGTTTGCGCGGGACTATGCGGTGCCTCTGCTCGAGCGGCAAATGGGAACTGCGTCGCTCGACGGGTTCGGTTTTGCGCATCACGCCGCGGCGGCGGTTGCGGCGGGCGTGATTGTCCACTATGTGCGCCAGACACAGCAGAATGATGCCGGCCATGTGGATACAATCCGCTATTACGAGCGCAGCCGGCACATGCACCTGGACCAGGTCACGGTGCGCAACCTGGAGCTGCTGGAGCCTGTCTTTCAGGAAGCCGGCGGCGACTCTACTTTGTTCCGGACTCTCGATTGCCTGATGACGCCGATGGGCAAGCGGCTCCTGCGGGCTTCCCTGCTGCGTCCGCTGCTGGAAACGGCAGAGATCGAGAAACGCTATGAGGCCGTTGCGGAAGCAAAACAAAATCTAATGGCCCGCGAGCAAATGCGGCGCACCCTGAGCGGAATTCTCGATCTGGAGCGCCTTCTCGCGCGAATCTCCCTCGATAGTGCGAGTCCGAGAGATGTGCTGGCCCTGGCGGGATCGCTGCAGTATTTGCCGGAGTTGAAGAAAACCAGTGCAGAGATGCAGGAGAAGTTCTGGAAGTGCGCATACGAGCGTCTGGACGTCCTCGACGATCTGTGCGCGACGATCTCCAAGACTCTTGTGGTCGAACCTCCCGTGACGCTGGCCGAAGGCGGAGTCATAGCGCCGGGTGTGGATGGCGAGCTGGATGATTTGCGCACGATCAGCCGCGATGGTCGGTCTTCGATCGCCGCGATTGAGGAGCGGGAGCGGCAGAGAACGGGAATTCAGTCTCTGAAAGTTCGGTTCAACTCGGTCTTCGGTTACTACATCGAGATTACAAAGTCTAATCTGGGCAAGAATGTGCCGGCCGACTACGAGCGCAAGCAGACGTTGGTGAATGCCGAGCGGTTCACAACCCCGGAGCTAAAGGACTACGAAACGAAGGTGCTGACGGCGCACGAGCGCTCAGTCGAGATTGAGAAGCGAATCTTCGCTGAATTGCGCAAGCAATTGATGGAGAATGCCGGGCGCATTCGCAAAACAAGTGCCGTAGTTGCAGAGGTCGATCTGATGGCTAGTTTCGCGCACCTGGCTTCGCTGAGAAACTACACCCGGCCGCTGCTGGAACACTCGCCGGTGCTGGAGGTCGTGTCGGGGCGGCATCCGGTGATTGAGCGGCTGATGGAAGAAGCGGGCGAAGGGCGCTTTGTGCCCAACGATTTATATCTCAGCGCGGATGGGCCGAGCCTGCTGCTGCTGACCGGGCCGAACATGGGAGGCAAGTCTACGTATCTGCGGCAGGCTGCACTGCTCGCGATCATGGCGCAGATGGGCAGCTTCGTGCCGGCGGAACGAATGCGCTACGGTGTTGTCGACCGCGTATATACACGCATCGGCGCGAGCGATAACGTGGCGCGCGGGCGTTCGACGTTCATGGTGGAGATGACGGAGACAGCGACCATCCTGAACACCGCAACGCCGCAGTCGCTGATCCTACTGGACGAAATGGGACGCGGTACTTCGACCTTCGACGGGCTGGCGCTGGCATGGGCTACGGTTGAGTATCTTCACGCGCATGTCGGGGCGCGGACGCTGTTTGCGACGCATTATCACGAGCTAACGATACTCGCAGAGCAACTGCAAAAGCTGAAGAATCTCCGCGTCGCGGTTAAGGAGTCGCCGCAGGGGATTGTCTTTCTGCATGCGATTGAAGATGGGCCGGCGAACAAGAGCTATGGCATCGACGTTGCGCGCCTGGCTGGATTGCCCTCGAAGGTGATTCAGCGGGCGCGACAGGTTCTGAAGCAGCATGAGCGCTCAGAGCGGATCAACGTCGCTGTCGAGACCGAGGCTCCGCTGCAGATGACCATGTTCACGCCGCTCTCGCAGAAGATTCTCGACAGGCTGGAGGAGACGGATATCAATTCGTTGACGCCGCTCCAGGCCCTGAATCTTCTGGAGGAGTTGAAGACTGAAATAAAGACCGGGAGCGGCCAGGGGTGAATCTGCGGCAGCAAACAGGACAGCTGATCATCGCGGGCGTCGAGGGGCCGGAGCTCACCGCTGTTGAACGCGCCTGGCTCAGACTGATACGGCCCGGCGGGGTCATTCTGTTCCGGCGCAATATTGAGCAGGCGGCACAAGTGACCGTTCTGCTACGTGAAGCTATGGAGAGTGCCGGGACGCCGCTGTTTCGCTGCGTCGATCTCGAGGGAGGACTGGTCGATCGATTGCGCGATCTGATTGCGCCGATGCCTTCAGCCGCTGCGGTGTTCGCAACGGGAAAGCGCGCGAATTTCCTCAAACATGGAAAGCTCATTGGACTGGAGTCGCGAACACTTGGGTTCAATGTCGCGCTGGCTCCCGTGCTTGATCGTGCCCTGCCCGCGTCGGCTGCGGTGATGCGGACGCGCGTTGTTTCCGCCGAGCCGGGAGAAGTGGCAGAGTATGCAACGGCGTTCCTTGAGGGACTTGATAGTGAGAAGGTTCTCGGCTGTGGCAAGCACTTCCCCGGTCTCGGCGGGGGGAAACTCGACTCCCATATAGCTATGCCGATGATTGATCGGACCTGGAAGCAGCTCTGGGAGCAGGATATTGCCGTGTTCAGAATGCTGGCTTCGAAGCTGCGCATAATGATGGTGGCGCACGCGGCGTATCCGCAGACGATGGGCAACGGACCGGCGTCGATCTCGTCCTTCTGGATCTCGACGGTGCTGCGCAAGCGTGTGGGCTTTTCCGGACTTGTGGTGTCCGACGATATGGAGATGGGAGGAATCCTGACTCAGGTATCGATGGAAGAAGCGGCGGTGAAGGCAGTGCTCGCCGGAACCGATGTGATTGAGATTTGCAAAGACCCGGCTCTGGTTCTGCGTGCATACGAGGCGGTGCTTCGCGAGGCGGAACGCTCCTCGGCATTCAGGAAACGCGTGGAAGCAGCAGCGCGCAGAGTGACAGAGCACAAGAGACGACATCTTGATGCGGTGCCTCTGCGTGTCGCCTCTGCGTCGCAAATCGAGAGGCTGCGGGATGGGGTGAGAAGATTCGCCGATGAGGTCGCGGCATGAGACCTGTTGCAAAACGGTCGATGATCGTGGCTGGAGTGATGAGCGGAACTTCAGCCGACGGCATCGACGTTGCGTTGGTGAAGATAACAAGCACTGCAGGAAATCCAAAAATCAAGCTGCTTGCACATCATTCGGTGAGGTACCCGGCGGCGCTGCGGCGATCGGTTCTGGCGGCGATGGATGCAAAGCAGACTTCGACGGCGGAGTTGGCACGACTCAACTGGCGGCTGGGAATGGCGTACGCGGAGGCGGTGAGGGCGGCGGTCGAAAGGCATCGCGCGAAGATCGATCTGGTTGGGTGCCACGGACAGACCGTTTATCACCAGGCCGGCCCTGCGGCGTATGCGGGACGACAAGTGGCCTGCACGTGGCAGCTGGGCGAGCCGGCGTTGATTGCGGCGGAATTGTGCGTTCCTGTGGTGTCGAATTTCAGGCCGGCTGATATGGTCGCGGGCGGGCAAGGAGCGCCCCTGGTCCCGCTACTTGACTACGTGCTGTTTACGCACAAGGAGCGCATGCGTGTTCTGCAGAATATCGGGGGAATCGGAAATCTAACAGCGGTTCCGGCGAACAGTGACGTTGCGAAGGTCGTTGCCTTCGATACAGGTCCGGGCAACATGGTGATGGATGCCCTGATGGAAAGGCTTTTTCAAAGAAAATACGATCGCGACGGGCGCATCGCGGGGCGCGGGCGGGTTGTGGAAGAGGTAGTCAAGACAATACTGAGCGAGAAGTATTTTGCAAAAACACCTCCGAAATCCGCGGGCCGTGAAGAGTTCGGCGCAGCTTTCGCTGCGAATTTTCTGGAGAGATGCAAACAAGCCGGGGGGACACCTGAAGACGCGTTAGCCACGGCAACCGCTCTCACGGTGGAGAGCATCGCGCTTGCGTACGATCGATTTGTGAGGCCGCTGAACAAAGCGGGCAGCGCCGTAGATTACATCGTCTCCGGAGGCGGCGCACGCAATGCCACGCTGATGAAGCTGCTTCAGCAGCGGATGAAGCCGATGGGATGCAGAGTCATTGCGAGCGATCAGTTGGGGCTTCCCTCACAGGCCAAGGAGGCGGTGGCGTTTGCACTGCTCGCCTGGCAAACATGGCACGGCCTTGCGGGAAATGTTCCTTCTGCGACGGGTGCAACAAGATCCGTGGTGCTGGGTGAGATTTGTTATGGGTGAGGCCAAGGCACAGGGCACAGGGCTCAGAACTCAGCGCTCAGCGAGGGTGCCTCCGCGTTTTGGAACCTTCATCATTACCGTTCTCCTTGGGCTCGTGGGCTGCGGGCATGCGAAGCCCGATCCCAACACCGTCACGGTGTTGATCGAAAGCAGCCCAACCAACCTCGACCCCCGCATCGGGACCGATGGCCAGTCGGAGCATATTGATCCACTGATCTTCGATTCGCTGGTAAAGCGGAACGAGCACTTCGGGCTCGATCCGTGGCTGGCGGAAAAGTGGGAGACGCCGAATCCAACGACGTTCATCTTTCACCTGCGCACCGGCGTGCGATTTCAGGATGGGCGGCCACTGACATCGAAGGACGTAAAGTGGACGCTGGATTCGATCCTGAACGGAACGGTCGTCACCATTAAATCCGGAGCCTATCGAAATATCGCCAGCGTCGAGGCGCCCGATGACAAGACCATTGTGATTCACATGAAGCAGCCGAACCCGGCACTGCTGTGGAATCTTTGCGACGGGGCTTTTGGCGTGGTGCCGTATGGCAGCGGGCGAGACTTCTGGCGGAATCCGATCGGCAGCGGGCCGTATCGTTTTGTGAGCCAGCAGACAGACAAGGACGTGATTCTGGAGCGGGCGGGCAGCTATTGGGGACCGATGCCGCACATTGAGCGCATTCGATTCGCGGTTGTTCCCGACGCGACGACGCAGGCGCTGGAACTGCAGAAGGGATCGGCCGATGTGGTGGTGAATGCGCTGACTCCCGACCTGATATACGCACTGAAGAGGGATCCCGATCTTGTGGTGGAAGACGGTCCGGGCACGCGGCTGAATTACATCGTGTTCAATGTGCGCGATCCGATCCTGAAAGACCCCCGGGTAAGGCAGGCGATTGCTTTGGCGATAAATCGGCCGCTGATTATCCACGCCTTGCTCCGCGGCCAGGCCCGCATCGCCGAGAGTCTTTTGCCGCCGCAGCACTGGGCGTGGAGCGGGGATACGGAGAAGCACCCCTACGATCCGGCGAAAGCGAACGCTCTTCTCAATACGGCCGGGTATCCCAGAGGCGCGAATGGCGTCCGGTTCCATCTCGGCATGAAGACATCGACCGACGAGACGGTTCGCCTGCTCTCGGTGATTCTGCAACAGCAGCTGGCACAAATCGGGATCGCGCTCGATCTGCGCAGCTATGAGTTCGCCACGTTTTATGCGGACCTGGTCAAGGGCACGTTTCAGGTGGCTCCGTCGCGGTGGATCGGGGGAAACGAGCAACCAGATATTTTTCATTATGCGTACTCGAAGGCCAGCTTTCCCCCGCACGGAAGCAATCGGGGTTACTACGCGAATCCGGAGCTCGATGCGCTGCTGGATGATGCCGCAGCAACAAGCGATCAGGCTCGCCAACGCGAAGACTACGTAAAGGTGCAACAGATTCTGGCGCGCGATCTGCCGTCGATCAACCTGTGGTACCTGGACACGGTCGTGGTCCACAACAAGAGATTGCTTGATGTGCGCACGTCGCCTTCGGGAAATTTCGAATTCCTGAGAGAGGCGAGGATCGCTTCGTGAAGCTCGTGCGCTACTTGGCCTGAACGGTAACGGCCGATCCGTTGTAGTCGACGGCGCGGTCGGCGGTAGCAACTACTTCCCTGCCCGCGCCGTGATTTTCTCCGACAAAGATGACGTTGAATTTGCGCGAATGCGGCATGCCGGGATAGCTTCCGGTTCGCGCACCGATGGTCAGGGTTTGCGAGGACTCGTTCCAGTCGATGGGAATGAGAGAGTGTTCGCCTTTCTCGTAATCGTAGGTGTCGCCCTGGTCGTCATATAGATCGAAGTGGCCATCGGCACCGCGATAGATGCGCAGTTCGATTGGTGCGTCGGGCATCTGGCCCGCGTATTCGACTTCCGGACCGAGAGGCAGAATCGATCCGGCTTTGATATAGAGCGGGATGCGGTCGATAGGCGCGGGAGCATCGAAGCGATGATCACCGCTGAGGGTCTTGCCGGTCCAGAAGTCGTACCAGTGCGCGGCGGGAGGCAAGTAGACGTAGCGCTCGGTGGCGCCCTGCAGGGTGACCGGGCTGACGAGGATCGCGGGGCCGAACATAAACTCGTCACCGATGTTCCAGACCTTTTCATCGGTGCGCCAGTCCATCACGAGCGGGCGCATGATGGTCGCGTCGTCGCTCGTCACCTTCCAGGCAAGCGAGTAAATATACGGCAGCAGACGGTAGCGCAGCTTGTCGTAGGCAATGAGGGTAGGCGCGGCGGGGCCATAGCTGAAGATCTCGTTCTCTTCGTTGGCGCGATGGCCGTGGGTGCGGAAGATGGGGCAGAAAACTCCGAACTCGAACCAACGCGTGTAGAGCTCCTGGTAGGCGGGGTCGTGAGTGTCGCGCGCGTAGGGCGGTCCGTAGCCGGCGATATCGGTCGTCCAATAAGGCATGCCGGAGAGGGCGAAGTTGAGGCCGGCCGGGACCTGTCGCTCGAATGCCTGGAAGGTGCTAAAGACATCACCTGACCAACTGGTAGCGGCGTAACGCTGGTCGCCTGCAAAGCCGGAACGCGTGAGGATGAAGAGGCGTTTCTTGTCGGTCTCCTCGCGCCAGTGCGTGTAGATGTTGCCGGTGTGCATCAGCGGGAAGACGTTGGTGTAGAGGGCTCCGTTACCGATGAAAAGCCTCTTGTCGTAGAGCTGGGCGTCGCTTTCGCCACCGTGGGGGTATGCCTTTTCCGGCTCCGAACTATCGAGCCAGAAACCATCCCAGCCCTGCGCGTAGAGCTTGCCGAGAAGGTGCTTCCAGTAGAAGTCGCCGGCGGCGGGGTTGGTGGCGTCGTAGTCGGTGGTGTCGGGGATGGTGAGACCGAGGGACTTCATCTCCTGCCAGTTTTTCGATTTGGGATCAAACATCGCCCAGACGGAGATCATGGTGTGGAAGTTCTGCTCGTGAAGTTTCTTCAGCGTTCCGGGAACATCGGGATAGGCGTCAGGGCGAAAATCGGGATCGCCCTGGTGCACCCACCAGAACCAGTCCTGCACTATGTTGTCGATGGGCACCTTGGCGTCGCGGTATTCCTTCGCAATTCGGAGCAGGTCGTCATCACTCTTATAGCGGTCCTTCGATTGCCAGAAGCCGTAGGCCCACTCGCCGTACATGGGGGCGTGCCCGGTCATCTCGCGGTACTGGTGGATGATCTGGTCGAACCCGGGGCCGTAGAGGAAGTAGTAGTCGATGGCGTGCGAGGCGTTCGAAGAGAAGCGGAACTCCGACGGAAAGCGGTTGTCGAACCAGGAGAGAGCGGCGGTGTTCCAGAAGAGACCGTAGCCGTTGGTGGAGACCATGAGCGGGATGGTGATGTCGGTGTTGGCCTGGCCGAGCTCGATCGAGGAGCCGCGATAGTTGAACATGCCGCTCTGGTGCTGGCCGAGCCCGTAGATGGCTTCCTGCACGGCGGGATAGAACTGGTCTTTGACAGAGTAGAGGTCTTCGCCGTTGACGGTGGTTTTTACGTAGCGGCGGGGTGCGTCCTGAAATTCCTGAAGAAGGCGGTGACCCTGCTCGTCCTGAAATTCGAGGTTGCCCCAGGCGAGCGAGATGAGGACCTTTATCGTGCCAGTGTCGACAGTGGCTACGGCAGGCTTCCAGAGCTTGTCGTTCTCAGATTGCTGCTGCGACGTTTCGGGCGGCATGGTGAAGGTGAATTTACCGGGTGTGCAGGACTGGATGAGCCAGGGCTGCTTTGAAGTAGCGGCTGTTGCGGTGCCGTCGGGACTGGCGACAACGTGGATTGATGTGGGTCCGCAGACAGTGAGACGCAGCTTGTCGACGGCGGTCTTTACGGTGACGCCGTCGGATTGCTGGGTGATGGTGACCTGGGCCGGGAGGGTGACAGCAGAAAAGAGAGCGGTTGCAATAAGAGCTGCCCACGAGGCATGCCTGGATCTGGTCATCTTCCACCTGACTCTTCGCGATGTTGGTGCGTGCTGAGGTGCCTGCCGAAGTAAAACGATTTTACGGCGAGACTGCGGCAACTGTACGTGTTTCGCCTGCCGGATATAAGGTAATCGCCGCGGCGTTCCAGCCGGAAACGACTACTGAATAATCCTGAGGAGCGTGCTGCGGAAGCACGGCGGAAACCGTGACGGATTCGCCGGGCATCAGGTCGATGTAGTTGTCCGACCACAGCATGGGAACGACGTCTTCCCCGTCGGGCCGGGTGGCGGCGACTGAGATCTGGAAGGCCAGCGCCTTCGACGGATTGTGTAGGTGCACTACGACTCCCTGCGCATCAGCCTTGGCTGAAGCTTCGATGCGGGCCTCCGGCAGGTTGCGGAGAGCCCTCAGGTCTTCGTGCTCGAGCGCGGGAGTGTGCGTGTAGTCGGTCTTCGGCCAGTTCCACGTGGTGAGTTTCGCGGGGATCCAGTAGAAGTTGTGGCTGATCGCCTGACCTGCCGCGTCCTTCAAGGTCAGCTCGATGAAGGTGAGCGGCGAGCTGGTGGAGAAGACTGAAGCCGGAATCGTGAGCGCGTTGGTCGAACTGTCGGCGGTGACTTCGAGTTGGCTTTCCTTAGAGAACAGCTCTTTCAAGTTGCTGTCGTAAGCGCGAGCAGTGAGGGTCAAGTGTGGCGAAGGCCGATAGGTGCTGTTGACGA
>Ga0335075_10005482_pt1 | contig 19706 bp, 18 predicted proteins | sample Lox_Sample_24_FD_206723 | JGI IMG/M metagenome (GOLD analysis project Ga0335075, IMG submission 206723) | Soil microbial communities from Loxahatchee National Wildlife Refuge, Florida, United States - Lox_Sample_2.4 | ecosystem: Environmental > Terrestrial > Soil > Wetlands | place: USA...
CCGTTCACTTCGAGCCACGCCTCGATGCCCACGACCTGCTGCACCTCGGCGCGTACACGATCGCCTGCCGGGTACTCCACGACTCACACCAGCTACCCGCCGCAACCGCGACGACAGAGCCACCGGCGATCCCCACACCAGGCAACACGGCGGGCGCGATCCACGAGCGCGCCCGCGCCGGTGCCAGCCAGCGCAACGCAGTCGAAGCGGCGATCCGACAGCGCTACGGCAGGATCGAGCAGGCACCACCAGGCAGGGCACAAGCCGACGAACCACAGCCCGACATTGGCCGGGAACTCGCCGATCTGGAGAGCGGCCAGGGTGCTCCGTTGGGTGCTCCGTTTGATGCTCCGTCCGAGGGAGCACCCCCACCGCCCCCGATCCCGCACCAGCACAGCGATCCGGGTGGCGAGGCAAACCCCGACAATGAACACCTGTTCCCTGCTCGTGGGGAGCGGCTATGACGCCGAGCATTGCTGCTGTGACCGTCCGTGACCGAGAGCTACTCGACCGCCTCTCCCAACACGAGCCCCTCTCCACCTCCGAGCTTCATCTCCTGTTCTTCTCTGGTCTGCGTACCTGTCGTCGCCGGCTGCTCAAGCTCCAGGAGCAAGACCTCCTGCTGCGTGTGTACCCAGCCGGCTCGCACCGCGGCGGACGCAGCGAGGCGCTGTGGTTCCTCTCACCGACCGGACGCCGGGCGATGGGTGCTCCCGCACGCCGGCCGCCCGGCCTTTCGATTCCCGACCTCGAGCACCGCCGCGCGGTCGCACGCTTCTTCCTCGCGCTGACCGAACACAGCCTCACCCGACCAGGCGAGGGCGTCTACCGCTGGCTCGGCGAGCAGCAGGCGCAACAAGGCACCGGGGCGAGCGTGCGCCCGGACGGGTACGGCCGCTACTTGCTGCCCAACGGCGAGATCACCTTCTACCTAGAGATCGACCGTGCGACCGAGCCAGCGCGACGGGTCAAAGCAAAGCTCGACGCCTACCGCCAAGCGCTCGCCTCAGACCCGCACCGCAACCACGGAAACATCCTGCTCGTATGCGATGGCCGGCGGCGACTCGCCGGCCTCGCGCGGTGCGCGCCACCCGGCCCACCGTGGGTATGGGGCAGCACCAACGGCGAGCACTACGAGCTGCTACCCGCCCGCGAACAACAGCGCAGCTTCACCGAGCTACCCGCCGCGCCGAGACACACCGGCCATCACGTCGAGGACTGCCTCGGGCGGCGCTGGCGGCTGCCGGCGGCGGCCAGGACAACGCGCGCACGGACGGCAGCATGAGCGCGCGCGGCTCACACGAGCGGCCGGCGGCGCCGGGCAGGGCGCCTGCGCGCCGCCAGCACGGCGGCGAGCGCCCAGGACACGCCGGCAGGGGCGCGCACGCGCCACGTCGCGCCACGCGCACCGCCGCCGTGGAGGATCGCCCGTTGCGGCTGCTCGTGGGCCGCACGCGACCGATGAGCGAGCCCGAATACGGCCGACTCGTCGCGGCGCTCGCGGAGCTTCTGGCGGACTGGCTCGGCGATCACCCCGAGCGACTACCGTCCGACTTGAGAACCGCCGCGAGTTCTGATCTGCTGGATGGACCCGACGCGAAGGAGAAGCCATGAGCCGCCGAGCAACACTCGCCATCGCCCCCGACCCGGCCGACGGCGCCGGGCTGGTTCGGGTGGCGACCTACACGCGCATCTCGACCGACGAGGAACGCCAGCCCAACTCGCTAGAGGCACAGCGCATCCGCCTTGAGAAGTTCGTCGGCAGCCAGCCCGGCTGGAGGATCGAGCGCCCCTACGAGGACCAGTTCACCGGCACCGTGATCGACCGGCCCGCGCTCACGCGCCTACTGCGCGACGCGAAGCTCGGCCGCTTCGACGTGCTGCTCGTCTACCGCGTCGATCGCCTCGCGCGCTCGATCCGTGGACTCGCGCAAATCATCGACGAGCTTGACCAAGCAGACGTGATCTTCCGCTCGGCCACGGAGCCGTTCGACACCGGCACCCCGGCCGGGCGGATGATGGTGCAGATGCTTGGCGTGTTCGCTGAGTTCGAGCGCGCGCTGATCGTGGAGCGCATCACCGCCGGGCTTGAGCGCAAGGCCGCACGCGGCGGCTGGTGCGGCGGGCGCCGCCCCTACGGCCTCGACATAGACGAGGGACGCGAGCACCTAGAGCGCAACCCGAGCGAGGCGCCATTGGTGCCCGTGATCTTCGACCGCTACGTCAACGGGCAGGAAGGCTCCTCGATGCTCGCCAAATGGCTCAACGACAGCGGCTACCGCACCAAGAGCGGGCGGTTGTGGAGCGCCGCGAGCGTCATCACCGTAATCCGCAACCGCGCCTACATCGGTGAGATTTACTACCGCGGCAACTGGTATCCAGCGCCGCACGAGCCGCTGATCCCACGGGCGTTGTTTGACAGGGCGCAGGCGATCCTCACCGAGCGCGGCGAGAACCGCACGCAACGACGCACAAACGCCTCCGACTACCTGCTCACCGGGCGCGTCAGGTGCGGGCGCTGCGGGCAAGCCTACGTCGGCACGGCCGCGCACGGGCGCAACGGCAGGTACATGTATTACACGTGTTTCACCCGTATGCGCTACGGCACCAAGCACTGTGCAAACGACCGGCTCCCCGCCGACCAGCTAGAGAAAGCCGTCACCCGCAGGCTGTGGAAAATCCTCGATGACCAAGACCTCATCACCGACGCGATCGAGCAAACCTACACCCGGCTGACCGAGCGCTCAGACGAGCAGACCTCAGAGCTAGACGGCGTGCAGCGAAAGCTCACCGAGACACGCACGGCGATGGACCGCTACTTCCACGCTTTCGAGGCAGGCACCATGCCCGAGGACACCTGTGCGCCACGCATAGCCACGCTCGGCGAGCAAGCCAAAGCGCTCGAAGCCCGCGCCGCCGAGCTTGCCGCGCACGATGACACAGAGCCACCCGAGCGCACCACCCCCGCCGACCTCGACAAGCTCCGCCACGAGCTACGCACGGCACTGGAGCACGCCACGCCAGTCCGCGCCAAGACCGTCCTACAAGCCATGATCGACGGCATCCGCGTAGACGGGCGCGACAACATCGAACCAACCTTCCGCGTGCCGGCGGTTCGAGAACCATGCGGTTCGATGGAGCCAGGCGGGATCGAACTGCCGACCTCCTGCCTGCGAAGACACTGCTCTGGCGGGCGATCCGGCGCTGGATGGCGCGAACTTGCATACGCGAGCCGGTGTAGAGCTATTGGTCTGCGAAGTGCCGAAGCCACCAATGCTTGTCGCTCAGGCGTGCGCGAGCGGCTGGATCTCCTCGAGCGCTGGGCCGAGCCGGTCGCGTTCGACCTCGATGTCGTAGCGGTCCTGGAGGTTCAGCCAGAAGCGCTCACTGGTCCCGAAGTATCGAGCGAGCCTCAGAGCAGTGTCGGTGGTTATGCGTCGCTTGCCGTGGACGATCTCGTTGATGCGCCGCGGTGGAACGCCGATGGCGACTGCCAGGCGGTGCTGGGTGACCTCGAGCGGCTGCAGGTACTCGAGCATCAACACCTCGCCAGGGTGAATGGGGGACATGATCGAGTCATTGCTCACGATGGGTTCCTTGTCTGCGTCTCAGTGATAGTCAACGCTTTCAACGTCCTCGGGCCCGGCGGGCGTCCACCTAAAGCAGATACGCCATTGCTGGTTGATGCGCACGCTGTAGGAGCCTGACCGATCTCCCTTGAGCTTCTCGAGCCGGTTCCCCGGTGGAACACGCAGATCATCGAGCGCCTCGGCGGCATCGAGGATGAGAAGCCTGCGCAACGCCGCGCGCTGGGTGCCCTCATCGAGCTTGCGTGCTCGCTGTCGCCGCCAGATTCGCTCGGTTTCCTTGTCCGCAAACGACCGCAGCACACGATCCGAGTATAACGCACGGCGTTATGAACGGAGGGCGTTATACGCGTGGAGGGCGGATGCACCAAGAAGATCTCTGTCTCGGGCGAGGCTGGCGATCCCCGCCCGGAGCGCAACGAGTCGTGGTCAATGTGATGCACGAGGGTGGGCTGTATGACCATACGTCGGACACCCCCTGCCAACCGACCGGCTCGAGCCACCCAGTACGAAGACGTGCGTGGTGGGTGTCCGGTGCCGCTCGTACTCTGGTGTGCGTGCCTTCGCGCAACGAGCAGTGCCCGTGCGGCAGCGGCAGTAAGTACAAGCGCTGCTGTCTTGAGCGCCAGCAGGTGATCACACGTGAGCTGAGGGAGCGCGATGCGGTGCTCGCCGATGTGATCAAGTGGGTGCAGGACGAGCATCAGCGGGACTTGCAGGACGCAGGCTCGGAAACCACGCTGATCCGTCTGTTGCGGGGTCCGATGGGACGGAGCATGAGCGTTGTGTGGGCGCTTGGTGACTACGTGCCCGCCGACGGTGGGCCTCCGCTGATGGCGCGCTACGCGCAGCGCCTGGAGCTTGACCCGGCGGCGCGGGAGATCGCCCGTGGGCTTGCCGAGGCGCGGCTCGAGGTGTATCGGGTGAACGCGACGGTTCCCGGCGTGTGGATCGACGTCGAGCCGCTGACGGGCGGCGCGGCGCTGCGGTTTCCCTCTCAGGATGGGCTCGAGCATGCGCGGGAGGGTGAGATTCTCGTGATGCGCCTGGTGACCGCGACCTCGGTGCCGACGCCGTGGGGAGGCGGCTTCAGCTTCGCGGCTGACAGCGAGCCAAGGTGGCGCGCCCGGCTGGCGGCACTGCCGGAGGATCTCGCGCAGGCTGCTCTGGTCGTACTCGGGTTCCATCCCGACGACGCTGCCGAGCCGCTGCCGGACGGACTGGCGCTGCAGACCGCGACATGGACGGTCGAAGACGACGAGGCGGTCTGCGAAACGCTCGAGCATGAGGATCTGTGGAGGTGCATCGGACAGGCGATCCCCGATGGATGGGCCTTTTCGTGGCCCGGCGACACAGCCGCGGAGGCGCAGGACCTTGGAGGACTGCGGCAGGCGGACGGCGAGATCGAGGCCGCCAGGGTGATCGTGCGTGAGCGCGAGCTGACGCTGCTGAGCACCGACCACAAGCGGATGATCCAGCTCGCGGCGCTACTCGAGGACAGCCTCCACGGCCTCATCGCCCCACGCCGCGAAGCGCTCGCTGCGTGACGCGCACGAAAAGTCCGGCGCTCAAACCATCGCGCCGGGTGCATGGGCAGTATTCCGCAAGTGCCGACGATCAGCCGCTTCTTCCTTGCCCGGCCGACGAACGCGACTCCCACCGCTGACAAGCCGGCCCTCACGCCTCGTCGCTGTTTTCGTCACGGAATCGCTTCGTATTCGATCGACGCCGTGAGCTCCTTCCCTCCGAAGATCGCTGAGGCCTTGGCTTCGGCGAGATTCTCCAGGCCCCCGGTCACGGATGCGAATTCCCCTTCGGCCGTGTTCTTCGCGCCGCCTGTCACCGAGCTGTAGTGGCCGCTGGAGGTGTTTTCGGCACCGCCGGCGACCGAGGTGCCGATTCCTTCGGCTTTGTTGGCCGAGCCGCCGACCACCGAGTCGAGGGTTCCGCTGGCGGTGTTGCCGCCGCCGCCCCCGACCCAGGCGCCAATCCCATCGGCGTCGTTGACTTTGCCGCCGCTGACGACCGCGAACTCCTGGCTGGCGGTGTTGCTCTGGCCTCCGGTCACCGACGCGAACGGGGCCGTCACGAAATCGCTCTGGCCCACGACCAGGTCGGCGAAGCTCGTGACTTCGGATTCGGTGCCAAGTATGAGGTCGTGCGAACCGGTCTGTTTGCGGGCGTTCTCGTCATATCCGATCACGAGATTGCCCGCGCCGTTGGTCGTCGCCGTCGAGCCTTCTCCGTTTACGATCTGCACGTTCGCCGCAGAGAACTGAATCGTGCGCATGCCACCGATACCGGAGGCAACGAACTTGATGTACGGGAGGATGCTCTTGAGCGTTTCCAGTTCGCTGCCGGTGAGACCTGCCTTTCCTTCGATCCCCTGCTTGCCTTCGGCTCCAGGCTTGCCTTCTGCGCCGGTCTTGCCTTCGGCTCCAGGTTTGCCTTCTGCGCCGGTCTTGCCTTCGCGTCCGGGCGTGCCCTGCTTACCTTCGGCCCCGAGAACTGTCAGCGCGTAGCCTTTCGGACACCTGCCACGCCTGGGCGTGACGACGGCAGCACCTTCCTTCTTCGGTACGCAGAGCTTGGCGAGCGAGGCAGCTGCCACGCTCGGGGTCGTCGAGAACGCCGCTGCCAGCGCGACACCGGTGAGAACACAGCGCTTCATGGAGTTCGCCCTTTCGTCGAGGATGTGCTCCGACAGGCACGATCCTCGCTCTCAGCCCAGCCCCGCGCCACCCGGCCGGCCCGACCCCGCAGGTCGGGAAAACCCCACGCGATGGCGATGGGGCTGACCTCAAACGAGGTCGAGCACGTAGCGGGGGACGCTCCGCCCTTCGTTGGCGGCGATCGTGAGCGTGGCGCCGGCCTGGGCCGTAGTCGAGCACTTGACGCCGTGCTTTGCAGAGGCGAGCTTCGCGGTGCCGGCAAGGCCGGTGTCATCGATAGTAGCGGGGAAGGACAGCGAGCTCGTCAGACGGCTGAGGGCATAGGTGCAGCCGTCGGGCAGTTCGACCTTCCAGCTGGCCGACTCGAGAAGCTCCCCGCCGGCATGCACATGGGCGGTGCCGGGCGAGCCTGAGATGAGCCGGCCGTCTTCGCATTGGCTCCCGGCCAGTTTGTCGAGCGCGATCGCGACGACCGAGCGCTTGTTGGCCTTCAGCCGGCTTTCGCCGGTCTGCCCGCACCTGGCCTGCGAGCCGGCGTCGGCGAGGGTCAGGTCCTCGGCATACAAACCGACCGTGCCGGCCTGCACGGGCGCGCCGGCGGCGAGCACTTCGATGAGCGTGCCCACGAACTCGGCGGTGACAGTCTGGCTGCGGGCGAGCGTGACCGAGCACGTGGCGGTGCCCGAGCAGCCGGCGCCCGACCAGCCGACGAACCTCGCGCCGGTCGAAGCCTTGGCCGTGAGCGTCAGGCGCGTGCCCGCCTTGACGGTGTCTGAGCACTCGCTCGCCTTGGGGCCGCACTCGATGCCGGACGGCGCGCTGGTGACTGTGCCGCTGCCGGTGCCGGCTCTGGTGACGGTCAGCGTGGGCTGCACGACGGTGTATTCGATAGCTGCGGTCGCGCTCGCGCCGTCCGTTGAGGTGGCGGTGACGGTGTAGGTGCGTTTGCCCGGCGTGGAGGTTTCCAGCCGGCCGGGCGACGTCGAGCCGTTGCTGTCCAGGCACGATTCGATCGGGCTGCCCGATCGTTCACCGCCCGACTCGCCTTCGCTGCAGCTGAAGCTGGTGGCCACGACTTCGCCTTCGTAGAAGGTCGAGCCGTTCGCGGGGGAGGAAATGGTGACGACTGGCTTGGGCAGCGACCAACTGATCACGACCTGACCGTTACCGGATCTCCCGCCGTCGCTCGAGGAGGTGTCGGTGAGCTCGGCCGCGAGATAGCCCGAGCCGCCCCCGCCGCCGCCGCGGCCGCCGCCGCCGCCCCCTCCGTAGTAGCCGCCGCCACCGCCACCCCCGCCGGGGGTTTCGCTTGGGCCGTTCGCGCCGTGACCGCCGCTGCCCGGAACCGGAGCTCCAGAGACCCAGGCGGCAGGACCGCCCCCCGACGTGGCGCCTTCGCCAAAGCTCGTGTTCCCCGAGCCCCCTGAGGACTGGCTCCCGCCGCCCGCGCCGTTGCCGTCTCCAGAGCCGCCCACGAGGCCACCGCCGCCACCGCCTGGGGTGAAGTACGCCACACCCGTGCCGCCGCCACCGCCGGCGGCGATGACGAGCGAGCTCGCGCGGAACACGAAGGAGCCGCCGCCCCCGCCGGGCGCGCCGAAGACGCCTTCGGCGCCGTTGCCCCCGGCGCCGCCGCCGCCGAAGCCGCCCGCGCCGCCGCCGCTGCCCGCCTCTTCCTCCTCGCCGCCCGCGCCGCCGACGAGGACCGTCAGCGCTTCGCCGGGGTCGACCGCGAGCGTCCCGGAGTCCGAGCCTCCTTCGCCTCCGGCTTCTTCAGCCGCGAAGGAGTAACCGCCTTGGGCGCCTTCGACGCGCAACTGCAGCGCGTTGACGCCGGCCGGGACGGTGAACGTCTGCAGCTCTCCCCGGTACGGGCAGGTGACGGTTGCGACGCCGTGGGAGATCGTCGGCGATTCGCACGAGGCCGCCGAGGCGAGCGCGGGGGCCGCACCGATCAGCGCGGCGGCCAGGCCGAGACCGGCGAAGGCAAGCGCCATCGGCTGTGCGCCTGGGGTACGTCGTGAGCGGCGCACGCGACAGGAGCAAGTTGTTCTGCGGCGGAGCCTGGGCCGCATCTTCGTGCGCTGCATCTCTCTACACTCCTTGCGCGGTCTTCGACGTTGCCTGGAGTATTTGCGTCGGCGCCTGCGCGGCCTATCCCGCAGGCCCGAGAGCGACGCTCGGGCATTCCCGAGACCACGCCTAGCGTTCTCCCCACCCCACACCACCCCCGTTCCCTTACCGGTTCTCCACGCCTCCATTGCTCTACAGGTTCATGCCCACTTGGCAGGGGGGGATGGCAGTGAGCCTGTCATCCGGGGCCGCGCGTCAGCCCTTCGGCTCGGCGGGCTCTTGGAGCGTTGGCGCGGCGCGCTCGGCCTGGATGTAGAGAAACGCTCTGGCCGCGCAGGCGGCTCCGACAAAGTCCGCGACGAGGTAGATCCAGATGTTCGCCCACTTGAAGGCGCCGATGACGCCGGCGCCGAGCGCGATCGCCGGGTTGAACGCGGCGCCGGAGATCCAGCCCACGGAAACTGCCCCCACGAGCACGATGAAGCCGATGGCGAGCCCGTAGAAGGAGTTCCCTTCCGTGCCCTTCGCCGTTGCCACGTTGAGCACCACGTAGGCGAGCGCGAATGCGAAGAGAAACTCGACGACGAGCATCTTGCCGGTCGAGGCGGTCGCGCCGGCCGTCTGCTTTCCCCCGATGGCGGTGACGAGCAGGCCGGCGAGCGCAGCGGCTGCGAACTGCGTGATCACGTACGCCACGTATTCGTAGGGCTTGAGCTTTCCCCGCAGCAGCACTGCGGTGCTCACAGCCGGGTTGTAGTGGCCACCGGAGACGTGGCCGCCGGCGAACACCATCACCATCAGCACCGAGCCGATCGCCAGCGGCGCCAGCGTCGTCCCTGCCTTGTTCGAGGACTCTGTAGCCATGCCAACGGCGAACATGAACAGGAACATTCCGATGAACTCCACCGCCAGCTTTCGATCTAGGGTGTAGTGCATGCTTTCCTTTCGGGTTGCGTGCGACTGAGCGGGTCTCCCCGTCGCGCGACCCGCAGACACCGGGGATTCTCTCAGGCGTGGCGGCGCGTTACCGCGCGGCGTCCGCTGAGCCGGGCACCGCGAGCTCCTCATCTGCAGCGCGCCAGTGCGACAGAGTCAGCCAGTGAACACAATGGGGGGTAGCTCGAGATCAGACGCCGGCGTAGCATCGGGGGCCTCGGCCTGTCGGTGGCGCTGAGTCTGGGAGGACGGAAGCCCGCGCTTCCGCCCTCCCGCGCTCGGATGGCCTGGGGGGGCGCGCTCAGCGTGTGCCTTTGCGGGTCCCCTGGATCGAGTAGGCGAGCGACCTTGCTGAGCCCGTACCGGCTGTGTCGGTGGCGCTCAGGCTCAGCTGTACGACCTCGGGAGTGTGCTTTTCGAGCTCGGTCAGCGAAAACGACGGCAGCGGCATGTATATGACAGTTTCGACGTTCGCGGTGACGGGAGCGTGCACCGGCCCGAACGGCACCTGGTAGGCGCTGCCGACGATCACCAGATATTCGCGCAGCTCGCCTTCGATGGTGACGGTGCTCGACTGGTCGCAGAGCACATCGACGGCGAGCTGGCCGTCGAGTGGGTTGGTTTTGTGGCCGTGCCGTGGTGCCAGCAGGACGTCGCGCTGTGGTTTGAGTTTGCAGTGCGGGATTTCGGTGCCGCTGCCGATCGCTTCGAAGCTGGCGGTCACCGACTGCGCTTCGCCAATCGTCACTTCGCACGTGCCCGTTCCGGAGCAGCTGCCCGACCAGCCCGCGAAGCTAGATCCGCTTGCGGGTTCGGCGCTGAGGGTCACGACCGTGCCTGCTTCGTATTGCGCGGCGCATTCGCCCGGGCAGCTGATGCCGGCGGGGTTGCTCGTCACGGTGCCGGCACCGGTGCCTTCGGTGTGGACGCTGAGCGAACGCTCCGGCGTGGTGACCGTGTAGTCGATCTGCGCCATGCCTGTGAGCCCATCTTTTGAGGTGGCTGTCACCGTGTAGGTGTGTGCTCCGCGCGTCGAGGTGTCGAGGTGCCCGGGCGAGCTCGACCCGTTGCTGTCGAGGCACGAGGCCAGCCCAGGGCCCTGCTCGCTTTCACTGCAGCTGAAGGACGTCGGGACCGATTCGCCCTCTTTGTAGACGCCGCCCGGGTTGGGCGAGGAGATCTCAGCGGTGGGCGGCGGGAGTGTGTAGCTGATGAGCACGGCGCCGTTGCCGGCGTTGCCGCCAACGGACGATGAGGTGTTGCTCAGCGAGCTCGAGAGGTAGCCCGAGCCGCCGCCTCCGCCGCTGAACGACCAGCCTCCACCGCCGCCGAAGTAGCCGCCGCCACCACCACCGCCGCCGTAAGAGGTTTCCGTGAGCGTCTCGCCGCCGTGGCCGCCCGCTCCGAGGATCGGGGCGCCCGCGTTCCACTCGGCCGGTCCGGCACCCGCCGTCTCGCCTATGGTCTCGAATCCTTCGAAGGCGCCTGGCGCACCTCCTGCAGTTTGCGTGCCGCCCCCGCCGTTCGTGAATTCCGGGCCCTGGCTTCCTTCGAGTCCGCCGCCCGCACCCGCACCAGTGCCCCCGGCGTACCCCAGGTTGCCCGAGCCGCCTCCGCCCCCCGCGGCGATCAGGAGCGTACCGTTCGCTTCGAACACGACGCTGCCGCCCCCGCCGCCGGCCCCGCCCAGGTAGCCGCTGGCCCCCTGGCCGCCGCTGCCGCCGGCGCCGAAGCCGCCATAGCCACCCTCGCTGCCATCGGGCTCAGAGCCCATGCCGCCGACCAGAACCGTGAGCGACTCGCCTTCGCTGACGGCGGCCGTACCGGTCTCTTCGCCGCCCTCGGCGCCGGGGAAGAGACCGGTGTTGCCGCCCTGCGCGCCCTTCGCCGTCAGCGTGAGCGAGCTGACGCCGGCAGGCACCGTGAAGGTCTGGGCTTCGCCGGTCTCTTCACAGCTGACCAGGAAGACGCCTCCCGAGGTCACGGGCGCACCGCACGTGCTCGCGGCATCGGCCGCAGAGCTGCCGGCCAGCGAGAGCGAAGCGCCAATCAGACATCCGAGCAGCACGCGCGGCGCGATGCCGCATCCGGCGTGGCTTCGCTCGACCTCGCTCCCGCTTCCAGGTGGCAGGCATCGGTGACTGCTCCACAGGGCGGGTCGCCAGACGCCGCCGAGGGGGTTTTTGGAGACTCTCTTGAGAAGCATCTGCACCCTCCCGATCGGTGATTCGATTTTTATGTGGAGTGTCGGGCGCGCCGCCTGCCGTTTCGCTATGGCGCGCGCTAGAAAGCCCGTACCCTGTACCCCCCGGTGTGGCGGGGGATTTCCCGACGCCGGTGTCGGGAAATCCGGAGTGCGCTGGGGGGGTCAGCGGGTATTGCGGTGAGCTGGCTCGGCGGGGATCGTGACGAGTGGAGTGGACCTGTCGGGCCATCCGTGACCGAACCAACCACTAGCTCGCCCAGGCGCCTGTGAAGCGCGCGTCACCTCGCGAGCACGAACCTGGAGGAAGCAGCGTGAGCAGAACGATGAACATAAGGATGCTGCCGATGGCTTTGGCGTCGATCGTGGCCGTGGCTTTGGTCGTCGCCTCGCCCGCGGCCGCGCAGACCGGGGCCTACTGGTACGCCAAGGGGACGCGCGTGCCCGACGGCGAAGTGGTGCCTGTCACTCTCAACGGCAGCAGCTCGTTCTACATGGCGAGCTTCGGCGAGCGAGTCAGCTGTCACACCCGCGGTGCCGGAGCCATCGCCAACGTCGAAGGACAGGGCGGCGTCGACGAGATCACCGAATTGGGGTTCTTCGCATGCAGGCTGGAACTCGGGCTAGCTGAAAAGGCCCGCGAGCGGGCGTGTCCTCGGCATTCGAAGCTGGAATTGACGGCGTACGGACTGCCCTGGTCCGGAAGCCTCGAGGAGGGGCCGCTAGGGTTCATCGAAGGTGCCGACCTCTCCGTGGAATGCTCCGGCTTTGGCGTGATCTCCGGAGGGGAAGGCACTCTGGTGGCGACCGTCGGCCGCAACAAGCTGTCATTCGGGGTCCCCGAAGCGGGAGACGGCAATTTCCTGGAGCCCGACGCGTTGTTCAACGGGGTGTGGTCGATCGTCGGTCCGTCAGGTCGGAGAGCGATTACCGCGCTCGCCCCGTACGAAGTGTGACGCAGTAGGTGCGGGCACCGGGACAGGGTGTTTGGCCCGCTGGAGCGCTAAGAACGTTGGGTTGGGCGCGGATCTCACGGTCCGCGCCCAGGTCGCGCAACGAACCCCACCGGGTAGGTGCAGATCAGACGCCGGCGTAGCGCCGGGGGGCCTGTGCGAGGGGTATGCGGCAGCTCAGCGTGGTGCCGCGGCCGCTGGCGCTGGTGACCGTGAGCGCGCCCTCGAGCGCCGCGACGCGGTCGGCGAGGCCCGTAAGCCCGGTCCCCTTGCCGGCCTGCGCGCCGCCCACCCCGTCGTCGACCACGGTTACCAGCAGCTGGCCGTCGGCGGCTATCGCGCTGACGCTTGCTCTCGAGGCGCGGGCGTGCTTGACGATGTTCGTGAGCGCCTCGCAGATGACGAAGTAGGCTCCCGCCTCGACGGCCTGGTCGAGGCGGAAGGCAGGCATGTGGCCTAGCTCGACGGGTACGGGAAGACGTGCGGTGAGAGAGCTCACTGCAGCTGCCAGCCCCCTGCTGGTGAGGATCGCGGGATGTATGCCGGCCACGAGCTCGCGCAGCGCGGCGGTGCCGGCCTGCGCGGCCTGCTGGGCGAGCGCGATCGACTCCCCGGCTCCGTCAGCATCCTCGGGTAGCTGCTGGGCGGCGAGCTGAAGGTTGAACGCCACGTTCACCAGCGCCTGCTGGGCGCCGTCGTGTAGGTCCCGCGCGATCCGCCGGCGCTCCCCGTCGGCCGCTTCGATGACCCGGCGTCGCGCCTGCTCGAGCTCGCGCTCGGCGCGGCGGCGCTCGCTTATGTCGCGGTAGTACGCGGTGTATCCGGTGCCGCCGGGGAGGCTCATGCGGGTCAGCGCGAATTCCACCGGGAACTCGTGCCCGTCGGCGTGGGTCGCGGTGGTCTCGATCTCACGACCGAGCACTTCCCGGTCTTCGCGCTGGCGTGCGCGCCACCAGCCCCGATGCGAGTCCTGCAGGCGCGCGGGGATGATCAGCGCGATCAGGTCTCTTCCCGCGGCCACATCGGCGGTGTGTCCGAACGCCCGTTGTGCGGCGCTGTTGAAGTAGGTGATGCGGCACGCGTGATCGGTGCTCACGATCGCGTCGAAGGCGGTTTCGAGCATCGCGCGCAGCCGCTGCTCGTTCGCGGCCAGCTCCTCGTTGCGGGCGGCGGCAATCTCCGTCTCGCGCAGCGCCTCCTCGACGATCAGGCGTTCGCTGATGTCGGAGAACGCGACCACCGCACCGAGGCCGGTGGGGGTGTCGATCGGGGCGGACACGTAGCTGACGGGGAACATCGTGCCGTCCTTGCGAAAGAACCAGTCTTCGTCGGAGCGGATCGTCTCGCCGGTCGTGCGGGGCCGGAGCATCGGACACTCGCTGGCCGGGAACGGTCGCCCGTCCGGGTGGTGGTGGTGGATCGTTTCGTGGCTCTGGCGGCCGCGCAGTTCATCTAGGCTGCGGTAGCCGAGGGTCTCGATAGCGGCGGGGTTGGCGAACACGATGCCCCCGTCGTGATCGACGACCCACACCGGCTGCGCTACGCACTCGAGGATCGAGGCCAGGAAGCCGTGGGCGTCGAGCACCCAGCTGCCCAGCCTCGTTGACCCGAGCTCCTGCACTATCACCCCTGTCGTGCGCTCAGGCGATTCTACCCCAAGCTCCTCGCGCTGGTGACAGAAAAGCGTAGGGCTTGCGTATGCGTTGAGCTCCACCACCGGTCCAGCCTCAAGGTCCAACCTCGATCGGCATGCCAACGAGGCTTCCCCACTCGGTCCAGGACCCGTCATAGTTGCGTACGCGCTCGAAGCCGAGCAGCTCGTGCAGCACGAACCACGTGTGCGCGGAGCGCTCGCCGATGCGGCAGTAGGTGACGACGTCCTCGCCGGCCGTTATCCCTTTGGCGCCGTACAGCTGACGCAGCTCCGCCGCGGACTTGAAGGTCCCGTCCTCGCGGATCGCCTGCGCCCAGGGGATCGACACGGCACCGGGCATGTGTCCCGGCCGCTGCGCCCCCTCCCCCTCGTAGCCTGCAGGGGCGATGATCTCCCCGGTGAACTCAGCCGGCGAGCGCACGTCAACGAGCTTGGTCTGTCCGCTGAGGGCGTGCAGCACGTCCTGGTGGCGCGCGCGGATCGCGGGAGGCTGCGGATCCGCGAGGAACCGGGCAGGCGGGTAGCTCGGCATCTGATCGCTGGTGGGGTGTCCGTCGGCGATCCACTTCTCCCGCCCACCGTCGAGCAGCCTGACCCGCTCGTGGCCGTAGTACTTCAGATACCAGTAGGTGTAGGCGGCGAACCAGTTGTTGCGGTCCCCATACAGGATGACGGTGTGCTCGCTCGATATTCCCAGGCCGCCGAACAGCCCGGCGAAGGCCTCGGCGTCGAGGAAGTCACGACGCACCTGGTCCTGAAGATCTGCCTGCCAATCCAGCCCAATCGCGCCAGGAACATGGGCGAGACGGTACGCCGCGGGATCCTCGTCGACCTCAACGATCCGGATGCCCTCGTCACCCAGGTGCTGCTGCAGCCACTGACAGTCCACCAGCACGTCCCTCGCGTAGCCGCTCACAGCTCCGTCTCGCGCCGATCGCGGCTCGTTCGCGCTCACGTAACCCCCAGCTTCATGAGCACGGCCAGCACGCGTCGATGCTCGGTCGGCTCGCTCGCGAGATCGAGCTTGGAGAAGATGCTCGTGACATGCTTCTCGACCGCTGCGACGGTCACCACCAGCGTCTCGGCGATGCCTTGGTTCGACTTTCCCTGCGCCATCAGCTCGAGCACCTCACGCTCGCGGGGCGTCAGATCGTCGACCGGGCTGCTCACGCGGCGGCGGCCAACCATGCGGGCGACAACCTCCGGGTCCAGCGCGGAGCCACCGGAGGCGACGCGCCGCACCGCGTCGCTGAACGCGGAGATGTCGCTGACACGGTCCTTCAGCAGGTAGCCCACGCCGGCTGCGCTGTCACCGACCAGCTCCAGCGCGTAGCGCTCCTCCAGGTGCTGTGAGAGCACCACCACGCGGAGATCGCGGTCCTGCTTGAGCAGCTCCAGCGCGGCTCGCAGCCCGTCGTCGGTTCGATCCGGCGGCATCTGCACGTCGGCGATCACGACGTCGGGGTGGTGGGCGCGCGCCTTGCGAAGCAGGTCGGGGGCGTCGGCGGCCTGTGCCACCACCTCGAACCCCTCGTTCTCCAAAAGCCGCGCAAGGCCTTCGCGCAGCAGCGCTTCGTCCTCGCCGATCACGACCCGCAGCCGCTCCCCCGCGTCCATCATGCCCTCCCTCCCTCCCTCCCCGTCCTGCTCGCCGAACAGCACGCGTAGGTCGCTCGCGGGGAGTACGTCCTTGGCCACAAAACCCAACGCCCCGCACGCCCGCAGATCCTCGCTCGAGACCTCTGCGTCGGCTGAGGTGAGCAGCACGCGCGGCGAGCGCGGCAGAGCTGCGAGCTCGCGTGCGACGTCGAGCCCGCTGCGGTCCGGCAGGTTGACGTCGAGCAGCACCGCGGCCGGCGCGAGCGCGCGCGCGGCCCTCACCGCCTCTGCCCCGTCGGCGGCCTCGGCGACGACCCGAAAGCCCCGCATACTCAAAAGCCGCGTGGCCTGCTGGCGGAAGTCCGCTTCGTCATCGACGATCAGAACCGAGTTGGACACAGGCCAATGATGCCCGCCGCCGGGGGGGACGAGGGTAAGGCTAACCCTACAACGGTCCCGATTCGGCTGCGCGCGCTCCGCCGTTCGGGGGTCTACCCGATGATTGGACGGGGGTGCGCCCGCTGGATGGCACGGCGAGCGCTGGTGAACATCGCACCACCGCGGATGAACACAGCACAAACCCTGAGAACAACTTCGGAGGTAGACATGAGACCACGCAATCTTATCCTCACACTCGCAAGCAGCCTCGCCGTCGTCGCGGCCGTCGCCGGCACGCAGGCGCAGGCTGCCACGCCCGGCCCGTTCCTCAACCTGATGGCAGCCGGGCAGCAGCTTTCCGTGAAGGCGCCCGTGCAGGCAGTACTCGTCGCCGATGAATGCTCGCTGTTCGCAACGGGAGCGATCAAGAAGGACAACGGCCCCAAAGACCTGCTCGCGCTGAGCACCTCGCTGTCCGAGTGTACGCTCGAACACCTCCTCGGCGGAGACCTCAAGTCCATCGAAATCTCCGACCCGCCGTTGCAAGCCAGCCTCAAGTTCGCACGCCACCTCGTCGAGGTCATACCCGGCCCGTGCACCTATTCCTTCGGGAACCTCACCGGCAAGATCGTGAAGGAGAGCCCGCTGACGATCGAAGCCGAAGCCGTCGGCAAGCTCATGCGCAAGCAAAGCAGCATCTTCTGCGCGGGCGCCTATGTGGGGCACTTCACCAGCTACGTCAACACGCTCAGCGAAGAACCCGTCGACCTGCAGATCGTCCTGGCGAAAATCGAATAGCCGATCGAAGCCTGACACGACGCGACCCAAGGACGAGCGCGGCGTACGTACACCCGCCCTGCGGTGTGCGTGCGTCGCGTGCGTGCGCCAAGTCTCCCTGTCCGGCGAGGCGACTCTCCTCGCCGGTGTTCGCCAATCACATTCCCAGAGTGATCGGGCAAACCCCCGGACGGGTCTAGTGCTGGCGCTACCGGCGATCTCGGTCTCTCCACATCGCCGCGGGCGCTCGCGGTCGAGAGACTCGCGGTGTATGTAGAACCCATCTCGCAAAGGAGCAGCCATGCACCCTTACACCGTTCACGCCGATCCATCCCACGCCGGGGAGTCGATGCGCGGCTTTCGTCGCCTGACTGCGCGCTGGTCTGTGGTCATCGTGGCCACAGCGCTTTCGCTGTACGGCTTCGGCACGGCCGTGGCGAGCGCCGCGGCGACGCCGCCCGACGGCAGCGCCAACTACCGGTTCACGACCCTCGACAACGAACGCGAACCCACCTTCAACCAGCTGCTTGGGATCAACGACTCCGGCCTGATCGCCGGTTACTTCGGCTCCGGCGAAGGGGAACACCCGAACAAGGGCTATCTGCTCTCCTCGCCGTACGGGCAGGGCAACTACGTGAACGAGAACTTCCCGCACTCGGCGCAGACACAGGTGACCGCTCTCAACAACAACGGCATCAACGTCGGCTTCTACGCCGACAAGAAGGGCGATAACTTCGGCTTCGCCGACGTCGCGCACCGCGGCTTCCAGACCGTCGTGTTCCCGGCCAAGCACGCCAAGCCCGCGGTCGACCAGCTGCTCGGCGTCAACAACGACGGCGTCGCCGTCGGCTTCTACACCGACGCCAGCGGGGTCAACCACGGCTACAGCTACAACATCTTCACGCGCAGGTTCCACGAAATCCCGGTCGGCGAAGACACCAACGTCACGGCGTCTGCGATCAACTCCCAGGGCGACGTCGCCGGCTTCGCGACGAACTCGAGCAACGCCGTCGAAGGGTTCCTGAAGCTGACGAACGGCCATCTCGTCAAACTGAACTTCCCCGGCGCGACGGCGACCCAGCCACTCGGTGTCAACGCCGGGGACGAGGTCGTCGGCAGCTACACGGACACCGCGGGCACGCACGGCTTCGTGTGGACCCCCGGCTTCGGCTTCCAGACCGTGGACGACCCCGACGGCGCCAACGCCACCACCATCAACGGCGTCAACGACCACGGCGAACTGGTGGGGTTCTACACAGACCAAGCCGGCAACACAGACGGACTACTCGCAACCCCCCAAGAAGGCTGATCAGCCACCGCCGGTTCCGATTCCCTCCAGACCGGCCAGATCAGCGCGCAAAGAGAGACCGGCCGCAGGACGCGGCCGGTCTCCTGCGCGTCCCAAGCACACCGCGAAAGCTGCCGCGGGCTGCAAGCGCACGGGCGTTGCTGCGTTAGCGTCGGCCTGACGGCCTACGCTCGCGTAAGTCGGCGATGGCGCCGTGGGCCTCTCCGGGGTGCTCGCCGCCAAGCGGCTGGGCGCCGTGCGGATCATCGCCCTCTCCCGCCATCCCGATCGTCAGGCCCTTGCTCAGGAGTTCGGCGCCACGGACATCGTCGCCGAGCGAGGCGAGGAGGCCGTCGCCGCGATCAAGGAGATGACCGACGGCGTTGGCGTCGACGCCACGCTTGAGTGCGTCGGCACCGGCCAGTCGATGCAGACCGCGATTGACGTCGCCCGCGCCGGCTCGATAGTCGGATTCGTCGGCGTCCCGCACGGCGTCGAGCTGCCGATCGGACAGATGTTCTCCCGCACGGTCGGCGTGCGCGGCGGAGGAGCCCCCGTGTGCGTCTACCTGCCGGAGCTGTTCGACGACGTGCTCGCCGGCCCCATCAACCCAGGCCGCGTCCTGGACTACGAAACCGACTTCGACGGGATCAGCGAGGCGTACGCCGCGATGGACGAGCGGCGCACGATCAAGTCCCTCGTCCGGATCGGGAGCCTTTGAGGCTCGCCTGGACCGAGAACGAGCTGCGCCGCATCGGCGACGCCGAGGAGCTCGAGATCGCACCGGTGCGTCGCGGCACCGGGCGCGCCTCGCGCCCGATCTGGGTCGTGCGGTACGGCGATGACCTCTACGTGCGCGCCGCGTACGTAGAGGCGAGCGGCTGGCATCGCATCGCGCGGGCGAGCGGCCAGGCTCGGATCTCGGCCGGCGGCGTGGAGAAGGACGTGACGGTGCAGGACGCCGACCCCGGCGTGCTCGACGCGGTAGATGCCGCCTACCGCCGCGGCAAGGGCAAGAGCCCCGGAGTGCTCATGGCCGCGTTTGGCGACCGGCCCGCGGAGAAGATCACCACACGGGAGATCTCCACGTTCCTGCGCAAGCTTGACAGCGAGGGCGTCTCGCCCCGTTCGGTTAATAAGAACCGCCAGGTGCTCTCGGCGATCTTCGGCTTCGCCTGCCGCGTTGACACCCACAACCTGCCGTCAATCCCCGTGGCCGGTACAGCCAAGCGCCGTGAACCGCTGGCAGCGGTGCTCGACTTCTACGAGCCGGAGGAGGTCGAGAGGATCGCCTCCGCAGCAGCCGATGGATCACACCGCGGTGCACAGCCGACCAACCTGAGCGCCTAGGAGATCACCTCGCGCGCACGCGAGGACGCACAGGACGGTGAGCTGTTCCGCCTGGCCGCGTACACCGGCCTGCGCCTCGGCGAGCTCATCGCGCTGCGCTGGGAGGACATCGACCTCGACGCGCGCCGCATGGTCGTCCATCGCGCCGTGTCCGCCGGCGTTGAGGGTCCGACAAGAGCTGGCAGGCACGATTCCTCCCGCTCGCGGACCCAGCGGCGGAAGCCCTCGACCGGTTG
>Ga0335075_10005483_pt1 | contig 19703 bp, 15 predicted proteins | sample Lox_Sample_24_FD_206723 | JGI IMG/M metagenome (GOLD analysis project Ga0335075, IMG submission 206723) | Soil microbial communities from Loxahatchee National Wildlife Refuge, Florida, United States - Lox_Sample_2.4 | ecosystem: Environmental > Terrestrial > Soil > Wetlands | place: USA...
AAACTACGAGTGATTACCAGACGTTCCTACGGTTTTCGCACCTGCGAGGCAATGAAAATCGCCATGTATCACACTCTTGCACGACTTCCAGAACCGGAAACTACCCACAGATTCTGCTGAGGAGGCCACTATGTAAGATTCGCGACCGAGAGGAACGTTGCGGGTTTCCGGGGGAAAACCTGGAGACACGGCCACGCCGAACGGCGAGGAGGCCCCGCTGGCGGCGATCTCCCTGCCGAACAGCTCCCTGGCTGTCACGGTCGCCGCCGGACTAAACTGAGGCGTTCGCGGTTTCGCGACAGGTCTAACCTCCGGCGTGCATGCGTTCCGAACGGGTGGACCTGTCGAATGGGTCCCTGAGCACTGCCCGGGAGACTTCCGATGAGAACGTTGAGCAAACTGGCCGTTGCCGGAGCAGTTGTCTTTGTGGCATTGCAGGCGTTCCGGCCTGCCATTCCGGTTCGACCCGCGACAGCGGAAGTGCAGGCGCCGCCTGCGGTGCGGCAGATCCTCGACAGGAGCTGCTATAGCTGCCATTCCGATCAGCGGCGGCTCGCCTGGTTCGATCAGATCGTGCCCGCCTACTGGCTGGTGCGGCACGATGTTCTCAGCGCGCGCGAGTACCTGAATTTCTCCACTTTGGGGTCCAAACCCCCTGCTGTTCAAAAGGCCACGCTCTACGAGGCTGTGAACATGATCCAGATGGGAGCGATGCCTCTGCCGAGATTCACGAGACTTCATCCGGAGGCGAAAGTGACTGCGGAAGATCTGGCAACCTTGAAGGCGTATCTGATACCGTGGACGGCTACGTCAATCGAGGGCGGCACCGTGCCGGCGAACGGAAAGCCCATGTCATACGGCGCGCCTGTCTCCCTCGCATCGGTTCAGCCCGAGCTTGACGCATTTCCATTCGATCCGGCCTTCGAGAACTGGAAGCCGATCAGTTTTACCGATCGCGGCGACAACAACACCTTCCGATTCGTTCTCGGCAACGACATTGCGATAAGAGCGGCACAATCGGGCAATATTGCGCCGTGGCCCGATGGGACGCGCTTCGCGAAGATTGCCTGGCAGCAGCAGCGCGGAGCGGATGGGCTGGTGCATCCCGGCAAGTTCGTTCAGGTGGAGTTGATGCTCAGGGATGCCCGGCGTTACAAAGACACCGATGGCTGGGGATGGGGCCGCTGGCGGGGTCTCGACCTGAGGCCCTACGGCAAGGACGCTCATTTTGTAAACGAGTGCACAGGCTGCCACATGCCGATGCGCGGGAACGATTTCGTCTATACGCTGCCCATGACACGGGCCACGGTTGCCGGTAACGAGGTCGTCAACAACCATGCCGCGAGGCTCCCCGCGAGTCTGCCCTGGCAACCCCTCGGCTGGAACGCGATCACGATGTATGTGGATCCTCAGACCAGATCGATGGTGGCCCTCTTTGGAAATGAAGCAGCGATTCGTGCGGTGCGAGCGCGTACCGATGCATCCGTCAGCGGATCGGGCAATCAGGCGTATCCGGCGGGTGCGGTACTGGCTCTGGTCACCTGGGCCGAGCGGGACGATCCGCACTGGTTCGGGGCGCGCATTCCTGACACGCCATTATCGGTGGAATTCGTGCAGGTTCGCGGTGGCGGAGAGACCAGCAGCTATCGCTGTTTTTCGGGAGCCGGACTGACTGAAGTTCAGCAACCCGCCGCTGCGGCGGCGCAAAGGATGGGCTTCATTCTCGCTCTTGCTCCAGCGCAGCTACCCTAGAGAGGATGATGAGCCCTGGATAAACTGCTTCCAGGTTCATGATGTCAGGCGACGACGAGCGCGAGATCGCCGCGAGGCATTTCAATAGGGCCGCAGGAGAATTGGACGATGTTGCCATCGATCAATGCGCCGGACCGCCAGGCGGAGGCCTTCCCCGTTCTCACGCCGGCACAGATCGCCCGCATCCGGCCCTATGGCAACGTCCGATCGGTCCACGCGGGAGAGATTCTCTTTGAACCTGGCACCCTGGGCATGCCTTGTTTCGTCGTGCTCTCAGGAAAGCTGGACATCGCAATGCCGGGACTTTCCGGTGAGCAGGTGTTTGTGACCCATGGCCCCGGCCAATTCTCTGGCGAAGTTGTGCTGATCTCCGGAGCCAGCGCTCTTTCCCGCGGGCGGGTGGCCGAACCGGGAGAGTTTCTCGAACTCAGCGCAGACGCCCTGCGCGCGTTGAATGGCAGAGATGCTGAGCTGAGCGATATCTTCATGCGCGCTTTCCTTCTGCGTCGTATCGCGCTGATTTCGGAAGGTCTGGGGAATGTGATCGTGCTGGGCTCGCGACATTCATCCAATACGCTGCGCCTGCGTGAATTCCTGACCCGCAACGGCCATCCCCACAGCTATGTCGATCTCGACAGCGACCCGGCGTCGCAGGAACTTCTGGACAGGTTCGAGATCAAAGTAGAAGACATTCCCGTTGTCATCTGCAGTGGAACGGGTGTGTTGCGTAATCCGACAAATCAGCAACTGGCGAAGTGCCTCGGATTTACGGGCCATATCGACCAGTCCCGCATTCATGACGTCGCGATTGTGGGCGCTGGTCCGGCAGGGCTGGGCGCGGCCGTTTACGCCGCCTCCGAAGGGCTGGACACAGTCGTGATTGAATCTCAGTTTCCCGGGGGCCAGGCAGGCGCGAGTTCAAAAATCGAGAATTATCTCGGCTTTCCCATGGGTATCTCGGGACAGGAGCTTACGGGGCGTGCGGTTGTGCAGGCAGAAAAATTCGGAGCTCAGATGATTGTGGGTGAGAAGGTGGTGCGGATCCGATGCGACCAGCGCCCGTACCAGCTCACTTTGGAAAATGGCACGCTCATCGACACACGGAGCATTGTTATCGCCGCCGGTGCTCAGTACAACAAGCCGAACGTTGAGAATCTCGTACGGTTCGAAGGGCAGGGCGTCTACTACGCCGCCACATTCATGGAGGCACAGCTTTGCACCGGCGAGGAGATCGTCCTGGTGGGCGGCGGCAACTCTGCCGGTCAGGCGGCGGTCTTCCTGGCAGAGACCGTACAAAAGGTCTACATGCTGGTTCGCGGCAGAGAATTGTCCGAAACCATGTCGCGCTATCTCGTTCAGCGAATCGTTGAGAATCCGGGGATTGAACTGCATCTGCAGACCGAGATCGCTGCATTGGAGGGTGATTTGCATCTGGAACGGGTCACCTGGGTAAATCGGGCGACGGGCGAAAAGTCCGTGCATAATGTCCGCCATGTCTTCGTGATGGCAGGTGCTTCGCCGCGCACAGACTGGTTGCGCGGATGCGTCGCCCTCGATCAGCGCGGGTTCATCCTCACCGGACGGGATTTGGACCCGATTCTGGACAGCGCGCCACTGAAATGGCCGCTTAGCCGGCCTCCCCAGATGCTCGAAACCAGCCTGCCCGCTGTTTACGCCGTTGGCGATATCCGTTCCGGCAATGTGAAGCGCGTTGCCTCCGCCGCCGGCGAAGGTTCAATCTCCATTCACCTGGTGCATCTGGCGCTGGCGGCGATGTAAGGCTCCATTAGTAACATTGCCGCGCCACAGGTAGTGGCACTCGGCCTTTGACAGGCCTTTGGGAGCTGTCACTTTTACTCAGTCGCGCGATCTTCGATGCGGGCAGGCAGTAAAGTTAGGATTCCGCTTATTGGCAAGACGGAAATTCTGTATCCGCAACCGATGCCCCGCTCCCGCATCTTTAGACTGTTGTAACCGTATGAGAGGGCACGCGCATGAGCCTGATCACGAACATCCTCTTTCCCGTCGATTTCTCTCCCTCCTGCTTCGCCATGGGCGCCTACGTCCGCCGCGCTGCCACGCTGTTCGGCGCCCGGGTCTCCCTCCTCCATGTCGTCGACCCCTCCCGTTACAACGCCCTCGAACTCTTCATGCGCAGCCCGGCCGAGGTCACTGACGATCACCTCGCTATCACTCGGGAAAAGCTTGCCTCCTTTCTGGACACAACCTTCCCCCCGGCGGAACATCTCCGCATCGTCGCCGCGGGCGACCCCGCGACGGAGATCGCCGCAACCGCCCGTAAGGGTTTCGACGCCATCATCATGCCCACCCACGCCGGCGTCTTTCGGCGCATGCTCCTCGGCTCTACCACCGCCAAGGTCCTCAACGACGCTGACTGCCCCGTCCTTACCAGTCACCACGCTGAAACCATCGCCCCCCGCCCCCTCGAGCACCGCGAGTGGCTCTGCACCATTGGTCTCGGCGAGAACTCCGAACGCGTCCTTCGTTTTGCCCATCAGGCCGCCTCGGAGGTCCGCGCCAACCTGCGCATCCTCCACGCCATGCCGGGGGCTGATACGATGCTGCCCGTGCCCGATCCAGGGCAGCAGATGGAATCCCGCGAACGCGAACTGGTCCTCCACCGCATCGGCGAGCTGCAGGCCAAAGTCGGCTCCCACGCCCAGGTGCGCCTCGCAGCCGGACCGGTGAAGGAAGCGCTGCTCGAAGCTGCCCGGCAATACGATGCCGACGCTCTCATCATCGGGCGCAGCCCACAGCCTGGTTCCATCGGCCGTTTGCGCGATCTCACCTACGCCATGGTGCGCGATTCTCCGTTCCCGGTCCTCAGCGTCTGACGCCCACAGTCCGGCGCCGCTTCTCGTCAGTAGAGCCTTTGATTTTGATATGACGAAAAATCCGCGGTATGACTCTACACGATCAGCCGGCGGGCCGTCTGGCAATGGTTAATGCGAAGACAGCGATCGCCTGCACCATGATTCCTGTCAGCTCTGGAAGATCGCACGGCCCGTCGAGTTGTGCTTCAAGGATCCGCAGCCAGTCAGCTGCTGTACGAAGGGCTGCTCGCTCGCCGTATGTTTCCCGTATGCGGGAGTAAGGAGCGGCGAGGAAATGTTCTGCTTCCTCCGTGAACTTCACCAGGCGCACGAGCGCGCAGATTCTCGATGTTCCGGCCCGACTTGGCGACGCCCACCACTGGCACGTCCAGGCACCGGCGCTGCACCATCGCCCGCAGCGCAGGGAATATCTTCTTGTAGGCAAGGTTGTCGGTCGCTCCGAAGAACACCGGGGCGTATGACTGCACAACTTCCATCATTTCCTCTTCTCAACCCAACCTTCGGTGAATGTGTGTTGTGAATCGACGGTCTAACTGTTTCGAAAGCTGATGACGTTGTCTGAAGCCGGTTTCCTCTCCGTTGGATTCTCAGGGGCTGTCTCACGGCGGCACAAATCACGAAGAGCATTCAGCAGGTGGGCAGGAAGTCGACACTGGAGATCGTGGGACCCGAGGCAAAACACTATTCGTTCGATGCGCCCAACCCTTTGACGCAGACCGAAGAGTTCGAACCGCATAGTTTCGTTCTTCATCAGCAAGCGGGCGATCTCTCGCTGCAGGTATTCGATGCATGGGCTGCTCGCATCCGGGAGCGACCCGTCGCAGGACGGCGCGGTGCGATTGGGTTTGTGTTCGTCTTCTATGTGCACTGCGGCTCCTACGCTCTCTTGACTCGATGGGTGTCCGTTGCCAGCGCCAATCTGCGCGGACGGCTCACGTTTTGCTCCCGGCCCTCTCTCGCTGCATCTGATCATCCCGCTCGGCATTTGCCGTTCAATTCGTCCGAAATCAGAGACTCCCGAGGCTTGCCCCACCATCGACGAAAAGTGTTTGCCCTGTGATGTAGGCAGCGCCGGTGCCGGCGAGGAAAGCAATCGCTCCGGCGATTTCGCTGGGGTGAGCGAAGCGCCGCATCGGGACTCTGGTCAGATACCGCGCCTTTCCTTCGCCGCCCTGAGGGTTGTTGGCACGAAACAGCTCCGTCTCGGTTGGTCCCGGAGTAATTGCATTTGCCGTAATGCCGTCTGCCGCCAGTTCTACAGCCATCGTCCGGGTAATGCTCTCCAGTGCCGCCTTTGCCGCTGCGTAACTGGAACGATAAGCGAGGCCTCGGGTCACCAGGCTCGTGATGTTGATAATCCGCCCGAATCCCGCGGCTCGCATACCGGGGAGGAGCGCCTGAGTGAGTTGCAGCGCCGGCCGCACGTTCAGGTCCATCACAGCCGTAAACGCTTCAGGATAGACAGCGTCGATCGTCTCGTGCCGGGCCGCGCCTACATTGTTCGCGATTCCCAAAACGTGGCGATGGGCGACGAGATCCCTGGCAACCGCTTCGGTCTGCTCCCGATCAGCCAGGTCAGCTTCCATGAAAGTCCCCGGAAAGTGTGACGGTTTACGTCGGGCTATCCCGATGACGGTCCACCCGTCGCTTGCCAGGGCATCCACCGCGGCACGTCCGATGCCGCGGGAGGCTCCGGTAATCGCAATGGTCCGCGTCATTGTCATGCCGGCGACTTCGCTGCAAGCGACTCCAGCACCGCGAGAATCTGAACCGGCTCCAGACGCTTCCGGTAGTCCACATCAATGTAGGCCAGGGCAATCCGACCATCGGAATCGATGACATAGGCCGCTGGGATCGGCAGAACCCAGGAATCATCGCCATTCCTGTCGGGAAGCGCGTGTCCTGCTCGTGCATAAATAGGCCGCAGCTCGGATGCGAGATCAAAGGCAATGCCAAATGACTTTGCTGTCGCTGAGCCGATATCGCTCAAGACTAAAAAAGTAAGGTCATTTTTCTCTGCGGTGGAGAGACTTTGGTCGGGAAGCTCCGGCGAAATGGCCACCAGTTGTGCTCCAAGCTGTTTGATCTCCGGAAGAATCTTCTGCAATGCTCGCAGTGCCAGGTTGCAGTACGGACACCACCCGCCCCGATAGAAACTGATGACCACTGGCCCCTGGGCCAAAAGATTTTTCAGTTGGACGCGGTTGCCGTTGACGTCGGGCAGGACGAAATCGGGTGCCTGATCGCCGGTCTTCAGCGCTCGCTGCACAATCCCCGAAGCGGCCAGTTGCATATCCGCCCGTTCCATTGTCTCGCGGATGTCCGGAGGAACGGTCTTCATATAATCAGCGCGAAATGCATCAAGTTCTTCCCGGAGAGACATTCCCGATTCCTCCCTGTATTGTCTTGGCTGAATGCGCGCCGGGCGCTTCTACGTTTTGACCGCCTGCGTGGACTTGACCAGATCTGCGGCCGAGGCGCCTTCCAGCGACAGCCCGTAGCCAACTTCACGCACAATGCGTTCCTTCAGGGGCTGGATGAAGTGGATCCGCGTGTTACGCAGCGTTACCTCGGGCTTCTTGAGGTACAGCGCGGCCAATGCGCGTGCCCGGGCGAGAGCCTTACCGTTCGGCACGACTTCTGCCACGACTCCCCATTCCTGTGCAGTACGTGCTGGCAGGGGTTGCGGGGTCAGGAGAAATACCTCGGCTCGTCCCGCTCCTGCGCGATAACTCCATGTGGTAAAGATCCCGTCACCGGGTGTAACGCCAGCGGCAAAATGGGCCACATCCTGGAAGGTCGCACCCTCGGCAGCCACAATCACATCGGCGAGCAGCACATAATCGGAATGAATATGCGCGCGTCCTTCGATCGCCGCGATGACCGGCACACGTATGTTGGCTATATTTTCCAGGACCTGAACACCTTCGTCGTGAATCTGGCTCCAGACGCCAGGGTCCCCCGGGTTGCCCCAGGATGACCAGGCGACATCTGTAATGAAGTCTCCGCCTGCGCCCGTCAGGATTACGATTTTGTTCGCTCGATCCTGCGAAATACGGTAGAAGGCTTCCACAAACTCCGTGTGAGTTTGGGCGGTCATAAGGCACGGACCGCCGTTCGTGTGAAGCTCAACTGTCAGCACACCGCTGTCGTCTCGAGTCAACTTTACATTGTGAAAAGCAGTGAAGTAGCTATCCTGGGGCGTATGCATGAACATCCTCCGTTTCCGAAACTCGGCCTTGGCTTCTCTGTCGCGACTGTATTCTGCGATATCAGACGAGCGCTCTCCGCTCCCCGTACACCTCCCAGGAGCACGAATCATGCCAAACTAAGGCGCGTGCGGGCGCTCGCGGACAACGCAATTTCCGGTCAGGTGCCAGACAATGAATGCACAGTATCAGCCCTCGAGGATGAGCAGTGTCGAACTAAAAGCACACTGACGGCGACATGACTCAGGATCGACATCAACCTGCGGTATCCGTTCCTGGATATCCTGTTCCTGCCCGAAAGGCGGGGCAGCATGCATCTGGCAGTGTGCGTGCTCGAAGATCCTATAGCGGGATGCGGCGACTCAGTGGACCTTGTTAATGACAGCCGGTGATCAGCGTGAACATGGCATAGTCAATGCGATTCATGGCAAGCCTGGGTCTGCAGATCAAGGGTAGTTCTCGGATCAGGATAGGATGCTATGGCAAAGAAATTGGCTCAGGTTTTCGTTGAGACGCTTGCGAACGCGGGCGTGGAGCGTGTTTATGGCGTGGCGGGCGACTCCCTGAATGGACTCACCGATACGATTCGCAAAACAAGCGGGATCGAATGGCTGCACACGAGACACGAAGAAGCCGCTGCGTTTGCGGCGGGCGCCGAGGCACACCTGACCGGAAAGATTGCCGTCTGCGCGGGTAGCTGCGGCCCCGGCAATCTTCATCTGATCAACGGCCTCTACGACTGCCATCGAAGCCGCGTTCCCGTCCTGGCGATTGCCGCGCAGATTCCAAGTCATGAACTGGGCAGCGGCTATTTTCAGGAGACGCGCCCTGAGCTGCTCTTCAGGGACTGCAGCCACTGTTGCGAGCTGATTTCACAGCCGGAGCAAATGCCGCGTGTGCTGGCAATCGCAATGCGCACGGCTCTTCTCAAGTGCGGTGTTTCAGTCGTGGTCCTGCCGGGAGACGTGGCGCTCCGCGAAAGCCCGTCTCCATCCTTGTTCCTCGGCATCGAACATGCCGCTCCCGTCATTCACCCATCCGAGGATGAACTTCGGCGGGCCGCGGAGATTCTGAATCGCGCCTCGCGGGTGACGATCCTTGGCGGCGCCGGATGCGAGGGCGCGCATGACGAACTCCTGGCGACCGCCGCTGCACTGAAGGCGCCCATCGTGCACGCGATGCGCGGCAAGGAGTTCATCGAGTTTGACAACCCCTACGACGTCGGGATGACCGGCCTGCTGGGCTTCTCCTCCGGCTACCACGCGATGATGAACTGCGACGCGCTGCTGATGCTGGGAACCGACTTTCCGTATCAGCAGTTCTATCCGAAAGACGCGCGGATCATTCAGGTAGACCGCCTTGGGGAGCAGATCGGCAGGCGTACACCCGTGGAGCTTGGCCTGGTGGGCAACGTGAAGGACACGCTGCTGGCGCTGGCGCCGCTGCTGGAGGACAAGCGCGACGAAAGCTATCTGAGGCGATGCCGCGAACATTACAAGGAAGCGCGCAAAGGACTTGACGATCTGGCGGTCGGGGAACCGGGGCAAACGCCGATGCATCCGCAGTTCGTTGCAAGGGTGCTGGACGAACTGGCGAGCGAGGACGCGGTATTTACCTGCGATGTGGGCACGCCAACCGTCTGGGCTGCGCGTTACCTGCGCATGAACGGGAGACGGCGCCTGCTGGGATCGTTTACGCATGGCTCGATGGCCAACGCCCTGCCGCAGGCGATTGGCGCGCAGGCAAGCTATCCGGGCAGGCAGGTCATTACGCTATCCGGAGACGGCGGACTGGCCATGATGCTGGGCGACCTGCTGACGCTGAGACAGCTCAGGCTTCCCGTGAAGCTGGTGGTCTTCAGGAACGACTCTCTGGCGTTTGTGGAGCTGGAGATGAAAGCCGCCGGGATCGTCGACTTCGGCACCGATCTCGTGAATCCGGACTTCACCAGGCTGGCTGAATCGGCGGGAATCTTTGGCGCGCGTGCGGAAAAGCCGGAGGATCTGCGCCCGGCCCTGACTGCCGCGCTGGCCCACGATGGCCCGGCTCTGGTGGAGGTGCTGGTGCATCGCCAGGAGCTGTCCATGCCGCCGACGATCAGCGCGGAGCAGGCGCTGGGGTTCAGCCTTTATCTGATTCGCGCCGTTCTCAGCGGCCGGGGCGACGAAGTGATCGACCTCGCACGGACCAACTTCCTGCGCTGAAGCAGGGGAATCCAGGCCGTGGAGAAGAGTTTGACCACCGAGCCACGAGGCCACAGCGAGAGACAGAAATGGCTGCGACTATGCCGAGGGAGACTCCACCTTCGGGACGGCAGGTTCGCTCCTCGCTGGTTTTGATTTGATCAGGACGGCCGGGGCTGCCCCTTCGAGCGACAGTCCGGGGCCGACTTCATGCACCACGCGCTCCTTCAAAGCCATGTTCTCCGCCAGCCGACCCCTTGGCGGTATTGCCTGGAAGATCACACGCCAACTATGCGGCGCCCTTGCCCTCTCATTTCCAGGGTTGCAGGAAATCGAGCAACGCGGCAGTCACTTGATCAGGCTGCTCTTCGTGTGGCAGATGGCCAGAGAGCGGGATGGGTGCAACCCTAAGATCTGAAGCCATGTTGTCCCAGAGTTTCGCCATGTCCATAATTTTCGCTCCAGTAAATTCAGCTCCCCACAGCGCCATCGTGGGGCAGGCGATCCTCTTGTCCGCATCGGCGTAATCCTGTTCGAGATCCTGACGCCAGGCGCTATAGTCGGCAAACGCGCCATGCAGACCGCCCGGCTGGGCATACGCCTGCGTGTATACGGCGATGTCCGCATCGCTCAACGCTTCCGGGTTGTAGGTCCAGTCTCCGAAGAGGTACCGCAGCCACATCTCTTCGCGCCCCTGTACCAGCGCCTGAGGAAGATGAGGCACACCCTGGAAGAGAAAAAACCAACCGAACTGAGCGAATGCCGCACTCTTCGTGTCAAAGATAACTTTGGTCGGGATATTGTCCAGCGCCGCAAACCGATCGACCGCTTCGGGATGATCCTTTACAAAACGAGTTCCCACTCGGGCGCCTCTATCATGACCGATAACAGCGGCTTTCTCAATGCCCAGGTGTTGCATCAGCTTTCGAATATCGTGGGCCATGGTGCGCTTGTCGTAGCCGCTCGCCGGCTTATCAGTTGCACCATAGCCGCGCAGATCCGGCACGATGAGCCGATAATGCTGCGCCAGCGGGGCGATCTGGTAACGCCAGGCATACCACGTCTCCGGGAAGCCGTGGAGCAAGATCACAGGAGGGCCCAGCCCCGCTTCCACGAAGTGCATGTGTAATCCGTCCAAGTCGGCGCGATGGTGCTGGATCATCGATAAATTGGCGATCACAATGAACCCTCCTGTCAAAATGATGAAATATCTCCTGGTGCTAAGAGGTCTCGACCCTCGAAAGATCCTCCTGCAGCTATCCTGCCGCGCCATTGGGCCGAGTTATCTCTTCGAGAGTGAAGACGAAGGACTCGTATGGCTTACCGGTCGCTTGCTGCAGGCCCATCTCACAGGTCCGGTTTGCTGAGAGATAGACGTCGGCGGGATGCGCGTCCAGGTAAGCCTTCTCCTCGCGTGTAGCCGAAACAACGAGCTCTGGGTGCAGCAGGCCGCGATCGCCGGCGGTTCCGCAGCACGTTGTTCCGATCGGAACGATCACGTCTTCGGCAACAGCCCTCGCGATCTCGATGAATTTTTCCTCGAGACCGAGATGGATCATGGAGCACGTCGGATGCACGGCCGCACTGGCCAGCTTTCCTTTGATCGGAAGGTTCGGGAGCAACCGGTGGACCCAAACGATCGCATCGACGAGCTCGATCTTATCGAAACGCTTTTGCCGCTCCCGGTCTATGTGAGTACGTACATCGTCCAGCAGGCCGTGAGTGCATGAAACAGCGTCGATCACGACGGGCAGGGCGCCCTCGTTGCTCCAGTCCCACATTGCGTCCGCGATCGCCGTGGCCATCCATTCATGCCCAAGCCGGTAGCCCTTGGAACTCCAGGGCGTTGAGCAGCAGAGGCCACGCACGTTATCGGGGATCCAGAGCAGTTGCCCGGCGCGAGCAGACAGCGCGACAAGCGCCTCGGGAAGGCTCGGTCGCCGCACCATGCCTTGCGCGCGGCCAAATATGCGGTTGATGCAGGCCGGAAAATAAACCGCCGCGGCACCCTGACGCGAAGTCTGCGGAAGCCTGCCAGGAGCCTTCTGCGGCATTGGTCCAGGGACGGAAGGAACGAGGTCTTTGCTGAACGCCGCTCTCGCCACCGCAGTCAGACCCGTCAAGGCTCTCGCGCCAACGGTTCTCGAGATGAAATCGGCTACACCTATCCCGATGCGGGCGATGGTTTCGACGCTCTTCCAGCGCCTGGCGATAGCAAGAGCAGTCTTCTCGCGCCCATCCGTGTTTTCGCACTGGCGGAATGACTTGATGAGCGTCCCAGTGTTGATTGATACCGGACAAGGCTCTGCGCACGATCCGTCGGCCGCACACGTCTGTATACCGTCGTATTCGTAGTCCCTGAGGAGTTGCGCGAACATCTGCGAGTCGCTCGGCTGGCGAGCCATCTCGCGCCGGACGACGATGCGTTGGCGAGGTGTCAAAGTAATGTTGCGCGATGGGCAAACCGGCTCGCACATGCCGCACTCGATGCAGCGGGTGGCTTCGGAGCTATCGATCGCCGGGGACGACTTAAATCGTTGCAGATGGATTCCCTCATCGCGACTGAGAACGCAGTCCGGAGCGAGCACTCCATAGGGGTCGGCCAGCCTCTTGATTCCCCACATCATCTCTGTCGCCTTATCGCCCCATTCACGCCGTACAAACGGGGCCATATTACGCCCCGTCCCATGCTCGGCCTTGAGCGAACCGTCGTATTTGTCGATCACAAGCTCGACCAACTCATCCATGAATGCGCTGTAGCGGGCGCGGTCGGCGGGGTCGTCCAGCCTTGGCGTAAGAGTGAAATGCAAGTTGCCGAAAGCCGCATGCCCGGCCACGCCTGGCAGAAATCCGTGCCTGGTGAGCAGCGCCTGCAAGTCTCGTGCGCCTTCGGCGATCCGAGCTGGAGGAAAGCAGACATCCTCATTGACGAGCGCCGATCCCTCCGGTCGCCCCTTCCCGATGATCCCGATCAGGCCTTCGCGCACCCGCCAGTCAATTTCCATCGCCCTGGAGTCACGGGTGAAGTCCAGAGGTTGGAGCAGGTTGGCGTTGGCAGTACGCAAGCGTACCGCAGCTTCGATATGTTCAAGTGCAGCGTCATCCGCTGCGGTAAATTCGACCAAAAGTGCGGCGGCCTTCGGATCGAGCGTCATCCAGTAATGAGGTGTTCCCGGAAACGCCTGGACGGCAGCCGTCAGTGCTGGCGCCATCATTAGTTCGACGGCCTCAGCGCCGAGAGCGACGAGATCGGGCACCAGCGCGACAGCCTCGTCCATGGACGGTAACGCAATCCATGTAACGCAGGTAGCGCCGGGCGTCGGGAGCGTGTCGATCACCGCTTCGGCGATGAACGCGAGCGTCCCCTCGGAACCAACTACAAGCCGGCGGAAGATCTCGAGCGGCGTGTCGGCGTCGAGAAAAGCGTCGAGCCGGTAGCCGTTCGTGTTTCGGATCATGTACTTATGCCGGAGTCGGTCGGTGAGTGGACGGTCGGCGATCAACTCGGCCCGCAGCTTCAGCAGACCCTGTGCGAGGTCTGGTTCGCTGTGCATAAACGCCGCCTCAGCGTCGGGCTGTGCCGTGTCAATGACGGTTCCAGAAGCCAGCACGAGGGTCATCGAGCGGACCGTGTGGTAGGCGTTGCGCTCTATCCTGCAACGCATTCCACCTGAGTTGTTGGCGATGACGCCGCCGATCGTGCACGCGTTGATGCTCGCCGGGTCGGGCCCCAGGCGACGGCCGTGTTCGCGCAGGAAGGCACTGGCGTGCCCGAGAATAACGCCGGGACGGGCACGAAGCGCACTGCCTCCGTCGGTGAGTGACATGCCGTACCAGTGTTTGCGGACATCGATCAGGATGTCGTCGGACTGCGCCTGTCCGCAGAGGCTCGTCCCTGCGGCGCGGAAAGTTGCATGACGTCCGTTCTCGCGGCAGTACTTCAGTATGGCGACAACGTCTCCGGTCGTGCGCGGAGTCACGACGACCTGGGGAATGAGGCGATACGGGCTGGCGTCGGAAGCGTAACGGATAAGATCAATGGCCCGATGCAGAACCTGACCCCTGCCGATCAAGTTACTCAGCGCTTCGCGCAACTCTCGCGGCGTTCCGAAAACGCGTTCATCCGAAACGCGATCTTCAGCTGGTTTACCCGGTGTGTGACCGATTCGAGCCGTGTCTGGTTGTAGTGGCGCCATTGTGGGCGGTTCTCCTCGTAGCTCTGCTGACGGGGTCAGCTTTGAACGATTCTGTTGGCTATGCGGCCAATTCGCTCGATTTCAACCTCGACCACGTCGCCGTGGTGCAGGAACATGGGTGGTTTCCTCGCGAATCCGATGCCTTCCGGTGTACCGGTGGCGATGAGATCGCCAGGCTTGAGCGTCATTGCTCCTGAAGCGTAGGCTGCGAGTTCTGCGCCTGAAAAGATGAGACCCGATGTGTTAGCGTCCTGGACGGTGTTGCCGTTGACGCGGGTCTGGATTCGCAAGCGACCGGGGTCCGGGATTTCGTCGGCTGTAACGATCCAGGGGCCGAGCGGTCCTGAGCTGTCGGCGTTCTTGCCAAGTGTCCAGCGCTCGGTGGCCATCTGAAATTTGCGGGCGCTGAGGTCGTTGAAACATGCGTAGCCCAGGAAGCCTGCCCTGGCCAACTCAGGCGTGACGTCTCGGAGCTCTTTGCCGACGACCACCGCCAACTCGCCTTCCCAGTCGAAATGATCATCGCGCGGTGGGATGGGGATGGATTGGCCATCGACGGAGAGGGTCGAACGCCAGCGCGCAAAGATGTCGGGTTGCTCCGGCACCTTAAACTGCGCTTCCTTAGCATGGCCGAGATAGTTCAGTCCCGCGCAGAGTATTCGGGCCGTGTCTGGCAACGGCGGAACTTGAATCAGGTTTGCAAGCGACTCTCCACCGGAACGCACCTGTGCGGCTGCTAAGAGACTCTGTTCGGGGTTAGCCCAGAAGTCCTCAAGCGTCGCGAATGGCAGCGCTTCCCGATCGAGAACCGTGGCCATGATTCGGCTGTCGCCTTTCTGATATGCGATGAGTTTCATACCCGATCTCCCTGTTCTCCGCTTGCGGCACTTCATTCAAAAGCACGTATTGAGCCAAACTTGCTTCGCAGTTTTCGCGACGCGGCCTTCCTTCTTCGGCAACGCGGCGATTAACAGTGGCAGGCTACCTGGAAACATCGGGGTTGGTTCAGGAATGGGCGGTGTCGAAATGGCCGAGGCCACGTGCATCGGAAATGCGTGCATCCTCGGCGAAATGTCCTCGTGGCCTACGGTTGAGATCGAACATCAGAACCGCTTCGTATCCGTCGCGATCAGTGGCAGCTGTGCTGATTACAAGTGAGGTATGTGCTACCTCCGTCAACTGTGTCTCCCGATCGTCATCTGTCTCAATCGCGACACGGCGGGAACTCCTCCGCCGACAGAAGTTCGAGGCAGCCCGAATCCGAACGAGCCGATGAGACAGGAAATGGCAAAGATCGCACAGGAGCTACAACTTCGCGCTCAATGTGGCAATTCAACTGCTTTACTCGTCATGCATAAGGCAATGCGTTCAGGAGGGTTGAATACCATGCTTCCCGGTCTCAGCTCTTTTCCACTGCGTCCAGTCGGGGATCTGGACCTTCGGTTTCGAAAAGCCCGCGATGCCCCATGATGCGTTCTTCCGGGAGATGAAGGGTTTGCTCCACTGTTCAGCGGCTGTTTTGCTGTTTGGGTTCGGAACAGCGAACAGTATGGCGCAAAGGGCCCCCGCTGCACCGGTGAGCCTGTGGCAAGCGCCGAAGAAGATGAGGCTGAATACCCAGCTTCCTTCGGTGCCGCCGCAGGGCTATGAGGTATCTGCGCAGACGGTCTATAGCCTGGCTGATCTGATCGGTCTGGCCGAGCAGCACAACCCCGCAACACGACTGGCGTGGCAACAGGCCAGGGCGCGTGCGGCACAGCTCGGCATCGCGCGCTCGGAATGGTACCCGACGATCGCAGCGCTGGCTGTAGCGGACACGGCACGCGTGCGCGTGCTGCTGAACTCGACCTTTTATCGCCAAACCTACGGCGATTTCACTCCGGAGTTGCATGCCGAGTATCTGGTGCTGGACTTTGGCGGGCGCAGCGGAGCGATTGACGCAGCCAGGTGGAACCTGCTGGCGGCGGATCTGAGCTTCAACGACACGCACCGGAGAATCATCTTTGAGGTTATGTCCGCCTATTACCGGCTGCTCGATGCGCGGGGCCTGCGGCAGGCGGCGGAAGTGAGCCTGCGCAATGCGCAAGCTGTGGAAGCCGATGTTCAGGATCGACTGAATCACGGCCTCGCCACGAAACCCGACCTGCTGGAAGCTCAGGCCTCCTCCGCGCAGGCTGAATACGATCTGCAAAACGCCATCGGGGCGGAACAGATTGCGCACGGCAACCTGGCCACGGTGCTGGAGCTGCCACCGGATGCGGATTTTCAGGTGCAGGAGATAAGCGCGCTCGATCTGCCCACAGATCTGGCTGAGTCGGTGCGCGCGGAGACGCAGCGCGCGCTGGAACAGCGGCCCGATCTGAAAGCGCTGCTGGCACAGATAAACGCAGCGAACGCGGTGATCCGCGAGCAGCGGTCGTCATACTTTCCCACCCTGAGCTTCGACGGCAATGGCGGGCTAACGCGGCAGTACGGCGCGCAGAATCAACTGGCTCCGGGCTATATCGGCGGCGAAACCTGGGACGCAAGCCTGGAGCTGAAGTGGACGCTGTTCGATGGCGGCCGCCGCGAACACCAGGTAGGGCAAGCTCTGGAGCAGCGAGCGGCGGCGCAGGCACAGATTGACTCGCTGCGCGATCAGATTGCCAATGGAGTCTGGGCTGCTCACACCGATGTAGAGACGGCACTGCGCCAGAGGCAGGCGGCACTGGCCCTGATGACCTCCGCCGAACAATCGTATGAGGCCACGCGCGAGTCTTACAACGATGGGGTACGCAGCATTCTGGATGTAATCGCAGCGCAGAAGGCTCTGGCACAGGCACAGGCAGAAGACGTGACGGCAGGGACGCAACTGCTGCTGCAAACCGCGAATCTGGCTTTCCAGACCGGCGATCTGATTGCGTCTCCGCCAGCAAAGACAGGACCGTGAATGCGAAATGGAGCTCTATTAAGCGCCGTTGCCCTGCGGCGAGCCTGGTACGGCATGACGCTGTTTGCACTGCTGCCCCTGGACGGATGCAGCCATGCTCCGGACTTCAATATCCTGGGTTCCTATTTTCCCGCATGGTTGTTGTGCATCACCGCAGGCATCGTGCTGACGTCGCTTGTCTACTGGGGACTGCAGCGCCTGCATCTGGAGCGCGGGGTACAGCCTTCGATTGTGGTGTATCCGTGCATGGCGGCATTCTTCGCATTCACTGTGTGGCTCGTGCTGTTCAGTTGAGGACGGGATTCCATGCTGGGTGATTTGTCGGACAGAGCACAACGCACCGTGGGGCGCGTTATCAGCGTGGCAGCGATCGTCGGTGCGCTGCTTACGGGCGCGCTGGTCGTGAGGCAGATTGTCGAGAATCCGCGCACCGACGACGCCGAAGTCTTTGCGAACTTCATTGGCATGGCTCCAGTTGTGAACGGTCCGATCATGCAGCTGAAGGTGGCAGACAACCAGTATGTGAGGCAGGGACAACTGCTGCTGGATATCGACGAGAGGCCCTATGCTTATGCACTCCAGTTGGCGACGTCCGATCAGGCAACGCTCGAAGGAAAGATTATCGACGAAAGTCGCACCATTGCCTCGCAAGGCAGTGCGGTCAGTGTAGCCGAGGCAGGGGTGGCAAGCGCGCAGGCGAGCCTGGCGCACGCCAACGCTGCCGTACAGGAAGCCCATGCCGAAGTGGCCGACGCAGAAGCAGCCGCGGGCCGCGCCCGTGCCGAATTGGCCTACGCCACGAACAACCTGCATCGCGTTGAACCGCTGTTGGCCAGGCAATTTGTCACTGTGGATCAGGTAGACCTGGCGCGCACGGAGGAAGCCGCACGTCAGCAGGCCTTGCGGGGGGCTCTGGCGCAGCAGTTGCTGGCGGGGGCCCGCCTGACCTCTGCCATTGCGCAGCGTCAACAGGCCGAGGCTGACCTGCAGCAGAGCGAAGCGCAGGTAAAGCAGGCATCGCATGCAGTGCTGACGCTCGATCCGCTGCTCGCGCAGCGCAGTGGCGCAACCTCTGCCATCGAAACAGCCGAGTACAACCTGAAATACTGCCGCGTGTATGCACCCTTCGACGGGCGCGTGACCAATCTGACGATCTCGCAGGGAGAATATGCGCATGCGGGTCAGCAGATCTTCACGCTAATCGATACCCGTACCTGGTGGGTGATCGCGAACTTTCGCGAGACACAGCTCCAGCATATTCGTCCTGGCATGCGCGCCGACGTGTACATCATGTCTCGGCCGGATCTTCGCCTGCATGGCGTGGTGGACAGCGTGGGCTACGGCGTGACGCCGGATGCGGATATTGTGGGCCGAATCACCAAGGGACTGCCGGACGTGCAGCGGACCCTGAACTGGGTGCACCTGGCGTCGCGGTACCCGGTGCGCATCCGCATCCTCGACGGCCCCCAGCACGACTTCCGCCTGGGCGAATCAGCCGTGGTTGTTGTTCACGGCGGATCTCCGCTGTTGAAGAAATAGACCATGGCAACTGCAACCGCGGCGCGCACAGACACGCGAAGTTTTGTTGCGTGGTTCGCCGACTTTCTGCGCAGTGAACTGGCTCCGTATCCGGGCCGCGGTGTTCTTGTCGCACGCATGGTTATCTCTGCCACGATCACCATGATCCTCATTATGACCTTCCGCATTCCGCGCGGGGCGACGGGACCACTCTATGCATTTCTGATCTCGCGGGAGAACTTGGTCTCTTCCGCACAATCTGCACTGTATCTCATCCTGGCGTTCGGATTCTGCGCGCTTTGTGTTCCACTGGGTGGCCGGATGTCCGGCTCAATTCCGCTGACGCACTTCTGCTGGGAAGCTGTCAGCATCTTTCTGATCTTTTTTCTGATCAAGACGCTCGACAACTACACCGCAGCAGGGGGTATTGCACTGGCTGGAGGTTCTGCACTGGCAATCTGGTATTTGCCGGGGCCGGCCAATACCAACGTGGAAAATACGCTGTGGGCGGTTCTGGCGCCAACCATCGGCGCAGCCGTGACGTTTGCGGTCGAAGCTGTTTTTCATGCGATTCACAAGCAGGACGAGCTGGTGTCCGGCCTGAATCACAGGCTGAAAGACATTCAGGACGTTTTGCGATGCTATGCAGAGCGCAGGCAACTTCCGGAGACCATTGAGCGGCGGATCACACAAGACGCGATGATCGGTGTGAGCAGTCTGCGACGGATGTTGGCACGTTCCAACTACACACGCACCTATCGCGAGCAGATGAATACGATTGTTTCGCTGACTGGTCGGTCAGTCGATTTTGCGGCTGCACTCGTCCACACCATGCCCGAACTTCCGCTCCCCGATCAGGAAATCGCCATGAGACTGGCACAACATCTGGCGGAGATTCAGCACTGCCTGGCATCCGGCTGCATCCCTCCGGCCATGGATCGAGTATCGCAAGATGCGAAGCTGCCGCTGTTGCGCGAACTGGAAGAGATGTTTTCGCTGATTCCGAAGGTGCTGGAAGGTTCTGCGTCGCTGGAGGCGTTCGAGGCCTTTACCGAACGACC
>Ga0335075_10005484_pt1 | contig 19703 bp, 16 predicted proteins | sample Lox_Sample_24_FD_206723 | JGI IMG/M metagenome (GOLD analysis project Ga0335075, IMG submission 206723) | Soil microbial communities from Loxahatchee National Wildlife Refuge, Florida, United States - Lox_Sample_2.4 | ecosystem: Environmental > Terrestrial > Soil > Wetlands | place: USA...
CGAAGCTGGTGCAAAATGTAGTGGAGAAAAACAGGGGTTGATCTTCAAAAAACCCAGCAAATCTGCGTTTTTCCCTCTTGAACTGACGAACTTGGGCTAAAGCTGAAAGATTGGCTTGAACTCGCGAGACAGGTGGAGCGGATTGTTCAGGTCGAAATTATCGGGCTTGGCGAACTCGGATACCGCAAGCCGGATGTCATAGAGGCTTTTGCCACTCGAGACGGACTGCTTACCACCGCCACCTTTCCGACTCGCAAGGAACACGAAATGCTCAGCCATTTCTCGAATTATTGGTCGGGGGTTGAAAAATCAGAGGTGCCGGCGATCGGTGTTATCAAAGGTACGCCGCATCAATTTCCCGTCTTCGTTCGCGGCGAGCAGGGTACATTCGCCGGGGGCGGTTTGATCCGCACCGCCGCCGCGTTCAAGCGATTGACTCAATCTGGCCGACCCGTCGTCGTGCGACCGTGGGTTGACATCCTCTGTGCGGGCCGCCGCTCAAATGTGCGTCTCGAACTCCGTGTGCATGTTGTCGCTGGTTGCGCGGTTGCGGTTGAATATCTTTTTCCGCCATGGGCCAGCCAACGACCAACGGAAAAGGAGTTGCAATCAGGTCAGGCTTGGATGGAATCCCGCCGGGTTGAGGCGGCACAGTACGCCGAACGCATTGCAACCGTGATAAATTGCCGATGGTTCGTAGCGGATTTCGCCGAAACTGCTGACGGAATGCGGCTAATTGAATTGAACCCTGGTTGGTGTTCGGGCATTGCATCCGCGGACGCAGTACGGGCTGTTCATAGTGCAATTTTGGATAAAATCTTCCAGATCCAGACTGACGAGAAATAGAGCCACGTTCACGACCCCTCACCAAAATTGATCGGAATATGCCGCTCCGACGGAGCTTGGAAAAATTCTTAAAGAGATCATTACTACAAAGATCACGCTCCTACGGAGCTGCCGGTTTCCGCATTCCGCATTCCGCATTCCCAAAAATGTTCTCCACTTTTTCCTTTTTCCTTTTCAATTTCCGGCGGTAGATTGCGGCAAACGTTCGGTCGCGCATGAAAAAACTCTGTCTTGCAGTCGGCATCATCGCCGTTCTATCGGCGGTCCTCGCTATCGCACTGGCTCCAAGGGCGGCCCGTCTTTCCGAACCTGAATACGACGGCAGAAAACTCACCGCCTGGCTGGAGGATGAACATGACAGCGGAATCCCGGACATAGATCCCGCATCCGCCATTCGGCGAATGGGCACAAACGCTGTGCCGTTTCTGGTCCAAATGCTGCAAGCAAACGATTCGCCTTTCAAAAGGAAATGCATGGACCTTCTGTCGCGGCAACATTGGGTTCATTTTCATATTCTTTATGATTTTCAAAAGCGCAGCCTTGCCTTGCAAGGATTGGGAATTTTAGGGCCGGATGCCAAAGCGGCCATCCCCGATTTGGCAAATCTATTATCAACCGGCAATCAGGATGTAGACACAGATACGGTCCTATTGGCGCTTTCTGAAATCGGTCCGGATGCCGTCCCGGTCCTTGGGAAGGCGTTGACTAATTCGAATAGCGCGGTGCGCTGGCACGCGGCCCAGGCTCTCGGCAGCATGGCTGTGCCCTCGTCTGTTCCCTGGCTTCTTGCGGCGCTCAAACATCCCGACCCTCACACAAGGCTGTGTGCAGCCAGGGCCCTGGCGCGGTTTCCCAGGCAGGCAGATGTTATCGTCCCGGCCCTGTTGAATTGTGTTGATGACCCGGATTCCGGGGTTCGCGCAAATGTCGCGGGCAGTTTGGGCAATTTCGGCGGCTATGCCCGGCCGGCGTTTCCAAAGCTGTTAACAATGGTCGCCGACGCGAACGAGACTGTGAGTGATAACGCGACGTATGCATTGATGCACATTGATTTGGGTGGAACCCTCGCGGCTTTTACCAACAATCTTGAATCTCCCGATGTCAATGTCCGCAGGACCACGGCCTGGGCATTGATGCACTTTAGTTCAAACGGCGAACCCGCGGCGCCGTTCCTCGTCAAATGCCTGAAAGATCCCGACCCGGCCGTGCGCAAAAATGCGGCCATTGCGCTTTCTGGAATAGCGTCGGACCCCGATTTGGTCGTGCCCGCGCTCATGGCTAATCTAAGTGACACCAACGCTGACGTACGAGAGGATGCCGCCGTAGCCCTTCGCAGTTACGGCGAACGGGCCAGGGCCGCCGTTCCACAAATCCTAAAAATCATCGAGGAAAATAAGGGTAATGACGTTGAAACCGGCGCATTCTACGATGCGCTCGATGCCATTGATCCGGGAGCAGCGATAAAATTGAATGAAAAGTAGCGGCAATTAGATTGAACACTATCAGGCAGAGAGTCATCCAATCGACGGATTCCGCAGGTGTCTTTTTGGACTAATGCGATTCATTGTTCGGGCCCGGCCCCGTCACTGCGGGGCCGGGTTTTTTTATTTAGTCCCGTCGTGAGATGAGTTCGCTGTGATTTAATACGTTAGGGCAGAGCCGCTTGCCTGTGGCACTGCCACTGCTCTCAAAGCACTTCCAAATTTTCGAAATAGTGTGCTATAATGCGCGCCAAAATCGACAGGCAATTCAAATCTCAAAATGCGAATGAAGTGTATTATAAAATTCTATGTGATGGCGTTGGCCCTGGCGCCTCTGTGGATGACGCTTAACGCTGCCGCCCAACTCACGGGCGGGTTCAGCCAGATCAACATGCAGGACGGCGGATATGTCCCCGTAATCATCCAGCATTGGAGCGGCCGCCTCATTGCCCGCACCGACGGCGGCGGGATTTATTCCAGCGACAACCACGGCGCCTCGTGGACATTCTTAGGTGGCAACATGGTGACTCAAGGGGGATTGATCGTGCAGGGCGTCGCGGTGCCGCAGACGACCGCCTCCAGCTCCAACCTCATCCTTCAAGCCTGTGGCGTCGATTATTTGCCCACTGACCCGGAACGCGGAATTTGGAAAACCACCAATGGCGGCCTGAGCTGGACGCAAACGTTGACCAATGTGAATTTTTCCGGAAACGACGGGGAGCGGGTCGGAGGCGAGTGCCTGATATTCAATCCCACGAACGACCTCGAGGCGTGGGCGGGAAGCCGTGCGCAGGGATTATATGAATCCACAAACGCCGGCGACTCGTGGAACCTCATCACCAGCGGCCTGGAGACGAACATTATTGCCACGGTGTATATCCCGCCATCGCGTCCCAACCAGATTTTCGTTGGAGGCGACGGCGGCTTGTGGGTGTCGAACAACCACGGCGCAACCTGGACGCAACTCGATTCGTTGCAGTTGATCCTGCGCGTGACCAGCGGGCCGGATGGAACGATCTATTACGGCGGAATCAACAACGGCGTGCAGGTCATCCAAAAAATCACCTCGACGAACTGGACCAATACGGCGGATTATGTGGTCACCGATCTTCATTCGGCCTATACCAGCGGCATTGGCGATGATGGCAACGAAATCGTTTGCGTGACGGTTTTGCGGAATGGGGATTTAGTGGTCGGTGATTTCGACGAGCACACCCGAATCAGCGCCAACGAAGGGGGAAGCTTCACGACGTTGCCCAACGCCTATGTGCCCGGCTCTGTCGTGCCGGAATGGACCGTAACCAACGCTGTCGAATGGCGGCCTAATTCATTGACCCAGGACGTCACTTCGTCAAACACATGGTATGGTGGCGGCGGTTACGGCCCGATGCGCACCGACGATGGCGGGCAGACCTGGCAATACATCGTCAACGGCATCGGGGAAGTCGTGACCTACAGAATCAACTTTCATCCCACGGACCCCAACCGCATTTACATCTCCTGCGCGGACCATGGCGGAGCGATTGTCACCGACGGCGGAATCTCCGGCAACGTGGCTTCGATGGCCACGCCATTTTTCCCGAGCGACATCGTCATGTATGCGCACCGCGCCATGGCCTGTTACACCAACGGGATGAACAGGGTCATTTTTCCCGGCGGTTGCGAACTCGACGGCACCATACGCCTGTATGCCTCGACCAACGACGGCACAGGCTGGTATCACCTGGCCGGGGCGGGTTTGCCGACCAACACCCCTGGCGAGGAAATCATCGATAATATTGATTCGCTGGATAACCCCAATGATTTCCTGGTCGTCGTGGGTGGAAACCTGGGCGTCGGCGCGGGAGGCGTCTATCGAACGACCGATGGCGGCAACACGTTCACTCAATGCAACTGGTTTCCGTCCGTCAGTACCTCTCTGTATCTGGGCGACGAGCAGTATTGGAACGTCTCCGTGGACCGGGACGCCACAAATGCCAACATCCGGTATCTGTACTCCCGCGTCAATTATCCCGGCACGGGAAGCGGCGGCGGATTTTTCATATCCAATGACCGCGGAGCGGACTGGACCCTGTTGACTCCCGGGACCCTCGGCGCGGTGGTGCTGAATGACTGGTCCGACTGGAACGGTCAAATCGTGGCCGATCATGTCATCAGTGGAACCGTTTGGATGATGATTACAGGCGGCGCCAACGGCCTGCTGCGCAGCACCAACTATGGTTCGACCTGGAGCATCGTGCCAGGTTTCACCAACGTGACCGCCATGGACGCGCTAAATGGCAACGTCGTTGCGTACGGCGAAATGACGAACGACAGTTGGGAAAAAATTTATTACTCAAGTAACAGCGGTTCGTCCTGGACCGAAATCACACAGCCCGGCTATCGTTTCGGCAACACGATCGCCCTGGCCCTGGATCCACACCGGCCCGGCCGCGTTTTCATTGGCACTGCTGAGCGTTCGGTGGGCATTTTTACTCCGGGCACACCCTTGCAACAGTGGAAGCTGAATTATTTTCTTTCGTCCACCAACGCCGAAAGCGCTAACGGCGCCGATCCCAACAGCAACGGCGTGCCAAATATTCTGGAATACGCGCTTGGCGCCGATCCACTCGCGGGCCTCAGTTCCGATCCGCTCGGCCCCGGCTCGCCGAACGGCCGCGCGTTCGTCCCCCGCGCTGTCATCTCGACCAACTCCCTCCTCACAGACAAGCCGGCCATGCGCCTCAATTTGCCGAATCCCCCACCGACCGATATCGAACTGCTGGCGGGCGCCTCGACGAATCTGACGAACCCGAGCGCCTGGACCTCCATCGCCGCGCGCGCGGGCACGAATAATTGGCAATGGCTTGCGAACGGCTCCAGCCTCGTGGCGCCGGACGTGACCTCAAATGGGCGCGCGTTCTTTGACATCGGATGGCCGTCAAATCACGCCACCGCACAATTCATGCAACTCCAGGTCGAGCCGATTCCGTAAATCAATTCGTGATTGGGCAAAGGTGGCAGCGCCACTGGCAAGCCGCTTTGCCCTACCGTTGAATCGTATTTGGTAGGGCAGAGCTGCCGCTCTGCCCAAATCAAATGCCAAGATCGTTTCACATTTTGCGCCTATAGGGAATGAAACCACGAAACGAGGGGAAAAACCCCGTTTTTTCGGGGAAATTTGAAAAGGTCGAGGAAACGGGATGCCTTTCGCCCGTGTCGCTGCCATCGGTGTCCCGCAATGCGGGCGGAATTCCCTTTCACGCATTCCCTCCCGCGCTTCCGGCCTTCGTTCACGAAAATGCGAGTGTGGGGTTTTTAAGCGTGAACGAAGGTGAACGAAAGTGTGAACGAATTTTTTTACGACTCAAAAACAGGGCGTTTTATTCGGATACTCGAATAATTTTTTTGGAAACGAGCAAGACGCGCTGTAAGCCAAAAAAGTCGATTTTTTGATTCGTTCGTTCACACCCCCGTGAACGAAATCCGGGTCTTGGATTTGGTTTTATGGTCATGGTTTGATGATTGGTCAAAAAATCGGCTACATCGGCTACATCGTTGAGCGCCATGTATTTAGTCGGCAACATTTCGGCAACACGAAAAGCTACAAAAAGTTACATTATCGTTATCGCGGTATGGGGCTTCCTATGGCCGAGGCACGAGGCTCTAACTGAAAGCCCTGAGAAGGGCGGGAGATTGCACTTTCTCTTTTTTCTGGCAACTGCCGGGTTGATGCGCCAGATTTTCCACGGCTGATTTGGCCAAAATAGTCATGGTGACGGCAAGAGTGCCCAGAAAACCCAAAAGCCGCCGAGGCGCCCCGTGGACGCGCGCCGAGCTTGAGCGGCTCGGTAAAACGCCCGATTCTGTCCTTGCCCGACGCGTTCGGCGCACTATCAGGGAGGTCGTTGCGGAACGTGAGCGTCGGCGCATTGGGCTGCCCACCGGTCCACGCCGCTGGACCGCGCGCGAAATACGACTGCTTGGGACGATGAATGATCACGAATTGGCCAGGCGCCTGCGCCGTTTCAAACACCATGTGTACTACCAACGCCGGGCGCTTCGTATTCCTCCGTTTAAAGCGCAGGCCAAACGCCGTTACTGGAAGCCGTCTGAAGTGCGGCTGCTCGGGACGGTGACCGACCAGGAACTCGCGCAAAAATTAGGGCGCACATTCTTTTCAGTCCGGGTCGAACGCATCCGTCGTGGCATTCCTGCAATCACAAAGCCACGGGGATTAAGCGCGAAATATCTCAAATTGCTGGGAAAAGTTCCTGATGCCGCTCTGGCACAAATGACCGGGCGTTCCGTTCTCACTATAGCCAGTTTGCGGCGCCAACATACGACAGTCCGCTTTATAGGCGGAACCATCCAAGGACCTCCGCGCGCCTGGACGGCTGAAGAAATAGTCGCGCTTAAGCGCCTGACAATTCGGGATGCCGCCGCCAAATTCAAATGTTCGAAGGCCGAAGTGCACCGCGCCCGGCGTCAATTTGGCGTGGCCGCGCGAGCGCGGCCGGACAATTGGACCCGTGATGAGGAAGCGCTTCTGGGCACGTTATCGGATGGGGAATTGGCACTGCGCTTGAAGCGAAGCGTTACGGCGGTGCAAGTGCGCCGCCTGACGCTGCGCATCCCGAAACCGGACCCACGGTACCGCGCCTGGAAGCCCGCGGAAGAAAAGCTTTTGGGAACTGTCCCGGACAGCCAACTTGCCGAACAGCTCGGCCGGAGCAGGGCGTCCGTCACCGCGCGTCGACAGTTGTTTAATCGCAAGGCAATCCTGCCTCCGCGGCCCGATGGCTGGACGCCTGAGGAAGACCGTCTTCTAGGCAAATTCACTGACTCCGAAGTTGCGCGCAAGCTGGGCCGTCCCCTGGGTGGCGTTCGCGGCCGCCGCCATAAATTAGGGATTAAAAGCCCCCGCTCAACTCGTACTTTTACACCGATGGAAGACAAGCTCTTAGGCACAGATTACGACCGCGTCATCGGCCAACGGTTGAAACGCCATCCTGTAACGATCGCGCAGCGGCGGCGTTGGCTGAAAATTCCCGCGTTCGGCAAAAGGCCCGGAAAGATTTAGATAGAAGAATTGAGAACCGCGAAATACACAAAAGACACGAAAAGAAAATGAGGAAGGCCGGAAATCAGGAACAGGGTGAACACTATGACATAAGTTTTAGCCCGTTACACATGTTACATGGTTGGATTCCAATGACTTAGGGTGTTACACACCCCGTTACAGTTTGTTGCCGACCCGTTACATTGTTGATTACCAATGATTTAAGGTGTTACATTAACGTTATCGCGACGCGGGGCGACGGTTGGGAAGTTGGTCCGGACGATGAACGAGCGGCGATTCTTTTGCCTTTGCTTAACCTATAGCTTGTAAAATATACTATTATTCATCTCCGACCCCTTTCCAGTAGCAGGGCCAGCAGAAACTCTTGCTCTATTCAGGTCACAATTAAGCTTGTCAAAATGGCAGTGGTTCGACAAGTTGCCCCACAAAACGAAGGCGACAAGGACAGTAATTTTAGCTCGTTACAATGGCGACAAAATCGTTGCCCAATTGTTTCTTGGTTTTCGGGCAGGAAAAGATTAGAAATCGCATTAATAAATGAATCGGAAGGCTAACGCGCCGGTGCGAAGCAAGAAGCCTCTACTGAAATTGTTCTCCAGGACAATGCGGAAGGGCTTTATTCTATTTCCACGGAAAGCCTATCGAAGAAATCTTCAAGCATCCGAGGGATTTTATCTTTGGCTGGCCACAAATCATCTGGTTCGACCCGCAAAGCTCTGGCAAGGCAGAGTAATTCAAAATCGGACACCCACCGCAACTGCGTTTCGATTTTTGCCAGCGTTTCGCGGCTTAAATCCCATCCCCAACGACGGCAACGGGCCGCTAACATCGGCTGCGTCAATTGTTGTTGGTCACGCAGGCGACGGATTTGCGGCCCCACCAGATTTCGGGGATTGCATTTCATGTTCCGGTATCGGAACGCAGAGAATGGGCGAATGGCGATTTACAAAGGTTCGGAATTCAGAACGATTTTCCTTGCGCGAAAGCAGGATTTTCGAGATAACGGTAAAAGATTTCAGGCGCGAAGATTTTTTTGGGAGAAATGAAAGTTTGAACCGTATTTATTAAAGGCCAACAGGATGAACGAATCCTCGCAATGTGGGGTTTCAAGGCTGGCGAACGGCGCAATAAAAAAACGCTTGTCAGAAGCCGTGTATCAATTCACGCGCCGGCACCCCAACGCTCTTAAGGCGGAAACTCTAAAAAACGGAAAACCCTTGAGTTCGCTCAAGAAACGATACCTGCAATGTTTCGGTGCGCGCGCCAATAACGTCGCCACGTTGCAAGGCATAGTCAGGGATTTAATTGAGGACGGCATTTCCCGGCGGACGCTTGTAGCATGGGCAGTTGAAGCAGGCTATACCAGAGGATACGTTTCCAGCCTGTTGAGCCGAATTCTGGTGTCCCTGGGACTGCGCGAACGCAAAAAAGGAGCCGGACGCAAGCCGTCACCTCACGCCTTGGAACTTTTGTCTTATGCCCGCAGCCGATATGGAGAAAACTATCTTAATGTCCTTCGCGCGGCGTGGCGGGCGGGAAAGGCGCACTGTGAAACAGCCGACAGCCCGGATGAAACCAGCGCCTCCGGGATAATGATGGCTCTGGCGTCACCTTTTCGGAAACCGGAAGTCAATTGTGGCCCCACAATTAGGCGGGGCTCAAGACCCGCCGGGCAGGACCATAGTGGCCAGTATCGCTCCGCAGCAACGGTTGCCAACGGCAAAAAGCGTGGCTTTACTTTAAAACTGACCGGAACCTGAACCCTTCCGAGAAAATACAGACAAAAACCATGAAAACCCTGAACCAAATTAAGACCATTTGCGTGATCGCAAGTTGCGTATTGGCCTCAAATCTCAACGCCCAGGACACGAATGTGGATTGGGAAACTGCCTCAGACGACCAAGTCATTTTGCAGGCCATTGAATTGACAACGCCAATCCCGTCGAATGAAGTGCCTGCCTTCGCTACGTTTTATTCCGCCCAACATTCGCCGATTAGCGCCCAGCCGTGGCCGCCGCTTCCGGCGGATATTGAGCATTTTAACGGGTGGGATTTAGGCTCGAATGTATGGGTTTTGGACGACCTTGACTTTGACTACAGTGCGCCGACAGTGCAGGCGAACCACTCCATGATGGCAATGGATGATGACGGCGGCATTAATCCGCCCGGTGGCGGCGGCACGAATATTTATTATCCCGCTGGCAGTTCATATTCTTTTGATCCGGGAACCAATTTGTGGATAGCGCAAGAGGCAGTTTCGGGAGGCAATTTTTCAGGTATTGTCTCCAACACAATTCCGGACGTGGAATATCAACTTCTTTACGCAAATTCGTTGAATCCGCCAGTACAATGGCAGCTTGTGCCCAACGGCACATTTTACGGCTCTGATGAGACAAACTGGGCGTCCTGGAGCATCCCATTTGACTCAACAACGAACTTCTTTCTTAACGTATTGTCAGATCAGAGCGACGGGAGCGGTCTGCCGTATTGGTGGGAACTTAAATACTACGGCCAGGATACCAATGTTGATCCCTACGCCGACCCCGAAGGAGACGGCTATGACAACCTGGAACTCTATCAGATGGGTGTCAATCCCTTTAGCTGGATCACACCGCCTGCACCCCAAGGTTTGGCGGCTCTCTACAATGCCAATAACGGTAATGTGGCCGTTAGCTGGGAGCCATCGTCCGGCCCTGTAACCGGCTATATATTAGTAGGACCTAACGGGACGAATTATTTGTCCAGTGGTGCAACAACGTACAACGACAACGTGTCTTCAATACAGGGTGATTACACTAACGATATTAATGACTGGGGTCCCACGTTGTTTTACACCTATCAAATTCAGGCAACCTATTCCGGCGGCGACTCTGCGTGGAGCAACCCTGTTTGGATGCAGTCAGACCCGGCATTGACTTCACAGTCCCCACCGCTTGCCATATTTTGTTATTTAGTTCCCGGCCCCCAAGGCTCGCTATACTTGGCCGCACCGGCTTTGCCGCCAGGCACAGCAGGGTTGAATGTGATGAGAGTGGATTTGGGCGCTTATTATCTTAATGGGGCTTACGATGGCAACCTTCCAATCGAAACGAATTTTGATATTCCGGTCAATAGTTCCACTCCCGGACTGTTTTTAATCCCTTCGCAATGGAATCAAATGCAGCCCGACGCTTACAATTACAATTGGTATGCATGGTGGGTGCAAGTGGTGAGCAGCAACGGGGACGAAAGCCTTGCCGACCCTATTGCCGTAAACGGCTACCAATATTTCGAGGAAACGAATCTTTTTCAATGGCTTGTGCCGCCTTATTTTGACGGGCGGGCGCAGCTTAAGCAAAACTTGGAATTTCTTTTCAGAGGGGCTACGGTTAGTTCTCCATTCCAGTGCATTGAAAATGGCAACTATTATAACCCGTATTATCCAGATGTTGTCACCTTCACAAATCCGCCCACCTATGAATATGCCGGATTTTATCAGCAAGGAGCTTCGTCCGAACATGGCTTTTCATTCCAAAGCGGAGCGCAGTTTGACCCGTACTGGCCTTTTGAAAATAATTATCGCTACCAAAATTTTGTGCTAACTCCTACCGACGAAAGTACAAATGGCCAAATCATGACTGGCATTGGCATAAATGGCTGGGACCCGTATAATAATCTCGACCCGCAAGGAATTTATTTTGACTATCCGCCGACGAATCAATTTTACCCAGCCGACGTAACCGTTCCGGCAGGATTGCAGCAAGCATCAGAACCATTTCTAGCCTCGTATCCCGAACAGCCGACCTATGGTGCGGCACAAACAAACGACATTTGGTATGACCTCTCCGATATTGGTGTTCTTTATACCTTCAATCAGGATACCTACCAACAAATCTTCGACGCTGAAAAAACGGCAAATTATTTCGGCCTTCCGTTGGAATCGGTGGATATTGCTGATGAACAAACGGACGCAAACGGCAATCTACTTGGCACCTACAATACCGTTGTGCTTGCTGGCAATAACGTCCAAGCCTATTGGCAAGGCACCCCGTATGTTTACCCTGAATTTGCCGGGCCCCAGTTTCAAACGGTGGAATATGATTTTTGGCAGAATCCAGATCCCAGCGTATTACCGGGTGGAAATGCGTTTTCAGTGACGCATACCAATCTGCCGTTAATTGCGGGCGTCGGTTCTCCCGGTTTTCAAGCAGTGGCTTATGCCAAATTGGCCGTCACAAACAGTATTTATCCCGGCGTGTATGGCTTTCTCGGCCAATACTTCACAAACGCTTATCAAATTGACGACAGTGGCAATGTGACTCCAAAAACCACGGGACTCCTGTCACCGTATGGAAACTTTTTTGCGACAGAACCGGGCGAGGCGGCATTGGTGACGATGCCGGACGTTGACACGGGGCAGCAAGGCACCGACATCGTGTATTGCATAAGCCTGGCGCTTGATAAAAATCATGACGGCACGATAGACACGTCTTTCAGTGGCCCGGACACCACATCGGCCAGCAGTCCGTATGTTTTTTGGTGCAATAATAATTATGACAGGTGGGCATACCCGCTTGACTCCGACCCGTATCAGGATGAGGTGCTCAATTCGGACGCTGAGAACCCATATCAGGAAGATGATGAATTTACAAGATTTGGACAACGGAATATTCCTGACACACGCGACTTGGAGGATTTTGCGCGCCTATGGGTTTGCGGCGTAAATTCCAATTTGCTGGCCGCCTTGCCGCCGGGCAGCACCATCACGTTGAATTGGGGCGACGTTAACAATCCAAGTACCAATAATCCCACGATTGATCTATTCGAGGCCGCCAATCCTGACGGTGGGATTGGTTATTTAACAAATGAAATGACCGCCACAAACCAAATTGATATTGATGCCCGTCCATACGTTGGGCGGCTTGGGCCGGGGGACAGTATCCAATTAAACGCCACGAATTTTTTAAATAATTGGGCAGGCAATTATTTCATCTGGTGCGGTGTCAATTATGGCAGCGGGGGATTAAATTTGACCATCGCCACCAGTAATGGGACGGTGATAGCGCAAACGACAACGTATATCCAAATAACGGACATCAAACAGATGTATGAGCGATGGACGGTAGGTAACGACCCCGGCCGGATGCCAAAAACAACGGCCATCCTTGAACGCGAGGCTTTGCCCTTTCCAGGGCAACCGGCGTTCCAATATCCCGCGCCACAAGGCACCAATACGCCATATATTTTATATGTCCACGGCTGGAATGAGAGCGATGACATGAAAGACGCCCATGCCCAAACTGCTTTCAAAAGACTTTATTGGCAGGGTTATCAAGGGCGCTTTGGCTTTTTTCGCTGGCCGACCACTTCTGGCGAAACAGCAACGGCGCTCGCAGATGGAACCGAGGGCGTAGAAGATGATTATAACTGGAGCGAAAATCTGGCATGGTATTCCGCGGCGGGTTTGCTGAATCTTCTGACAAATCTCGATGCAGAATATAATGGGCAGGTTTATCTGTTTGCACACAGTCTGGGAAATGTGGTTGCCGGCGAGGCGTTCCGGTTGGCCGGTTCTAACCAGGTGGTGAATGTATATGTGGCCAGCCAGGCGGCTTTGACAGCGCACCTTTACGATTCCACGGTGCCGGACACGATATTTAGCACGACTGTGACACCGGAAATTTTCAATAATTGGCTGGCTGACATAAACGGTAACGGCGCGGGTAAAGTAATTAGCTTCTACAATACTAATGATGCTGCGTTAGGCCCCGAATATTGGGAAAAGGATCAGTCTGCCAAGCCGTCACAATCGGAGTATGTGCATGGAGGTCCTTGGGCCTTTTATGGAACACCCTACACCGAAGACAGCCCCCTTTATACACCGGGTTCAGTGGACGACAGTTACCCTTGGAAGGGATTTCAGGGCTTTGACATTACACCGAACATAGCGGCTTCTGTGACCAACTATTACATCGTCGCGGCTTGGGCCTCTCAACCGCGAGCAACTGCCTTGGGAAGAACGGCGGTGGTTCACAACATATTAGATGTTGATTTGACTCTACCAGACAATGGAATCTGGCCCCCAGACACCCATTCACCATTCAGTTATAGAGACATACTGTGGCACAGTGGGGAATTTTTAGATGATACCCCAGAGCAGCAAGGTTATTGGAGTTATTTATTAGGGCCAAAGGCATTTAATCTTGAATCACAATGAAAATTCGCCCATCCATTTATATATTTTGTGGACTGGCAATCCTGTTGATTATTTTAATCATCTGTTTTGCGAAACGTCCACAGGCTCCGCTGGAAACGCAGAGACCGCTGCTGCCCAAAACAAATGCACCTGTCGTAGTCAATAATCCCGTTCCGGCAAATATCGTTCCTGTCATCCCCCATGTTGTGCATCCCGCCGTAAATCCTGCTGAGGAAAAGGAACAAGCAGAGGAACGACAGAAAACGTTTGAAGCGGAGAAAAATCAACCCATTATTTTCTATGGCAAACTGGAAGACCAATTTGGCAATCCGGTTGTTGGTGCTGAAATCGAGGGGGCGCCAGAGCTGTCTCAAGGACATACAAATGTCTTTACCACGAGTGATGACAATGGCCTTTTTACACTGGATGCAGGCACCGGTTGGGCTCTTGGGGTCATGCCGAGAAAACAAGGTTATGCAGTGGCGACGGCAAATATTTCATTTTATTACTCATTATTGGAGCCGAGTCATATCACTCCCGACCCGAACAACCCCATCGTCATCAAAATGTGGAAACTCCAGGGAGCGCAACATTTAATTCATTTCAACTTCGAAACCTATATTTCAATCACTGGGTTACCCACAAGCTTTGATCTAAAAACAGGGCAGCAGGTTCAAGCGGGCGGCGATTTAACCATTAAACTTATAAGTTCTCCAAAGCCAAGCGTGCGAAACGAATATGACTGGAGCGCTCTTATACAACTCCCTTCTGGTGGAATACTCGCTTCAAGTGATCCAGGCTTGGATGAAATGTTTCAGGCTCCTGATTCAGGCTACCAGCCAGAATTTGATTTGAATTTCCGAAAAGGCGATCAGCAATGGACGCCGCGTTTCAATAGCGATTTTTATTTTATGGGCCAAAATGGAGGATTCTACGGTAAGTTATGGTTAGAAATTGACAGCGATGTTGTTAGGAATGGTACGGCGCTGGCGACTTTGAAAGGTTATTTGAATCCCGCTGGCTCACGAAACCTTGAAATTGACAACCGACTCGTAACAGAAGCCCACCCTTGAAACTTTTAAAATGTGTTTTTAGTGTCATGGTTGCGACCCATGCGCTAGGGAAAGCGATTTCGCCACTACCGACGCACGCCCCTTTTGGCTGCTATCCAACGCGCATAAAAGTCCAAAAGGAGGACAACGGGCTTAAGCTGTTCCTGACCGATACTGTTCCACGAGCGTATTATATGGTTATGTTCCGAACAAACGCACCGTATTGCCGATGGCTACCATTGGTGTTCGCAATTGGTGCGTCCAATTCAAATGTGACTGTCGTTCAAGTGCGATTCAACGACCACGCCAAGGAGCCCGTCTATCACACATATCTTTATCCTATTCAACCCAATATGCTTTCCAGAATTATTTTCACCGCTGGTTCGGCAGGCGACTATGACATGGACCGATTGCCCGACCTGTTTGAGGACTTGGTAACGAGAACCGACCCATTGAAACAGTTCTCAACAAATGAAAAGGTACTTGGCACTGATGAAGACGCAGACGACGAAGATGCGCCGAATGCCCTGCCATTTTTAGATGGTAGTAAGTGGAATGTTCAGATATTGCGCGAGAATCTTCCTTCATTGTCGGTTCCACGATATGTCCTGCCGCCTTCTTGTGACGCGAGAGCCATCCGCAAGACTATCCGTAAAATTGTATGCATGCCCACAAAGGATGGCTTTTCCCTCAGCGTGACCCATCCCGTAAAAAGCGCCCGCTATCTCGTGCTCGTCAGAGATGGTCCTGACGATTTCTGGAAGGCCAGTGGATACTTTACCGGCAACACGAACGGTGAGAAGTTGCTAGCCGACAAAAATGGAATGCTGTTGCCCACGGATTGCACGTTAGCCATGCCCGTTATTACGCCGCAATTTCACCCGATACTTAAACATCCTGAATTTATCGCGGGAAGCGGAGAAGACGCTGACGGAGACGGCCTCCCGGACATTTATGAGGTGCTCGTGACAAAAACTGATCCCGATAACCCTGACACTGGTTCAACTGGCATATTGGATGGTTATAAGACCCCGGCAAATGACGATTGGACGAATCTCGAAAAATTTCGCCGGCGGTACAATCCATTCAGGCAATATGAAGGGCCGAAGCCAGTGGAATTGATAGAACCAACATTGCAAGAATTGGGGGATGCCTGCCCGGTAATGCGCAGTGATCTGAAGTTTGAAGAGGAATTTGAGGTGAGAAATGTCAAAACTGGCGGGCCATATAGAATCGAGTCTTTTGAACAATTGCTTCTGACTTTAGGTACAGAGAATATCAGGAATAGGAATATGAAAGCGAAATTTACAAATTTGGAGATTCGCATCACGATGCAGGCACCGCTGAAGAAATACCGACCGCATGAACCGTCGTTATGGGTTCGGAAGAACATGTATCCATATTTCCCGTTGCAGTCAGATCTGTTTTTTTCAACGGCCTCAGTAGGAAAAAATTTCTGAGCGGCTTTTTTAATTGCTTATTACGGCAATCTCCCCCTGGAGAACAAAAAATAATGACAATGCAAGCCGCCAGCGGGAAACCGCTGGCGGCCCTTAAAATCCTTTGAACCCGAACCGTCCAGTCTTACCGTTTTTAATAACCAGTCTCAAAAAGCTCTCGTAATTTTGGCAGAAAATCCGTATAAGAATATTGGGCGTAAGCTCGAAAGGTTGTCCTTGTGAAAAAACCAGTTTCGGCAAGGCAGCTTGAAGCCGCAAGCGAGCTGGCAGCCGATCAAACAGTGTAACGGCATCATAAGCGTCGTATCCCTGATAGGTATGACGTTTATGACGTGACTTGTCGTTGTACATTTATCCTTTGGTGGATTTAAATACCACCTAACTGTATTGGCCGATCGCCTGTCAGCAACGACATTATTTTCGATTCCCAAATACCGTATATTCGTTTTGATATTTGACACCGAAGGCGTTTGGGAGTCTGATTTTGCAATGCTTTTATGATACCCGAAGAAGCGGCCAAATTGGCTAACCAATATAATTTTAATACTCCTGAGCAACACCGCGAGATTATGGATTTTATCTCTGTCGAATCGCCACGCCGCCTTAGAGATTTTATCCATCTTCTGAACAGGGATGGCCAGAACAGATATTTCCATACTGCCAAAACGACTCTTGAACTTCAAATAGCTGAAGAGGCGAACAATGCCGCTATAAAGTTGTCGGAACAAACGGACAGGCTCGTGGATGAGACACTCAAACTTACTCGGTTTACGCGGAGGGTATATTGGCTCACGGTCGCTCTTGGGTTTTTTGCCGTTGTCCAAATTATCATCATGTTCTTTCAGTATTTCTCCGAAGCCCACAAGAGCCTTGATACAGGAGTAAAAGAACAGGCCGTACAAGCAAATCAAACAGGCAAATGATCCTGTTTGAACCGCGAAGAATCCAGCTTTGCCGTTCAGAGATTTCCTAAACCATTGATTTTCTGCATGTTTCGGGCTTTTTCAGCCTAATTCAACCTTGCGTAATGTACATATTCCCGCTTGTAACTTGTAACAGGTTTCCGGAGATTTACACGTTTAACAAATCCAAATCGATTCAGCCGCAGTCCCTGACGACAACTATTCTTCACCAGCAGCGTCAATTAAAAATCACCACTGAGTCCGGTCGTTAATTTCATTGTTTCATTGTTCTGTAACGTTTGTCCAGCCCCTTCGGCGGAACGGAGTCTTTGGAGCGGAGCGACAAAGACGCAGTGGAGCCGAAGGGGCTGGATGGCGCGACGTTACCGGCCGCCTTTTTCCTCTTTTTCTTTGGGCACTCGCAGACTTTCCCCCTGGAACTCCAGCAGGATGGCGTGATGCACCAACCGGTCAATGGCGGCCATCGTCGTCATCGGATCCTTAAAAATCTGGTCCCATTTGGAAAAGACCAAATTGCTGCTGATCATGACGCTACGCCGTTCGTAGCGCTCGGCCAGAAAGGTGAAGAGCACTTCCATTTCATCGCGCTCCTGTTTGACGTAGCCGACGTCATCCAAAATGACCACGTCAAATTGATCCAGTTCACGCAGGTGCTCTTCCAAACGCAGCTCGCGCTTGGCGATCAATAATTGCTGCACCAGCTTGAATGTCGGCACGAACAGCACGGCGTAATGGTGCCGCAGGATCAATTCCCGTCCCAATGCCGCTAAAAAGTGGCTCTTGCCACGGCCAGGCAATCCGATGGCGATGACGTTTTCGGCGTGTTTGACAAAGTGTCCTTCCAACAAACTGGGAAGCATTCGCCGCACTTTTGCCGGCAGTTTGGCTTCCAACAAATTGCCCAGGTCTTTGCCTGTGGGCAGACCCGATTGCTTGAGCAATCGTTCCAGCTTGCGCTGCCGACGGTCCTGGGCTTCGCTCTCGCACAGGTGTAGCAGGAACCTGCGATAGCCCCAGTTTTGCTGTTCTGCTTGTTGTAGCGTCTCCTCGTAAATAGTGGCCATCGTACCTAGCCGAAACGACTTTAACAGCAAGGCCAACGGATCGTTACTCATGGTCCACCTGCCTTTCCAGCAAAGCGTCGTAGCCACTCAATTCAGGCACCAGGGTCATCTCTGGCCAACGGTTGCTGACATCCTGGTTCAGATAGCGCCGCACCTCGCTCGCACGCCATCGCCCCATGTGATTGGGCCCGGCCCACTCGCTGATGAGCGCACTGATCGCCGACTCTCCCAGTTCGCTGGCCAGTTTGAGCAAATGTAAATATTCGATCTGGCCCGCGCGCAGTCCGTGATCGTTGACCAGCCGGTCATAGGCCAGCCGAAACGAAGAATCGGGGAAAAACTCCTGACGATGCACATAATGAGTAAACGCGCCGGGTTTGCGCAACAGATGCTCAATCAAATGCCGGTAATCAATCTTCACGCCCCGATCACCGGTGGCCCGCGCCAACTCCAAAAGCAGTTGCCCTCCGTAATAGATTTTTAAATGGCTCTCGTACACCTCGACTTTGACGGTTTGCCCGATCAGCCGCGCGGGGACTGAATAGGTCACCCTTTTTACCCGAATGGTGCTGTTTGAACTGACCGGGCAGTGTAATTCGTCGTATTCGCTCAAGCGTGTCAGAGGCAACACCCGCATCATCTCCCATTCTTCCTTCAGCTTGAGAACGCACTTCTGATTGGCCTTGTGCAAAACGCCCGCCAGAAACTGATCATAGGCGGCCACCGTCTCAAAATCCCGATAGCCCCGCAGCAACAAATGCTGACGCAGCCGCCGCTTGAGATGGCCGTTTCTGGACTCGACATCGCCATTCTCATGCGGTTTTTGGATGCCGATGGTTTGCGGTTTCAAACCATAGTGCCCGGCCAGCGTCAAAAAATCCTCATTGAACTGCCGCCCTCCGCTGCCGATGCGATGAGTGGCCGCACTGCTGTTATCGATCTGCAACCGCTCCGGCACACGGCCCAATTGATGCAGCGTTTCCTGCAATCCATGGCGCAAACTCAAAAGCGACTCAGATTGACAGCGCGTGGCCCACGACCAATTGGAATAAGGCAGCACTGCATGGCAGAGCAAATGTTCCATCGGCGCACCTCGAACGGTGACGGCCAATTCGTTGGCATTGGTCCAATCCACTTGCAACACCCGTCCGGGTTGATGTTCCTGGGCGAAAAACACCTCCTTGTCCGGACCATGCTTTAAACGCCATTGCAACACTCGCCTTTGGAAAGAGCGCAAGGTGTGCGCCTGGACTTGATCTGAATAGATGCCCCGCAAATACTCAAACAACTCTTTGGCTTCCAGTTCGGGCGCTTGGGCGAGCATTTGTTCGGCAGTTGGCCAAATCGCGGCCAGCGGATCGGGCCGCGTCCGCCAATCATGCTTGCGCTGCAGTTCTGCTGGTGGTTTGGCTGCCTGGATGTACTTTCGTGCGGTTTGCGGATGAACATCCGCTTTCATCGCACTAACGACAATTTTTCCTTCTTTTTGATATTCACTCATGAGCTTTCGGTATTGTTGGTTTGTGATCATCTGCGGCGGTTGAGATGGCCTCCGGCCATCCCGCCGCCGCAATAATCATTACCGGCTCAGTAGTGAATTTTAATTGTCGTCAGTGGTGATTTTTAATTGTCGTTCCACA
>Ga0335075_10005485_pt1 | contig 19702 bp, 19 predicted proteins | sample Lox_Sample_24_FD_206723 | JGI IMG/M metagenome (GOLD analysis project Ga0335075, IMG submission 206723) | Soil microbial communities from Loxahatchee National Wildlife Refuge, Florida, United States - Lox_Sample_2.4 | ecosystem: Environmental > Terrestrial > Soil > Wetlands | place: USA...
TCACCGGTTCCCAGCTTTGAGCAACCGCAGCTTCAGCGTTTCGGTACGTCGCGCGGTTACAAGGCGAGCTAAAGGAGGCCTCGGTGACCGTGCGGACCGGTGAGTTTCCGGTGACAACCTTTGTTCGCCAGCGAATCACGACTCCAGGAGCAAACTTCGGGCGTCGGCCGGTGACTTTGTGAGGCTTCGCGCGGCGGAACTACGGTGATTTTCCCGGGGGCCCGTAGTGTTACTCGTAAGCCGACAGGCCGCGGGATGGCAGCACGCCTCCCCGGTCCAACGGTCATCAGCGTTGTACGACCGGTGAGTTTCCGAGGAATGTGACCTAAGCTAGTCTTCAGTGTGCCCTGCCTTGAGCACTTGAGGTCCTCGGAAAGTCACCGCATAGCTCCACCAAGTCCTAGTCTAGCAGGCTGTCGGATTCGTTTCGACGGTGGTGAGTTGAGTGCTGTGAAGGCGGGTCAGGCTGGGTTTAGATTGTGCAGGCGTCGGCAGTTGTAGGCGAGCGCGACGAGGAGCCACTCGGCGGCGACGTTTTGCAGGCCGCGGAGGTTGAAGCGGGTGAAGCCGATGGCGCTCTTGATGATGCCGAAGACGGGTTCGACGGTCTGCTTGCGTTTCTTGTAGCGGGCCTTGCCTTGCTCGGTTTCGAGCTTGGCCTTCATCGCCAGTCGCCACGGCTCAAGGACGCGGCGCTGCGGCTTCGGCTCGGCTGGGGGTGGACGGAAGTCGTAAGGTCGTTGCGGCTGGGTCTTGGCGATGGCGACCAGCGGCTCGACCCCGTGGGCTTCCAGTTCCGCCACCGCGTCACGGTTGGCAAAGCCGGCATCGGCCAGAACCACCCTGGGCAGGCCGGTGGTTTTCTCCATCCCCAGAAGGGTGGCGGCGAAGGTTGGCTGGTCGCTCGGCGTCGTGGCCATATTGGTGGCCACGATCAACTGGCTGCCCTCGGCACAGACCACTGCCTGGGCGTTGTAGGCTTGCCGATACTCATGGGTCTTGGATTTGCGCATCAGTTGCGAGTCGGGGTCGGTCAGATTGGTCTGCCGGTCGGGCGGCGGCGTCTCGTCAGGCGGCTTGGGCGGCCGCCCGCGGCGGCCCCGCTTGGCCTCGTAAACAGCCTTCGTCCGCTCGTATTCCGGGCGCTCGGCTTCCGCCCGCGCCTTGGCCTCCGCCTCCAGCCGAGCACAGGCGGCGTCGAGTTTCTCCTTCAGCTTGGCGCGCCGGGCAAGCTCGACCGGCAGCGCCTGCGGGTCGCTCTCTTCCGTGTCGGCCGCCTCGGCTCTGGCGACGAGCGCGGCGATGTCGTCGGCCAGCTTCGTGCGCAGCGCCTGCGCCCGGTCGTACCGCACCGAACGGATTTTGGAGGCGTTGGCGTCGATCTTGGTGCCGTCGATCGACACCGTCCCGAGCTTCAACAACCCTGTCTCGCGCGCCAGCAGCAGCACCTCCAGAAAAGCTGCTTCGAAGGCCTGTTTGTTGGTCCGGCGGAAGACGGCGATCGTGTCGTGGTCAGGATGCGTGTTGGCCGCGATGAACCGTACCCCGATATCGCGTTACGTTGCCCGCTCGATCCGGCGCGACGAAAACACGCCGTTGGCGTAGCAATAGATCAGCAACGCCAGCAGCAGCCTCGGGTGGTATTGCGGCTCGCCGCCGGCCTGTCGGTTGGTCCGGAACGCCCCCAACCGCGCCCGATCCACCGCCGCCACAATGAAATGTGCAAGGTCGTCCTCGGGCAGCCAATCCTTCAAATCCGGCGGCAGCAGAAACGGCTGATCACGATCAAACGGTACGTACCTCGTCATCCCGCGATTCTGCCATATTCACACCCATGGGTGAATCCGACAGGCTGCTAGTGGTTCATGCGTCCGAACGCTCGGACCGTCGGGTGTTCGGGTGCGGACGGCTAGTCGCGCCTGAGTCGCGCCGCTTGCCGTTTCATGAAGATCCCCGCCTGGACCTCGATGTCGGACGGGCGAATCAGGTGCTGAAAGCCATATGCCGCCAGCGCCTCAAGGATTACCGATTTCATCGAAGCGACCGAACGTCGCTCAGGATCGTCGCGGCGTGCAGCGACTTCGGTTTGCAAGGCGCGCTTAACCCGCCGCGGCACCTCGAGCGTGATGCTTTCCAGCATGTTGTCAGGTTCGGTGCGATCAGAAGGTGCCGCCTCTGTCACGAACCCAGTCGCAATGAGCGAATCGATGACCGGCCTCGGCCGCCTCACGGTCGTCCGCAAAGCCGGTCTTTGCATTAGAGCTTCCGCCGGCGGAGCGGCCGGCTCGTCTACCGGGTCGAGCTTCGGGGTCGCCAGTTTGCCGGCCATCAGGCGAGCTCCCTCCCCTTCTCCACTATCTCGACCAGCGCAGCTTTCACTTCCGCATACACAGCCTTGATGTTTTCAGCTGCACCGCCGCCGGGGTCGTCGAAAATCGGCGGCACGCGGCTGAAGCTGGCGCGTTTGAACGCCGTTCGCTCAAAAACTGGGGTTTTGAGGCGCGGAATCCTGGCGTTCTCAAGGGCCTCCTCGACGACCTTCTCGACCTCCGGGCGGAAGCCGGTCGAGGCACGGCTGATCACGATTCGATATGGAATTTCCCGCCGCGCGCTCTTGCCCGCCTGCGTAACATGGCGCGCCGTCGAGTGCGCGCTTTTAAGGTCATCGTTCGACGGCTGGACAGGAATCAACACGAGGTCCGCGTAGTGAATGGCATGGAGCATCGCAACACTAGCCGAGCCTTGAAGATCGCAAATCACGACGTCGACCGAGCTGGCAAGCGACTGGATGACATCACCGATCCCGTCTTGATCAACCTGCGGAGCGACGACAATAGACCCCTCCGGGACGTCAGCCGATCCACGATCCCAGACGGCGATCGACATGCTTGGGATGTCAGTACGCGGCGTCCAGATGTCGCGCACACCGTCCTTCTGGCGATCGGCGAAGAATTCGCTGGCGTGCTGCTGGATCAGATCGGCGTCGACCACGCCGACGCTGTAGCCATCAAGAGCAAAGTGAATGGCGAGATTGCGGACAAGGTTTGTTTTCCCCGAGCCACCCTTTTGGCCGGCGACGGTCACCACAGACATTTATTCCCCCAAAAAATGCCTGACCACCTAAGCGCAAACGTTCGAGGAATCAAGCCCCCGAAAACGTGAACCTTTATAGGTTCTTTCCTATATGCGCTCGTACCCATTTAGGCCTCTAGCTACATGCGTTCGTACGCAGAGATGCACGGTGGCACGGACAACAGGCTACATGAACGCACAAGCGTCCGGGCCCCTGGACGCACATGCGCTAATCCGTCCGACCTTTCGTCTCTACAAGCGTCCTGCCTCAGTCCGCGATTATCCACCGCGGGGCTTTAATGTAGCTCGTACGAAATTGGCTCGTACGAGGTTGCGCCGTCCGGCAAATCTGGTGACGCGATATCACCTCAGGGTGTGCCTTCGTACGCCTGAGCGTTCGTACCCTAAAACACATCGTCGCGCGGGACATGTCCGTGACCTTTTATGCGGCATGCGGGGGGAGGGGGCCTCCCGCTCGAAATACTCGGACGTCGGCTCCCCCGTGATCAGATTAGCAGAGTGGTTTTCCATACCACCTCATCAAAGTATGCCATCGAAACGACATCTCCCGGCTCCGCGCGCGAGGAGTAGAACACGAGGCTGAACGGCCACGCGTTACTTCGGATCGCGGTATCGGGAGACAACGCTGCGAGGTCAATGACCGGCGAAGCGCCGGCGGCTCATGCTTAAGGAAATCCGCTGACGATCGGCTGCGGCTATATCCGAGCGAAGGGCAAAGGATGCAGATCGCGCACACGTCACCGGCCACTGCCCGCGCTGCGCGACCGGTCGCCATGCTTGAACGAAGAGCTGCCAACTCTTCTGACGTCGGCGGCCAGCACCTGCTCCACCCGGCGAATCGCCTGATCGGTGAGGTCGAGCAGCCGGTCGATGTCGCTGAAATCAAACGCGTGGCGGTCGAGGCGGGGGAGGGGAGGGGGGATTTGCAGCGGCGCCGCGGCGACTGGTTCCGGGTCGGCGCTGCGGAGAGTCGCTTGGTCCCGCGGCCGGCCGTGGCCTCGGCCGGTCCGGCTCGCGCGCCGCGGCGGCGCCGCCGCCTCGCGCAATGGCGCCAGATTCTGGAGCCCGTAGAGCCGCCGTTTCGCGCGATGCGTGACCTCGACGGCGATGCCGAGCGTTGTAAAATTTTTCAACAGGCGCGCGGCGTTTTTCGGCGCGATGCCGAGCGCCGCCGCGAGGGTGGTCGCCGAGGCCACCGGTACGGCGGCGAGCATATCGACGGCCGCTCCCGCAAAGGACCCGCGGCGGCGGCCGGCGACCATATGACGGACGGCAAACCAGCTGCGCTCGAGGCGGCGCAGCAGGTCGAGACCCGCCTCGGCCTCGGCCGCGAGCGCCCCCAGAAACTCACCGCTCCAGTCCGCGAACGCCCAGGGCGTCTCGGCCGCGAGCGCGGCGGCGGCGCTGAACGGCAGCGGCAGATGGCTGATCCGGCGCAGGGTCCAATAATCGCTCAACGCGGCGCGCAGCGGCGCCCGTTCTCCGCCGCGGTCGAGCCAGGAATGCACCGCAACCGCGGCGCCGGCAAGCGCCGGATAGGGCAGGGCGGTCTCGCGGATGTGGGTCGTGGCGCGCGCGATCTCGTCGCGCCGCGCCGCATCGGGGTAAACCCGCCAGCGATAGAGTTCGAAGGCGTGGCCCGCCGCGGCGAAAATCAGGCCGCGATCGAGCAGCGTTTCGCCGGACACGCGGAAACGCACGCCTTCGATCATCGCGGCGAGGTGCCACGGGTCGATCAGCCGACCGTCGCTGGCGGCTTCGCGGCGCACCGCGTCGAGCCGGGCGCGATAGAGCCAGGCCCGGGCGAGCGGGTGAGTGTCGAGTGCGGTGTCGAGCCGCGCCAGCGCACCGGCGGCGGTCTCGATCGCCGCCAATGACGCGGCGCCGAAGCGCAGGTCAGCGCCGGTGACGGGCGGGACCGAACCAGGTCGAATCAGTGGTTGCACGCCGCTCTGCGCTTTCCTGGGCAAAACTCAGCGTGGCTCGGCAACACGAACATCCTCCATCCCCGGACAATGCGGTATCGACAAGAGCGGTTAGTCCCTGCAATGGGTCAGAATTATTCGGACACGCGACCATCCTCTTGTTCAGAAGTTGGTACCTGACAGCCATTGGCGGCGGAGGCGATGGTACTGATACACTGTTATACCACTAGGACAGCAAAAGGTGTAATAAGCTGAATTTTCGCGGACGGGCGCGCGTATTCGGGATAACCGGCATTGTCCCGAATGCCAGAAAGTAGGTATCATGAGCGAGAGAGCAGGATACAGACCGGCAGGGCGGCGGGGCAGGGCGGCGGATGAGCGACAGCGAGGCACGCCGCCGGTCTGAGGCGCGCAGCAGCCCAGCCGACACCAGTTCGGCCCCGGTCGCGGCGCTGTTGCCGGCAGCGGACGGCGGCCGTCCGGTGCTGCCGGTCGGTGTGCCGAACCCTGGCACCGGATAGGGCGACCGCGGCGTGAGCGCATTTGCGGACCAGGCCTCGATCGACGAATCGGCAGCGCCGATCGTGTCAGAACAGCCCGCGGCCGACGCGGTCATCGCGGCCGGGTCGAGCCGCCCCCGATCCGGGGCGGACCCCGACGAGGTCCAGGACTGGTTCGAGCTTGAGACGATTGTCGGGCTGCCGACGCCGGCGGCGAGTTTTGCCGAGGCCGAAGCCGCCGCCGCCCAATACCGCCGCGCGGCCCGCGCCGACAACACAAGGCGCGCCTACCGCGCCGCGGTCGCTCGCTTTTGCGACTGGTGCGCCGGCCATGGCCAGACCGCGCTGCCGGCTACCCCGCAGACGGTCGCGGCGTTTCTCGCCGCGGAAGCGGGCAAGGGCCTCGCCGTCAACACCCTGCGGCTGCGCCACGCGGCGCTGCGCTACCTGCATTTGCTTGCCGGCTATTCGCCGCCGACCGCCTCGCCGATCGTGACCGCGACCTTTGCCGGCATCCGCCGCGCCCACCGCCGCCCGTTGCGCAAAAAGACTGCGCTGGTGCTCGACCCGCTGCGCGCCGCGGTTGCGGCGATCCCCGACACATTGCCGGGGCGGCGCGACCGCGCGCTGCTGCTGGTCGGCTTTGCCGCAGCGCTCCGCCCAAGCGAGCTCGCGGCCTTGACGGTCGCCCACCTTACCCGCCACGAGGACGGCATCGCCCTCTACCTGCCGTGGCGCAAAAACGACCAGGAAGGCGAGGGCACCACGGTGTGGCTCCCGGCCGGGCAGACCGATCTCTGTCCGGTCACGGCGCTCGAAGCCTGGCTCGCCACCGCGCAAATCACCGAAGGCCCACTGTTCCGGCGCTTGTGGCGGCTCCCGCCACCGCGCGTCGCCCGGAGCGCCAAAAGAAAGCCGGTAGCCGACCGCTACCGGGTTGGTACCAACCCGATCGACACCGATTCGATCGCCCTCGTCGTCAAAAAATGGACCGGGCGGGCCGGGCTCGACGGCACCGCCTTCGCCGGCCACAGCCTCAGGCGCGGGGCGATTTCGAGCGGCGTCGCGCAAGGCGTGCATATCGCGAGGCTGAAGCAGTTCTCCGGCCATGCCTCATTGAAAAGCCTCGAAGAGTATGTCGAGCTCGACGAACTCCGTCAAAATCATCCGCTGAAGGATGTCCTCTAACCGGGATGTGCAACCCAGTGTGCCATCCGATCCTGTCGGTGTTCCTGATTTGTCGCGTTAGAGTGAATCTGAAACCCGCCCTATCACGAAACCCAATCCGCTAAGACAGGGTGGCGGGCGATGCTCACGTTCTGTGAATCTCGCGCCGAGCCGGACGGAGAACATCATTCCTCGTCGGGGTCTTCCAGTGTGCGGCGGCCGCGAAAGGCGCCGGCTTGCAGCGGATAGGCCGTCCTATGTTTGATCCGCTCCGTCGCCAACCGCGAGGTCACGTTCTTCATCGGCGCCGCATTGATCAGCCGCTTGTAGAAGCGGTCGTATTCCGCCATGTCGGCGACCGCGACCCGCAGCATGTAATCGATGTCGCCGGCCATCCGGTAAAGCTCCATGACCTCGGGCATGGCCGCGACCGCGGCGCCAAACCGCTCCAGCCACTCGGGCGTATGCGCCCCCGCCTCGATTGCGACAAAGACGGTAAGCCCGACACCGACGCTGTCGGGGTCGACGATCGCCACCCGTCGGGTGATGACGCGCCTCGCTTCGAGCTTCTGGATGCGCTTCCAGCACGGCGTCGGCGACAGTCCGACCCGCTCGGCCATCTGGGCGATCGGTTGCGTCGCGTCCTCCTGCAGGATCCGCAGCAATTTGCGGTCGATCTCGTCCATCGCGTGGTCGTGTCGGTCGCTACCCGGCTCAAACCGGGATTGGCTGCTCGGGCGGAGCCGGACGCAGCGGGGTCGGCTCGGCGGCGTCCTCGACAAAGGCGAGGTCGCCCGTCGACATCGCCGAGGCCGTCGGCCGCGCCGCCGCCAGACGCGTCCCTAAATGGGCCGCCAGCGCCTCGCATTGCCGCCGGATATCGGGCACCGAGGTCACTTCCCAGAATGCCGGCCGGGTGACCGGGCCGACGGCATAGAGCCGCTGCCAGATCTCGCCGCGGCGATTGCGCAGCGCGCACAGCGAGCTGACATCGAGGCCAAGCCGGAGCGGGTCGGGGCGGATGTCGCCGCGAGCAAGCAGATTGCGGACCAGCGGATCGGCAATTCGCTCGTAATCGCAGGCCGGCCCGGAGCAGTTGATGACCCGCCGCACGAAGAGCCGCTGGTCGATGGGGCTGCGGCGCGGTCGGTGGATGATCGTCGCACCATCCGCATCCACCTGCATCTGCCGGATGCGGGTCGCCCCAAAGCGGATCTGCCCGCGGCCGATCGCGTCCTCGATCCGATCAGCAACCTCAAGAGGAATCCGGTGGCGGTGCACGTCCCACCAGGGCCGCAGATGGCGCACAAAGCGCGCCCGCTCCCCGGCCGGCATCGCCTGCCACAATTCCTGCGTTGCCGGTCGCAGCCCGTCGATCACCGCGCGCCAGTCGCCACCGCGCGCTGTGACCTGCTCCGCTTCCTCGCGGAGCACCCGCGTCAGGCCAGCCACGGTGGTCGGCAACGCACGCTCGATCAGCGCGGCGGCGGGCGAGGGAGGTGTCGCATGCCGGCGCGGCAGCAACCCCCGGCGGGAAAGGGCGTGGATCGTGCCCGAATGGCCCCGATCGAGCAGTGATATCGCGGTATCAACCATGGTAAGACCAGTGCCGATCAGCAGCACCGGGGCGGCCGGTTCGATCCCGGCAAGCGCTTCGGGCGCCCACGGATCGGGCCGGTAGCGGTCGGTGTCGTAAAAGCTCCGGTCGGCGATCGGCGGCGGCTCGGGCGGGAAATTGCCGACCGCCAACACGGCGATATCCACCTCGGCTTGGCGCCCGCGATCGATCTGCAGTGTCACGCCGTGCCGTCCAACATGCAGGTCCTGCACCTCACCGCGGGTCAGCAGCAATCGGCCGCCGCGGCCTGCGGCCTTACGAAACTCCAGCTTGAGGTGATGCCGGACGTACTCACCGAACACCTTGCGCGCTACAAAGCCGTGCGGGGTCACCGAGCCGCCGCCGAGCTTTTCGTCCTGGCGGAGCCAATCGAAAAAATCATCGGGGCGATCGTGAAAAGCGCTCATTCGCGAGGTCGGCACGTTCAGAACATGGTTCAGGTTGCCGGTCGAATAGGCGAGCCCGCAGCCGAAGCGGGGACTTCGTTCGACGAGATGGATGCGGACCGAGCCCGGACATCGCCGCAACAGATGGAGGGACAGCAATGTTCCGCTAAAGCCGGCGCCGATGATGGCGATGGCCGGCGGTCGCTGTATCTCGGCTGGGCCGCCCGAGGCGGCGGGCGTAAAAGAAGACATCACCGTCTCCCGGAATGGAGATGCCCGCGTCGCGGCGAAGCTTTCTCAGCTCGCGCTGCGACGCCGGGTGCTGACGTGTATCCCGCATTCGGTCTTCGGCAGATCGCGCCATCGGCCGGCACGCGGGTCTTCCCCCGAGTGCACCCGATCGGTGCAGGTGATGCAGCCGATCGACAGATAGCCCTGCGCCTCGAGCGGGTGCCGCGGTAAGCCGCGAAGCGCAAACTCTGCCTCCACTCGACTTCTCGGCCAGTTCGCCAGCGGATTGACCTTGATGCGGCCGCCATCGTCCACCTCGAACACCGGCAGCGTTGACCGTGCCCCGCCCTGATAGCGCTTGCGGCCGGACACCCAGGCATCAAAGCCGACGAACGCGGGCGCCAAGGGCTCGACTTTTCGCAGGGTGCAGCAGAAATCGGGGTCGCTCAACCACAGCATGCCGTCCGGGTCGGCGGCACGGAGCCGCTCGGGATCGGCGGAGATGGTGCGCACGTCGCGCAAGCCGAGATGGGCCACGAGGCGGTCACGATAGCGTAGCGTTTCGCTGAACAACTTGCCGGTATCGAGGAACAGGATCGGCGTGTCTCTGTCAATTTGGGCGACCTGTGCCAGGATCACCGCCGACTCGGTGCCGAATGACGAGACGATGGCGAGTCTGCCGACGAATTCGCGCTCGATCAGCGGCCGCAGCAATCCGACGCCGTCGCGATCTGCGTAACGCTCGGCCAACTCCGCCGCGCGCCAGATCGCAGGGGTAGAATCAGTCTCATCCATCCGTGTCACGGCCGACACCTGCCCGGCATGCTTCGATGCCCTCATGGAATCCAGTTCCCCGCGCCGCAGCGGCGCAACCTAAATTACGTATGGACAACGATATTCATTAGTCAATAACATATCTGTATAGTATAATAATGCTCGCGCAACGCGCTGCCGGATGTGCGGCCAAAGGCGACGATCTCTCCGGTCCGATGCCGCATCCCCAACCCAGCCTGCTAATAATAATAGAAGAAGGGAAATAATATCCCCTTTTAACGCCCTCGAATAGATTTAATGACTAATTGACACTTCGAACATCCTTCGTACCCTTTGGTCCTTGTGCGGCCCTTCCGGCTACTTTCCCGGCGCTGATCTTTGGGGCCGTTCCTCAGAGGGTCGGCTAGACATGGAGCGAGTAGTTGAGCGCGATTTGTGCGGGCGCGGTAGTCGGCGCCAACCGACTTGCCGATAGAGAGCGGGCGAGCCGCGCCGGCAAGCCTGCTCGGGCCCTAACCTCGCGATGCGCGGTCGCCGGAGTTCGGACCCGCGTCACTTGGGATGTGCTGAACGAGGATGCCGTTGATGCCGCCCGATGATCGATACCCGTTGATTTACCCTGCTGCCGAACCGGGTTTCTCGGTTGGCCCGAGCCAGAATATGATCGCTGCGCGTCCGCCCGAGATCATTGTCGATCCCATCGGCTGCACGGTTGTCGCAATCCTCCCCGCATCCCGCCGCTCCGAACGTTCTGCTGCCGCCGGCGATCACATGGACGAAAAGCGGCTGCCGCGGCGATCGCTTCTTTGCCGCTCCCTGGTTTTCGTCACCGGCGGCGCGCTGTTCTTTGCCGGGACAACGATCCCGGCGCGGGCGGACCAGAGCCTGCTCAACGTCTCCTACGACCCGACGCGCGAGCTCTACGCCGATTACGACCAGGTCTTTGCCGCGCATTGGCAGGCGCTGACCGGAAACAGCGTGACGATCCACGCCTCGCATGGCGGCTCGGGGGCGCAGGCGCGGGCGGTCATCGACGGGTTGGAAGCCGATGTCGTGACCCTCGCGCTGGCCTGGGACATCGACGCGATCGCCGCGCGCGCAAAACTGCTGCCGGCGGATTGGCAGCAGCGTCTGCCCGACAACAGCGCGCCCTACACCTCGACGATCGTCTTCCTGGTGCGCAAGGGGAACCCGAAGCACATCCACGATTGGGGTGACCTCGTCCGGCCCGGCATCAAGGTGATCACGCCCAATCCCAAGACATCGGGCGGTGCGCGCTGGAATTATCTCGCGGCGTGGGGCTATGCGCTGCGCCGGCCGGGCGGCGACGCGGCGAAGGCACGCGCCTTCGTGTCGGCGCTCTACCACAATGTCCCGATCCTCGACAGCGGCGCGCGGGGGTCCACGATCACCTTTACCCAGCGCGGCCAGGGCGACGTGCTGATCGCCTGGGAGAACGAGGCATTCCTGGCGCTGCACGAATTCAGGCGGAACCGGTTCGAGATCGTCGTGCCGTCGGTCAGCATCCTCGCCGAGCCGCCGGTAGCAGTGGTTGACAAGAATGTCGACAAGCACGGCACCCGTGCCGTGGCCGAGGCCTATCTGAACTATCTCTATACCCGGCAGGGCCAGGAGATCGTCGCCCGGCACTACTATCGCCCGCGCGATCCGGTCGTCGCCGCCCGCTACGCCCACACCTTCCCGCAACTGCCATTGTTCACGGTCGACCAGGTCTTTGGCGGCTGGAAGGCGGCGCAGGCCAAGTATTTCGCCGATGGCGGCGTGTTCGACCAGATCTACAAGCCCGGCGGCTGACATGCCGGTGACCGAGATGCCGGCAACGAAGATGCCAGCAACGAAGATGAATGCCGCCGCCGCATTCGGCGCCCGCGCCGCGGAGCGGCGGGTCCTGCCGGGGTTTGCGCCGGCGATCGGGCTGACGCTGACCTATCTCGGTCTGATCATCATGATCCCGCTCGCGGCGCTGATGCTGCGCGCGGCGGGTGTCGGTCCCGCCGGGCTGATCGCGATCCTGCGTCAGCCGCGCACGCTCGCCGCGTTCCGCGTCAGCTTTGGCCTGTCGCTGGCGGCGGCCGCGGTCAATGCGGCGATCGGCTTGCTGCTGGCCTGGGTCCTGGCGCGCCGCCGGTTTCCCGGCCGCCGGCTGATCGATGCGGCGATCGACCTGCCGTTTGCCTTGCCGACCGCCGTCGCCGGGATCACGCTCGCGACGCTCTACAGCAACACCGGCTGGCTCGGTGCGCGCCTGGCACCGCTCGGGATCACGGTGTCGTATACCCGCCTCGGCATCTTTGTGGCACTGGTCTTTATCGGCCTGCCGTTTGTCGTCCGCGCGGTGCAGCCGCTGATCGCCGATCTCGACCGCGAAGCCGAGGATGCGGCGCGGACCCTCGGCGCGTCGGATACCGCGATCTTTTGGCGGGTGATCTTTCCCGCGCTGCTGCCGGGCGTGCTGACCGGCAGCGCCCTCGCCTTTGCCCGCGGGGTCGGCGAATACGGCTCGGTCATCTTCATCGCCGGCAATGTGCCAGGCGTCTCGGAAATCGTCCCGCTGCTGATCGTGACCAAGCTCGAAGAGTTCGACTATGCCGGGGCTGCGGCGATCGCGACGGTGATGCTGCTGGCGTCGTTCGCGATCCTTATCGCGGTCAACCGCGCCGAGCAGTGGGCGAGACAGCGTCATGGCGGGTGAGATGCGGCGCCCGGTGCAGGCGCTGTCGCGCGCCACGACGATCCTCGCCGCGCTCGCGCTCGTCGGCCTGTTCCTGATCCTGCCGGCGGCGTTTGTTTTCACTGAGGCCCTTGCGAAGGGTGCCGCGTTTTTCCTCGGATCGCTGGCACAGCCCGAAACCCTAGCCGCGATCCGCCTGACGCTGATCGTCGCGGCGATTTCGGTTGGCGCTAACACGATCTTCGGCCTCGCCGCCGCTTGGTGCATCGCCAAATTCGAGTTTTCCGGCAAGAGCGCGCTCGTCACCCTGATCGACCTGCCATTCTCGGTCTCGCCAGTGATCGCCGGCCTGGTTTTCGTCCTGTTGTTTGGCGCTCAGAGCTGGCTCGGGCCGGTTCTCGCCGGGCACGGGCTGAGGATCGTCTTCGCGCTGCCCGGCATGGTCCTGGCGACGATTTTCGTCACCTTTCCGTTTGTCGCGCGTCAGTTGATCCCGCTGATGCGTGAGCAGGGCATCGGCGAGGAGGAGGCGGCGCTGACCCTCGGTGCCTCCGGCTTGCAGATTTTCTGGCGGGTGACATTGCCCAACATCCGATGGGCGCTGCTCTATGGCGTGCTCCTGTGCAATGCGCGGGCAATGGGCGAGTTCGGCGCGGTGTCGGTGGTCTCGGGCCACATCCCCGGTGTGACCATGACGATGCCGCTGCAGGTTGAGCTCCTATACAACAACTATGACCTAGCCGGCGCCTTTGCGGTAGCAGCGCTGCTGGCGCTCTTGGCGCTGGTGACACTCATTGCCAAGGCCGTCCTTGAATGGCGGCACGGCAGCGAGCTTGCGGTCGACAGGCCCGGCGCATGAGCGTCCAGATCCGCGGGCTGACAAGGCGCTATGGCCGTGAGGCCGCGCTCGCCGGCATCGACCTCGAGGTCGGCGACGGCGAGTTGCTGGCCCTGCTCGGCCCGTCCGGGGCGGGCAAGACGACATTGCTGCGCGTGATCGCCGGGCTCGATCGGCCCGATGCAGGCACGGTGCTGATCGATGGCCGCGATGTCCGTCGCCTGTCGCCACGCGAGCGGCAGATCGGCTTCGTCTTCCAGAGCTACGCGCTGTTCCGCCATATGAATGTCGCGCGCAATATCGGCTTTGGTCTCAGCGTCAAGCCGCGCCGCGAGCGTCCGTCGCGTCAGGCGATCGCCCGTCGGGTCGAGGAACTGCTCGAGCTGATGCAGCTTTCGGGGCTGGGCCGCCGCTTTCCGGCGCAGCTCTCCGGCGGCCAGCGCCAGCGCGCAGCGCTGGCTCGCGCGCTGGCGATCGACCCAAAGCTGCTGCTGCTCGACGAGCCGTTCGGTGCACTCGACGCCAAGGTGCGCGCCGAGCTGCGGGTGTGGCTGCGCGACCTGCAGCACCGGCTGCGGCTGACCACGATCTTTGTGACCCACGACCAGCACGAAGCGTTTCAGCTGGCCGACCGGGTGGCGATTTTGAATGGCGGGCGGGTCGAACGGATCGGCACTCCGCGCGAGATCCGCGCCCATCCGGCAACGCCGTTTCTCGCCGAGTTCCTCGGCGCCGCCGACCATGCCATCGCCAACGACCGTGCCGGACCGGCGATCAAGCCGTGCGACCCGGCAGACCCGCCGCCCGAATGCGGCTCGCTCGGGGTCGCGCCCGTGGCTGCCTATTCCGACAACTTGCCCATGGACCAAACCGTGTTCGATTACGCACCCCCTCGACCATCCGATGCAGCTGTGCCGGCCGCCGCAGACCGGCCTCGCGAACCGTTATCGGCAACCGACCGTCCGGTCGTTTCCGCGGGTGAGCTCTGGGTCGTCGAGCTTGCGGCCGAGGGCCTGTCGCGCTTCGAACAGGACGCGCTCGTCTCCGCCAATGTCATCATCTACGACCGGACGCTCGCCAGTACGGTGTCGGCGGCGCTGGCCTTGGGAGGCTATGCCGAACCGGCCTCGGACAATAGCGCGGAGCGCTGCCTCGGCTTCGTCCGCGACGGCTGGAGCGTCGTCAGGGTGGTCGATCGTGGCGTTGCCGACTTCCTGGCGCAGCTGCGGATGCTGGCATTGCGCCTGAGTGCCGCGGGCGCGCCGGAGGATTTGCCGGTGTCGGCGCTGGCTTGTCGCGGCGGCGCCGATCCAAAGCGGATCGAGACGAGGCTCGCGGATCTCGACACCTTGCCCGAAGAACTGAAGCAGGTTGGCGGTCGTGCAGTAGGTTTCGCCGCGTTTGGCGGTTCGAAGGCCGCACTGCCCCATGCGGTCGCCTTCAACGGTCTGGCCGGTTGACGAGGGCCGGCTTCGGCTCTTCCTGTGATCCGGACCGGCCGCGCCGACGAGGCAGCCCGAAAGACCACTCGTCGAGAAGCTGTCCATTGCGGCTGCGCTCTTCGATCGCGGTCCGCCAAAGGAAATTCCTCTACAATTTCGCAGCAAAACAAAAATATATGCTGTTGACCTATTTTGTTTCGGGTGGTGTTATTTGGTCATGGCAGCCAAATGGAAGCTGTGAACGCATGATTACCTTCCAGCGGACGCAGGGAGACTTCCGTTATCGAAACCTGGGCTGTTGTTGACGGTCCTCGGCAGCGGCGCTCGCTGACGCAGGGTATTGAGCTCGCGGGCATTGCCCGGTCTGCCTGCCGATCAAGGCGATCATCTGTCGAATCGGCCAGCAGAAGGCCGGCGAAATCGCGGGGTTCAGCGTCTGGATCGAGGGGTCGGCCCGGTTTCACCGCGCCGGCGCGCCACACCCGCGATATCTGTGAAAGGGGCAAGCATGCGCAGACGTTCGCTGCTGGCGCGAGGTGCTGCCGCCGCCGTGGCCGTGGCGGTGGGCCCGCTCTTGGCGCCATTCGCCGCCGGCGAAGAGGCGAAGAAGTACGAACTGGCGGCGTTGCGGTATCAGGGCTGGGCCAGCCGCGTCACCTTTCCCGAGCTCGCCGCGGATCTCGGCTATCTGGCGCCGCTGACGCTCAAATGGGTCGGCAATACGATCAGCGGCCCGCAGGATATCCAGGCCGCAGTTACCGGCGACACCGATTTCGGCGGCGCCTTCCATACCGCGATCGAGCGGCTGATCGCCGCCGGGGCGCCGATCAAAGCGGTAATCGGTGTCAGCGGCACCGACAAGGAGACCTGGCCTGGCCTTTACGTCTTGAGCGGCGGCGCGATCAAGGGGCCGCGCGACCTGATCGGCAAAAAGATCGCGGTCAATACGCTCGGCGCGCATGACGAGTTCATGATCGACGTCTACTTGCAGCGCCACGGCCTGAGCCAGGCCGAGATCGGCCAGGTGACATTGGTGCCGATGCCGCCGGCGAGCGCCGAACACGTGCTGCGGCTGAAGCAGGTGGATGCGGCGATCCTCGGCGACGTCTACCGCGACAAGGCAATGGCGACCGGCGGTCTCGACCTGCTGTTCAATGACTACCAGCTGTTCGGCGCGCTGACCACCGGCAGCTACATCCTGACCGAGAAATTCATCGCCGACTATCCGAACACGACGCGCCGATTTGTCGAGGCTACGGCGCGTGCCATCGACTGGACGCAAACCAAGCCGCGCGCCGTGGTCATCGCGCGGTTTCAGGACATCATCAAAAAACGCGGCCGTGACGAAGACCCCAGTATCGTGACCTACTGGAAATCGGCCGGTCTCGCCGGGCGCGGCGGGCTGCTGACGGATCGCTCCTTCGGCCTGTATATCGACTGGTTCCGGGCCAATGGCGATACGGCGATCGGGCGATTGAAGCCGCACGATCTTTATACCAACGCCTTCAACCCCTATCGCGACAGCCAGAGCTGACATGGGATCGGGGCGGCGAGCATGTCGAAGATCCGTGTAAAAGGCGTAGAGAAAAGCTTCCCCGATCGGCGATCGGGTTCGGCCGGACCGATCGCCGCGCTGTCGCAGGTCGATCTCGAGGTGCAGGACGGGGAGTTCGTCGCGCTTGTGGGGCCGAGCGGCTGCGGCAAGTCCACCCTGCTCGAGCTGCTGTCGGGGCTGGCGGAGCCAAGCGCCGGCACGATCCTGGTCGATGGCAAGCCGATCGCCGGGCCGGGGCCGGATCGCGGCATTGTTTTTCAGCAATACGCGCTGTTTCCGTGGCGGACGGCGCTGGGCAATGTCGAATTCGGTCTCGAGGCCATCCACATGCCGCGGTCCGAGCGCGCCGAGCGGGCGCGACACTTTCTCGCCCTGGTCGGTCTGTCCGGGTTTGAGCATCGCTATCCGCACCAGCTGTCCGGCGGCATGAAGCAGCGGGTCGCGATCGCCCGCAGCCTGTCCTGCGATCCCGATATCCTGCTGATGGACGAGCCCTTTGCGGCGCTCGACGCGCAGACCCGCGAAACCTTGCAGGACGAGCTGCTGCGCATCTGGCAAGAGACCGGCAAGACGATCTTGTTCATCACGCACGGCATCGACGAGGCGGTCTATCTCGGGCAGCGCGTCGCAGTGATGAGTGCGCGCCCGGGACGGATACTCGACATCATCGACATCCCGCTCGGGCCGCGTCGCGGCGATGACGATCTGCGGTCGAGCCCCGACTTTATGCAGCTGCGCCACCGCATCTGGCGGATGCTGCGCGGTCAGATCCAGTCGGCCGCCAACCATTGACCGGGCAGATGGATTTCAAGACGGGACCTGCGGGATGAGCCTAGTTTCGACTGTCCGAACCAAACCGCCGATCCGGCTGCGCCTCGCCCGCGCGCCGGTCATCGTGCTGTCCTCGCTGCGCACGGCAACCCGCAGAAGCCTCGCCATCATTCTGTTCTGCCTGGCCTGGGAGGTGCTGCCGCGCACCGGACTGGTCGACAGGGTCTTCCTGCCGCCGCTCTCCGAAGTGCTCAATGCACTGCATCAGCTGGCGTTGTCGGGCGCTTTGGCCACCAACACGATCGCCAGCGTCCTGCGCGCCTCTGCGGGTCTGGCGCTGGCGATCCTCCTCGGGGTTCCGGCCGGGCTGGTGATCGGGTCGAGCCGCCGGATCGCGGAATTCATCGGCCCGCTGCTGGAGGTGTTTCGCAATACCGCGCCGTTGGCGCTGCTGCCGGTGTTCACCCTGATACTGGGCATTGGCGAGACTTCAAAAATCGCGATGGTGCTGTACGCCAGCTCCTGGCCGATCCTGCTCAGCACGGTGAATGGGGTGCGGACAGTCGATCCGCTGCTGGTCAAAGCCGCGCGGGCGATGGGTCTCGGCTCCGTGCGTCTGTTCGCCAAGGTGATCCTGCCGGCCTCGGTGCCGACGATCTTCACCGGCATCCGTCTTGCCGCCGCGCATTCGATCCTGGTGCTGATCGCCGCCGAAATGGTCGGGGCCAAGGCGGGGCTCGGTTACTTTGTCAACGCCGCCGAGTTCAATTTCCAGATCCCGCAGATGTATGCCGGCATCCTGATGCTGTCGGCGCTGGGGCTGCTCGCGAATTTTGCGCTGGTCCGGATCGAGAACCGCTTGTCGGCGTGGAGAACGCCGTAATGCGCGGCCCCGCCTTGCGCCGCTGGGCGATCCGCGGCCGCAGCTGCTCCCGCCCGCACTGTAGCGGCTGGCGTCGCACCGCCCGGACGCATTGGTGACCACGGTCATCCGCATCTTGGTCCGCTTCCGGGAAGCCACCGACGACCGACTGAGGCCAAACGGAGCATGCAATGAACGCCACCTCTGATGATATCGCAACCTACACCGCCCGGCGCTCGGGTCTCGACTGGTTGCTTGAGCTACTCTGGAAGAGGCGCCGCAAAACGTCCAAGGCCGGCAAGAATAAGATCAATTCGTCGGAAACCGGCCCGCTTCGCGAATCGGAAATATACGCCGACCGTTCTCCCGAATGGGAAGTCATCTTCATGTCGATGATGTGGTTTTGAACTGAACCCGGTCAACGCCGCGGGTATGGCCACGACCATTCATCTATCAACCGAGGAGTATTGAGACATGGCTGTTCGCCTGGGCGATGTCGCCCCGGATTTTGTGCAGAATTCGACCGAGGGTCCGATCCATTTCCATGAGTGGATTGGCGGCGGCTGGGCGATTCTGTTCTCGCACCCGAAAGACTTTACACCGGTGTGCACCACCGAATTGGGTGAGGTGGCCCGGCTGAAACCCGAATTCGAGGAGCGCAACGTCAAGGTCGTCGGCCTCAGCGTCGATACGCTCGCCGACCATAAGGAATGGGCCAAGGATATCGCGGAGACGCAGGGGACCGGCCTCAATTTCCCATTGCTGGCCGACGCCGACCGGAAAGTGTCGCGCCTTTACGATATGATTCACCCGAATGCCAATGACACGCTGACCGTGCGGTCGGTTTACGTGATCGGGCCGGACAAGAAGGTCAAGCTGACGATCACCTATCCGGCCAGCACCGGGCGCAATTTTCAGGAGATCCTGCGGGTGGTCGAATCGCTGCAATTGACCAGCGATTACAAGGTCGCAACACCGGTCAATTGGCAGCACGGCGATGATGTCATCATCTTGCCGGCAGTGTCCGATACCGATGCCGACAACGCGTTTCCCAAAGGCTATCGCCGGCTGAAGCCCTATCTTCGGATCACGCCGCAGCCCGACCTCTAACGGGCGCCGCACCAGGGTAAAGGTCGCAAAGCCGGCGCGGCACTGCGGCAGCTGGCATGCACCAAAGCGGGGATGTTTCCCCGCTTTGTGTGCGGCGCTTTGTGTGCGCCAATATATTCTCGTGGCCGTGAAATTTTCCAAAGCAGCCAATGTCCGCAATCCGGTCGCCGTGTGCTGCAGAACGCGCAACCCTGGCCGCATTGTATCGTATATTAGACATTAAGATAATTTATTGACACAGCTGCAGTGGCTGTGAAAGGCTCGGCGAAGGTTGCAATGACCGCTGCATAGCGGCGGCCGTAACGCCTCAGCTTGGCGCGCCGGCCGGTGACTGGACATCGAATGACCACGATTTATGTCAACCAGCGGCGGTTCGGCCGCCCCGCGATCGATCAACCTCGGTTCTCGCCGCGGCGGCTGATCGGCATCGCCATTGCCGTCGTGCTGCACGTTGCGCTGATTTACGCGCTGGTGACCGGTCTCGGCTACCAGGCGATCGAGGTCCTGCAGGAGCCGCTGCAGGCCAAGATCATTCAGGAAGCCAAGCCGCCGCCGCCCAATACCCCGCCGCCGCCACAGCTGGCGAATCTGCTGCCGCCCTATATTCCACCGCCCGAAGTGCGCATCCAGCAGCCGGCGACGGCGACCAACGCCATCACCGCGGTGGTTCATGTGCCGCCGCCGGCACCGGCACCGGCCGCAGCCCCGGCGCCGCGGCCGCAACCGGTGCATGTGCCG
>Ga0335075_10005486_pt1 | contig 19700 bp, 26 predicted proteins | sample Lox_Sample_24_FD_206723 | JGI IMG/M metagenome (GOLD analysis project Ga0335075, IMG submission 206723) | Soil microbial communities from Loxahatchee National Wildlife Refuge, Florida, United States - Lox_Sample_2.4 | ecosystem: Environmental > Terrestrial > Soil > Wetlands | place: USA...
TATCAGGCACCACCGTCCCCCACCCGACGTGCTCGCTTCGCTGCGCGCGTCGACCTCCCCACAAGGGGGAGGTTAAAGGAGATTCAGTCCATCGCCGTATGGCAACGGGTCGGCGCAGGGCCGTGCCTTGGGATCGCCATGACAAGGTCTGCGTCTCCGCGCTCCACGGTCCACACTTTCCACGTGTCGCCCTCAAGCCGGGCCTGCCAATGAAAGCCGCCCTTGGGAATCAGGCCACCAATATGCGCGCACACTTGCTTGGCGATCCTGATCGCCGTCTGCGCGTCATCGACCGATGCCGATGCCGCGCCGGTGCTGACCACAACCGCGACGGCGCATGCCAAAGAAAACAACCCGCGTCTCATGAGCACTGACCTTTCGATCCTTTAACAAACGCACCATATCAGCATCGCCTCGCGTTCCCGTGGAACATTTTCCGATTGGCTAACCATTCCCTGCCTTGAATGGGCCTTAAGTTCGGGGCAAACCGCACGCCATGCATCGTTATCTCGCCTGGATTCCGCGTTACGAGCGTCAGTTGTCCGCGCTGGGCATGATCGGCGGGTTCGTAACCGACAATTTCATGTTCCGGCGCGTGGACCTGCCGAACACACAGATCATCTTTCTGGTCTATCTGACGGTCGCGGCGGTCACGATCCTGATCCTGCACGGCATCAACTCGCACACCACGCGCGGGCCAGAGGAAAAGCCGCCGCGCTGGCAGACGTTCCTGCCCGTCGCGACGCAGTTCGCACTCGGCGGATTGTGGAGCGGGTTTCTGATCTTCTACACGCGCAGCGCCGTGCTGCTCGCGTCGTGGCCGTTCCTGCTGGTGCTGGTCGCGATCTTCATCGGCAACGAGGTGTTCAAGAACTACTACGAGCGGCTGGTGTTCACCGCGACCTTGCTGTTCTTCGGCATCTTCTCCTACGCGATCGTGACCGTGCCGATCTACATCCACCAGATCGGCGTGTTCGCGTTCCTGCTCAGCGGCCTCGCCGCGATCACCGCGTTCACGGTGTTCCTGTGGGTGCTGTTCCTCGTCGGGCGCAAGGCGTTCGTGGAGTCGAAATGGGCGATCATCGGCGCAGCGGCGGTGGTCTATGCGCTGATCAACGTGTTCTGGTTCACCAACATTCTGCCGCCGCTGCCCGTGGCGCTGGCGAAGTCGGGCATCTACACCGATGTGAAGCACACCGGGAACGACTACTTCGGCACCGGCGAACCGGTCCCCTGGTATCGTCAGCCGTTCACACAGACCGTGCACGTGGCGCCGGGCCAGCCGCTCTATGTCTACACCGCGGTGTTCGCGCCGGTGAAACTCACCACGCGCATCACGCACAACTGGCAGCACTATGACGACAAGCGCAAACGCTGGCTCAGCGTCTCGCGCGTGTCCTACGCCATCAATGGCGGGCGCGACGGCGGCTATCGCGGCTACACGATCCACAAGAACCCAAGCGCCGGCGCATGGCGCGTCGATTTCGCCACCGCCGATGGACACCTGCTCGGCCGCGAGCGGTTCGACGTCGAACTGACGCCGCCGACTGACGCCGTGCAGCAGAAACTGGATTAATTGATCCTCCCCCGCTGCGCAGGGGAGGATTATCGCTAAGCCGCCCGCGGCATCTGTCCCATGGCGAGCGCTTTCTGCCATGCCGGCAACGCCGCGAGCTGGGCGTACCAGCGCGCGATCTCCGGATAGTCCTGAACCGGAAGGCTCGCGGGCGCGGCCATGATGAGCGGCGCACCGAGCGAGAAGTCCGCAACCGATATCTGGTCGCCGCAGACGAATTTGCGTCCCGCAAGATGCGCGTTCAGAACCGCTGCTGCGCGATGGAATTTGGCGAGGCCCTTCTCCACTTCCACCGGATCGGCCGGGCCGCGACCGAACATGCCCTTCACGAAGCGCTCGAAGATCAGCGTCGCACAGGCCGGGTCCCAGTCCGAGCTCTCCCAGAACATCCAGCGCGTGACGTCGGCGCGCGCCTTTTCATCCATCGGCAGCAGGCCGGGCTTCTGTGTCGCGAGGTACTGCGCGATCGCATTGGATTCCCAGAGCGTCCAGCCGTCGCCTTCAAGCACCGGCATGCGCTGGTTGGGGTTGAGCGCGGTGAACTCCGGCGATTTCTGAACGCCGCTGGTCAGGTCGCAGAACACGAATTCGTGCGGCACACCGAGATGCGCGGCGACGGCAATGACCTTGAAGCCGCGCGGGCTCGGCGGGAAAGCGTGAAGCTTGAGGGTCATTGTTTCTTCTCCGCCGGGCGCGGTGTGTCGGCCGAGCCGGTTTCGATGAATTGCTTCAGGCGGAACAGCTGCAAACCGAGAACGCCATCGGCTGTCGACGGCAGCGCCTGATAGCCACCCCAGACATAGCCGCCGAGGTTGTAGACGATCTTCACTTCCGTCCCGTCCTTGTTTGGCGTCAGCACGATGTTCATCGCGCCGTCCATGCCGGTACTCTGGAACGGGCCGAGCGCGCCGCGCAGGCGCAGCAGCTTTCCCGGATCGGCGTTGACGACCGTCATGTGCTGCACGCTGCCGCCGCTCTTGGGCAGCGTCTCGCACCAGCATCCGCCGCCGCGCGCATCGAGCGTCATGTTCTTTGCGTCGCCCGAAAAGGTATGCGCGCTGTTCCACCAATGGCCGACATCGATCAGCGCGGCCCAGACCTTGTCCGGCGGCGCGGCGATCTGTTCCTTCTCCTGCACGCTGAATCCGTTCGCCTGCTGATCGACGACTTCGCCATGGGCTGCGCATTGCGCGGCGACAAGCGCAAACGCGACGACGGCGCCGCTCAAAACCGGTTTCATGTTCTGCATCTCAAACTCCATCCACAAGCTTGCGAAATTCTTCGAGGATACCGCTCCAGCCGTTCGGGCTGTCGACCGCCGAGCGCGCGGTTTCGCCGCTCTCGCCCATGCGTTCGATGTAACGGTGCTCGAGTTCGACCTTGGTCGCCGCGCCATCGGGAACGAACCGCACTTCGACCTCGGTATCGAGATCGGGCTCGTATTCCCACTTCGCGTTCAGACGCCACACCAGCACCAGGCGGCGCGGCGGATCCCACACGCGGACATGCCCAGTCTCGGAGGTCGAGCCATCGGTGCCGACGTGATACCAGCGGCCGCCTTCGCGCGGCTCGACGATCGACTCCTTGAACGGCGCCTTGAGCGTCGTGTGCGTCGCAGGCCACCACCGCGACATGCCGGTCGTGAAGACCTCGAACGCCTTCGCCTGCGGCGCCTTCACCGTGAGCGACTTGCGCACGGGCGCGAGCGTGATCGTCTTCGTCATTCCTTTGCCTCCTCACGCGCGGCATCTTTCTCGACCTCGGCCGCGAACGCCTCCAGCGTGTTTTCCCAGAACTGATCGAGATAGCGCCGAAGCGCCCCCAGTCCCCTGGGGTCGATACTGTAGACACGGCGCGTGCCTTCGGCGCGATCCGTCACCAGACCAGCCTCCTTGAGCACCTTGAGATGTTGCGACACCGCCGGCCGGCTGACCGGCATGCCCCTGGCGATCCGACCGACCGGCTGCGACCCGTCGATCAGGCGCTCAAAGACAGCCCGGCGGGTCGGATCGGAGAGTGCGGCAAAGGCATTTTGATAAGCCATAACTTACCGTAAGCTACAACTTACGAAATGGTCAAGCGCAGAATTGCTGGAAAATCTAACTCCAGTCCTCGCGGATACCCCGGCGGCGGGCAACGGAGCTACCTTTGGGCTCCGGATCGGGTTTTTCCTGGGGCTTACCGAGAAAATAGCCCTGGCCAAAGTTGAACCCGATCTCCCGGGCCATATCGGCCTGTTCCTGGGTCTCGATGCACTCTGCAATCGTGTACATGCCGAGCTCGCCGCAGAGCTTCAGCATCCCGCGCAGCAGCGTGTCGTCGCGCTCCGAGGTGCCGAGCTTTTTGACCAGCGAGCCGTCGAACTTCACGAAATCAACCGAGAAGCCGTGGAGGTAGTTGAGCGACGCCGCACCGGCGCCGAAATCGTCGAGGCCGACCTTGAACCCCATCTCGCGCAACGCTCCCACGGCCTTGTTCGCGCTTTCCAGATCGGTGATCTCCGCGGTTTCGGTGATCTCGATCAACAGCCGCGACGCGAGCGCGCGATGACGCGCGAGGATACCGGCGATCAGGCCGAAACTCTGCGGCGAGGCAATGGTGTGTCCGGAGAGATTGACGGCGACGCGCAGCGACTTGTCCTTCTCTGCCGTCAGCGCGGCGATCACTTTCAGCGTCACGGCGAGATCGAACGACGACGCCATGCCGAGCTGTTCGACCATCGTCACGGTTTCGGCCGTCTTGTTCGCTTCGAACCGCACAAGGGATTCGTAGTGCGACAGCTCCCCGGTCCTGAGCGACACGATCGGCTGATAGGCCATGGCGAAATTGCCGGCATTGACCGTCTGCGCAACGTCACGCATGCGCTCCTCGGTCTCGTTCATCATCGCGCCGAACGACGTTGCGAGATCCTTGCTGCAATCGCGCATCTTCTTGCCGGACATGAAGCGCTCGACCACATAGCGTACGGCCAGCAGGCGCTGGCCTGCCGACAGGCCCTCACCTTTCATGGAAAGTTCGGTTTCCGAGATTTGCGTTTTTCCGGCGCCGTTTTCGAACAACGCCCTGCGAATCCGGCCGACAAAATCGGCGCCGTTCTTCTTGTTGGTGACGGCGCCAAAGGTGTTATCCGACAGGCGGCCGGCGGCTTTCGCGCCCGACGCCTTGGCCGCGCCGCCGATCGCCGCAAAGAGCTTCGCGGCGTCAGCCTCCGGCATTCTGGCGCTGAGTTCGGCGAGACCCGGGATGTCCACCAGAGTGAGCGAGTCGCTCTCTTTCGACACGCGATTGGCTTCATCGAGGAACGAGTCGCGTGACGCCAGTCCCGTCTGCGGATCGTCCGATTTTTCCTCGAAGGATGGCGCGCTGCCGGACCTCATCAATGTGCATGATATCGTGTTCGGGTTCAGCGGCAGCCGCAGCATCGAAACGGACCCGTCTTTTCCGCTGATCAGTCGCGCGCGCATCGGTCCTGCGCGCCGCCCAACGCCAAGCCCGCGAACAGACGCGAGAAAACGGTTCGCATCCATCGGTTCGAACAGGCTGGACGTATTCTGACCCTTCAGCGCCTCGGCGCCGTTGGGCGCAAAATCGCTCGCGGCCCCGGTTGCAAACAGGATGTTGCCGTCACGGTCGACCTCAAAAAGAAAGTCGGCGCTGGCAAAAGCAAAGCCAAGAAGGCGTGCACGATGCGGCATGGGTCTCCGTTCCCGCGCAAGTATGCGTTTACACCTGTTAGGACGGTGTAAACCGATAGGAGGAAACCCCGGGGCATTAAGGTTTAAACAACGCCGCGCCGCTGCGGCATCGGCGCACGGATCGGATTTCTAGCCCCAGCCTTCCTGTACGCCCTTGCGCTTGGCAAAGAAGCCGCCGGTCGTTGCGAGTCGCAGATCCTTCTGCGGCTTCCCTAGGAAGAAGCCCTGGCCGTAATCGAATCCGATCTCGCGGGCCATGTCGGCCTGCTCCTGGGTCTCGATGCACTCCGCGATCGTGTGCATGCCGAGCTCGTTGCAGAGCTTCAGCATCCCGCGCAGCAGCGTGTCGTCGCGTTCCGAGGTGCCGAGTTTTTTGACCAGCGAGCCGTCGAACTTCACGAAATCGACCGTCAGCCCGTGGAGGTAATTCAGCGACGCCGCGCCAGCGCCGAAATCGTCGAGACCGACCCGGTAACCCATCGCGCGCAAAGCGGCGACCGATCGGTTGGCCGCTTCGAGATCGTGGATCTCCGCCGTCTCGGTGATCTCGATCAACAGGCGCGGTGCGAGTGCGCGGTGGCGCGCGAGAATGCCCGCAATCAGCCCAAAACTTTCCGACGACGCGATCGTGTGGCCCGACAGGTTGATCGCGACGTGGATCGACTTGTCCTTTTCCGCCTGCACGGCGGCAAGGACCTTGAACGCGACGGCAAGATCGAAGGACGCGGCCATGCCAAGCTGCTCGACCATCGCAACGGTTTCGGCGGTCTTGTTCGCGTCGAAGCGATTCATAATGCGACAGCGCGTCGTTCTTCAGCGATTTGATCGGCTGATAGGCCATGGCGAAATTGCCGGCACTGACTGTCTGCGTGATGTCGCGCATCCGGCTTTCGGTTTCGCTCATCATCGCGCCGAAAGTGCTGGCGAGATCGCCGCCGCAATCGGCAATCGTCCCGCCGCTTGCAAACCGCTCCACGACATAGCGCACCGCCAGGACGCGCTGATCCGCCGAAAGGCCGTCGCCTTTCAACGATATCTGCGCGTGCTCGATCTCATTGTCGTTCGCGCCGCCTTCGGCCAGCGCCTTGCGGATACTCTCGACAAAGGCCGTGCGGCCCTCGGGTGAGGTGATCGCGCCAAACGAACTGTCGGACAGACGGCCCACGGCCTTGGCGCCGGAGGTCGTCGCGGAAAATCCCAGGGCTTCGAGAAACGCCACGACCTGCGCCTCCGGCATCTTCGCGCAGATTTCGGAGAGCTTCGGCACCTCGACAAGCGTGAGCGCATCGGTCTCTTTGGAAACCTTGGCGGCCGTGCTGACAAAGGCGTCGCGGGTGGCAAGGCCTGTCTGCTTGTCGACACCCGTTCCTGCAAAGGCGGACTTGCCGCCCGGTTTCGCCAGCGTGCACGAGATGACGCCGGGCGTGAGCGGCAAACGGAACATGGAAATCGAAGCGGGCGCGCCGGTGATCAGCTTCAGCCGCATCGGACCGACGCGGTCGCCTTCGCCGAGACCGCGGACGGAGGCCATGAACTTGTTGGCTTCCAGCGGCTCGAACAGGCAGGACACGTCGTGCCCGACCAGAGCTTCCGCCCCCTTGCGCGCAAAATCGCTCGCCGCTCCGGTCGCGAACATGATCTGGCCGTTGCGGCTGACCTCGAAAAGAAGGTCCGCACCGGCAAAGGCAAAACCGAGGAGGCGCGCAGGTTGGGGCATGGGGTTCCGTCCGCGTACGGTTGTGAACCATTCGCATTAGCAGACGGTAAATCCGTGAGACGTGCGACTGATGATAATTAATGAAGCGGAAAGATCGCGGGACTTAACCGCGGGCAGCGTCCGTCAACGCTTCACCGAAAGCGTGGAAGATGGCGGTGCTGACTTCGTCTTCGGCCCAGCGCCATTCCGGGTGCCATTGCACGCCGAGCATGAAGGATTTTGCGTCCGGCATGGACACCGCCTCGATCGTGCCGTCGGGCGCCACGGCATCGGCGTGCAGCGGCGGCGCCAGCTTGTCGATGCCCTGGCCGTGCAGCGAGTTCACCTGGAAGATTCCGGCGCCGAGAATGTCCGCGAGCAGGCAGCCGGGGTTCACCGAGACCGTGTGCGCGGGCCCATACTGAACCTCGAGCGGCGCGTCGTTGTCCTCGCGATGATCGCTGCGGCCGGGCACTTCCTGCACATGCTGATGCAGCGTGCCGCCGAACGCTACGTTCAGCTCCTGGAAGCCGCGACACACGCACAGCACCGGCTTGCCCGCCGCGATCGCCGCCTTGAGCAGCGGCAGGGTCGTGTCATCACGGCGCTCATCCTGGAGCACGCCGTCGCGCGGCGCGGCACCGCCGTAATGCTTCGGCGCGACGTTGGAGAGCGAACCGGTGAAGAGGAATCCATCGACGCTCGCGATCAGCTCTTCCGGCGGGATCGGATTGGCGAGCACGGGGATCAGAAGCGGCGTGGCGCCCGAGCCGTCTCGCACCGCGGCGATGTATTTCTCACCGACCATATGGAACGGATGCTTGCCCACCATGCGGTGGTCGCTGGGAATGCCGACAATGGGTTTTCTGGACGCCATGCGATTGCCCTAGCAAGGGTTCGACAGGCCCGCAAGCGCAGGGCCGCCATGCTTTGCCGAGATGTCAGTGCTGTGACGGATATTTCGGCGGCAGCGCGAACGAAACATGGGACACATCCGCGCCGATCTGCACGTCGCGCAACGCCACCGTCGTCTGAAGGCCCTGATTGTCCACCACCGTCCACTGGCGGAGCTCGAGGTTCGGCAGCGCGAAGACGAGCGAGATGTTGCCCTGTGCATTGCTGCCGCGCGAGCGCGCGTGAACGATCAGCGCGTCCTGCTGACGCTCGATGCCGGTGATGGAGTGGTCGTTCAGGAGATCGATCTTGTCGCCGAGGATAATGTCCAGCGGCGTGTCGCTCAGCGAATACGTATCCAGGGTCCGCAGCCGCGAATTGCGGATCGCAACGGTCTTGCCGTCGGACACGATCAGCGTCGGCGTCGGCGGCTTGTATTCGAAGCGCATCTTGCCCGGCTTTGCGATCGCGAAGGTGCCGATGTCGACATCGCCATTGGGATCGATCTGGGAGAACCCGCCGGTCATGGTGCGGATGGAATTGAGATAAGTGTTGATGCGCGCGAGATCGGCGCGCTGCGAGGGCGTGAACTGTGCGCGACCGACGGGATCGGCCACGGCCGCAACCGCGACGGCGAGCATTCCAAGGCAAAGGATCAGGATACGGCGCATGACCGGGCTATAAGCGGTGTTTGCGGCGGAAAGAAGAGCGCTCAGGCAGCGACGTGCTGCTGCGCCATGCGGGCCGCTTCCAGAGCCTTCGGGCAGATGCCGTTGATCATAAGCTGGATCACGCCCTCGAGCTCGCGCTCGAGCTTCGGCAGGGTCAGCTTCGACCAGAGCTGCGGGTAGCGGAATTTCATCGTCGCGGCCTGGATCATCTCGGCCACGAATTCCTTGTTGTCGGGCACGAACTCGCCACGGCGCTCCGCTTCTTCCATCAGCTCGACGAGAATCTTGCGTTCCTCCGCCAGCATCCAGTTCGCGTATTCGGGCCGTTCGCGGGAGATCACCAGCGCCATCTCATAGGCGCGCGGGTCCTTCTCCAGCTTGTGATAGGTGCGGCGTAGTTCCTCGAACAGAAGATCGTGCAGGCGCTGCGGCGCGGGAACGCCCGGCGTCACCGCCAGCTTGCGCATATGCGCGAGATGCTTGGTGTAGTCCTCGGTCGCGATTGCTTCCGCGATGTCGAGCTTGCCGGGATAGAAACGATAAAGATTGCCCGGCGACATGGCACAATCGGTCGCGACTTCGGCCATCGTCGTCTTGGCGTAGCCGAAATGCGAAAAACGCTTCTTGGCAGCTTGAACGATTTGTTCGCGGATGTTGTCTTTCTCGGCCATAAGCGTTCCCTTTGGACGCCGCGCGATCGCGGTCTTGTCATCGATTCCTCACATCAAGATAGGCAGATTTTCTGAATAATCAACAAACCGTTCAATCTTCCGCGACGCAGCATCTGGCCGAAATGACAGGAAATTCAGAAATATCAACATCTTATCAGTCCATTGGGGTCATCGGTGCGGGTGCCTGGGGAACGGCTTTGGCGGTCGCCGCGGCGCAGGCCGGGCGCAAAGTGACGCTTTGGGCGCGCGAACCCGACCTCGTGACGCAGATTCAGGGTTCCGCCGAGAACGGGATGTATCTCCCCGGCGTGGCGCTGCCCGCCAACATTGTAGCCACCGGCGACATCGCCACTGCTGTGAAAGCCGACGCATTGTTGCTCGTCGTGCCCGCGCAGCATCTGCGCACAAGCCTGCGTGACATCACGCGTCACGTTTCAAAAGGCACGCCGCTCGTTCTCTGCGCGAAGGGCATCGAGAAAACCACCGGCGAACTGCTCACCGAAATTCTTGCCGAGGCCGCGCCCGATTGCGCACCCGCGATCCTCTCCGGCCCCTCGTTCGCGAAGGACGTCGCGCGCAACATGCCGACCGCGGTGACCATCGCCGCACGCATGGACATCGCGCTCAGGCTTCAGGCCGCACTCGGCCACGCCACGTTCCGTCCCTACGCAAGCGACGACATCATCGGCGTGGCGCTCGGCGGCGCGGCAAAGAATGTCTATGCGATCGCGAGCGGCATCGTCGACGGCATGGGACTCGGCGAGAGCGCGCGCGCCGCCCTCATCGCGCGCAGCTTCGCGGAGCTGACGCGGCTCGGCACCGCGCTCGGCGCGAAACCGGAAACATTGATGGGATTGTCGGGCCTCGGCGATCTTGTGCTCACCGCTACCAGCAAGAGTTCGCGCAACTTCAGCTTCGGCCACGCGCTTGGCGAGGGCCGCACACTCAAGGAACTGGACGCGCCCGGCCACGCGCTTGCCGAAGGCGTCGAGACCGCGCCGGCCATCGTGAAGCGCGCGAAGAAGGAAGGCATCGAATTGCCGATCGCGGAAGCCGTCGCCGCTGTGCTCGACGGCAGCTTGCCGCTCGGCGAGGCAGTGCTACGGTTGATGAGCCGGCCCTTAAAACCGGAATAGGAGAAGACATGCTGTTCGTGATCACGGCCATCGACAAGGAAGGCTCGCTGCAACTGCGTATGGCGACGCGCGAGGCGCATCTGGCCTACGCGAAAGAGACGGGCGCCGTGAAGCTGGGCGGTCCGTTCCTCAACGCGCAGAACGAAATGTGCGGAAGCCTGCTTATCGTCGAAGCCGCCGATCTTCAGGCGGCGCACATCTGGGCATCGAACGATCCTTACGCGAAAGCGGGCCTTTTCCAGTCGACCGACGTTCGCGGGTGGAAAGCCGGCATCAACAATTGCGGGGCCACGCTGTGAACCACTGGCTGTTCAAGACCGAAGCCGACACGTTTTCCTGGGACATGCAGAAGAAGCGCGGCGCCAAGGGTGAGCCGTGGAGCGGCGTGCGCAACTATGCCGCCGCCAAGCACATGAAGGCGATGAAGAAGGGCGATCTCGGCTTCTTCTATCACACCGGCGATGAGAAGCAGATCGTCGGCATCGTCGAGGTCATCGCGGAATACAAGGCCGATCCGACCGATGAGACCGGCAAGTTCGGCCTTGTCGATGTCAAAGCGGTGAAGGATGTGCCGAAGCCCGTGACGCTCGCGACGGTGAAGGCCGATCCGAAACTAAAAGACATGGTTCTGGTGCGCGAGGCGCGCCTGTCCGTGCAGCCCGTCACGCCGGAGCAGTGGAAATACATCTGCAAACTCGGCGGCGTGAAGTAGTGCTGTCGCGCTCCCTGAAAGGCTCCATCGCACTGGTCACCGGCGCAGGCTCCGGCATGGGCCGCGCAACGGCGGAAGTGTTCGCCGCCGAAGGCGCACATGTCGCCGTCACCGATTTCAACGAGGCGAGCGCGCACGAAACCGCGAGCACCATCACGGCGAATGGCGGATCGGCGAAAGCCTGGGCGCTGGATGTCACCGATGCCGCGCGCATCCGCACAGTGATCGCAGAAATCGCCGCCGCATGGGGCGGTCTCGACATCGTCGTGAACAACGCTGGCATCTCGGCGTTCTCGCCCATCGACAGCCAGAACTATGACGAAGTGTGGTCTCGCGCGCTCGGCGTGCTGCTCACCGCACAGCAGCAGATCATCCGCACCGCCTTGCCGCATTTGCGCAAATCCAAAGCGCCGCGGATCGTGAACATCGCCTCGACTGAGGCGCTCGGCGCGACCTCGCGCGACTCTCCGTATGCCGCAGCCAAATCCGGCGTCACCGGCCTCACCCGCGCGCTCGCCGTGGAGCTTGGGCCCGAAGGCATCACCGTGAACTGCATCTGCCCCGGTCCCATCAACACCGGCATGACCGCCGCGATCTCCGACGAGCACAAGAACGTCTTCGCCAAGCGCCGCACCGCGATGCGCCGCTACGGTTCGCCGGAAGAAGTCGCGCACATGACCGTGAGCCTCTGTCTCCCCGCCGCCAGCTACATCACCGGCACGACAATCCCCGTCGATGGCGGGTTGATGGCGCGTAACGCCTAAGCGCCGAGCACACGAAGACCATCGTATTGCGCAAAAATACGGTCTCTGCTGACAATTGTTAGACCCTCAACGAGAGCCTGAGCGATCATCATCCGATCGAAAGGGTCACGATGAAGAAGAGGCAGCCGGTATGCCGCCTCTATATGAGGGAGCTCTATCGGCATCAACTGCATGCCCGACTGCTTAAGTGAATCGTCGAGTCCGCCCGGTTGATTCCGCACAATCAGATCGAATTCCGGCAACTTGCCTTTGGAGGCCTTGTCCGCCAATTCCCAAAGGCAAGCTACACTCACTAAGAGCGCGTTTTCCGGGGCCTCGATGATTTCCCGGGCTTCGCGTTTGAGGATTTGCGGCGCGCTTTTCGCCCAGATGAACGCGTTGGAGTCGAGGAGGTATCGCCCCATGCCCTTGCCCCTTCTGCATATCCCTTTGGAAAGGGCCTGTTGATGCTGTCTTCGAAATCGCGCTCGATTTCTGCGTCTGCCTCTTTCCAGCGCCGCCACCAATCTTCGGAACCCATGTCCGCCCGTTGCTCCGGCGTGAGGTACTTAGCCCACTGACCGAGCGCGCGCTTCTTCGGTGCTTCGGCAGGCGCGACAACAACCAGCTTCGCCATCGGCTTGCCGTTCTTGGCGATGATGATCTCTTCGCCCTTTGCGGCGTCTTCGACGAGCTGCGAAAGGTTGGTCTTGGCTTCGTAGAGGTTGACCTGACGCGTCATGACCAACCTCTAGCCGAGTTGGTCAAGTTGGTCAAGGAAGTTGGTCAAGCTTGACCAACTCGCCCTATTTCATCGTCGGGATGACGAAGCTCGCGTTTTCGCGGGCGCCGCCCTTGGGCCAGCGCTGGGTGACGGTCTTGATCTTCGTCCAGAACCGCACACCTTCGGTGCCGTGCTGGTTCACGTCGCCGAACGCGGAGCGCTTCCAGCCGCCGAAGGTGTGATACGCGAGCGGGACCGGGATCGGGATGTTGATGCCGACCATGCCGACATCGACGTTCGCCGCGAAGTCACGCGCAGCGTCGCCATCACGCGTGAAGATCGCGACGCCATTGCCGTATTGGTGCTTCGACGGCAGTGAAATCGCCTCGGCGTAATCCTTCGCGCGCGCGACCTGCAGAACCGGTCCGAAGATCTCGTCCTGATAGGTCTGCATGTTGGGCGTCACGCGGTCGAATAGCGAACCGCCGAGATAGAACCCGTTCTCGTAGCCCTGCATCTTGTAGCCGCGTCCATCGACGACAAGCTCCGCGCCTTCTTTCACGCCATGGTCGATGTAGCCCATCACCTTGGCGCGGTGTTCTTTCGTGACCATCGGGCCGTAGTCCACATCGGGATCGGTCGCGAGGCCGACGCGCAGCGCTTCGACGCGCGGCTTCAGGCGCTCGACCAGCGCATCGCCGATCTTGTCCGTCACCGGCACCGCGACGGAGATCGCCATGCAGCGCTCACCGGCCGAGCCGTATCCCGCACCGATCAGTTCGTTCGTCACCTGATCGAGATCGGCGTCCGGCATGATGATGGCGTGGTTCTTCGCGCCGCCCATCGCCTGCACGCGCTTGTTGTTCGCCGTGCCGCGCGAATAGACATAATGCGCGATCGCCGACGAACCGACAAAGCTCACCGCCTTGATATCCGGATCGTCGAGGATAGCGTCGACCGCTTCCTTGTCGCCGTTGACGACGTTGAGCACGCCGGCCGGAGCACCCGCCTCCATCATCAGTTCGGCCAGACGCAGCGGGACCGACGGGTCCTTCTCGCTCGGCTTGTTGACGAAGCAGTTGCCGCAGGCGATTGCGACGCCGAACATCCACATCGGGATCATTGCCGGGAAATTGAACGGCGTGATGCCGGCAACGACGCCCAAAGGCTGGCGCATCGAATAGATGTCGATGCCAGGGCCGGCGCCTTCGGTGTACTCACCCTTCTGCAGATGGGGGATGCCGCAGGCGAACTCGATGACCTCGATGCCGCGCTGAATATCGCCGCGCGAATCCGCGAGCACCTTGCCGTGCTCGGACGAGAGCATGTGCGCGAGCTCGTCCATGTGCTTTTCGACGAGGCCCTTGAAGTTGAACATCACGCGCGCGCGGCGCTGCGGGTTCACGCTCGACCATTCGGGAAACACCTTCAGCGCGGCTTCGACGGCGCTGCGCATCTCAGCCTTGCTCGCGAGCGCGACTTTCGCCTGCACTTCGCCGGTCGAGGGATTGAAGACGTCGCCGAAACGGCCGGAGCTTCCCTTCACATGCTTTCCAGCAATGAAGTGGTCGAGTTCTTTCATGGTGTGAATCCTTGTTAACGAAGAACGCCGGCGAAGCTGCGCGGTGCGGACTAGCTCGGCCAGTTGCGGCGCTTGTAGGTCGTCGTGCCGTCGTCGCGCTTCACGCTGTCGAGCGCATAGCAGGTCTTGTCCTGCGAGTTCGGGCACGTCGTGTCGATGGCGAGTGTGTATTTGCCGTCACTGCCCTGTGCCTCACAGGTGTAGTGACCGTCGGGCTGACCGGCCGTCGCATCCTGGCTGGTCAGCGTCGCGCCGGCCGGCAGCACGCCGAAATCGAGCGCGCGCGTCAGCGTTGTCGAACAGAGCTTGTCCTGCGCCGGCAGTGTCGTGTCGAGCGCGGTGAGGCTGTCGCCCATCACGCCGACCAGAGGCGGCTTTTTCACGGCGGCGGTCGTAACCCCGTGATGGCCGCGCATGAACCACCACGCGCCGCCGCCGATCACCAGAACCGCCAACACGGCAGCCGCGATCACAACCCACAGCGGCTGACCCGCGATGGTGGGCGGATTGGCATTGGCATCGGACATGAGAGGCTCCTAGGGGGCGGCGTTCGGGCCGGAGAATAGACGGGCCGCCCTGAAACCGCCAATCCGAAAATGCCGCATCTCACAAGGGTTTAACGGACGGATTCTGCCGGTTTCCGGCTCAGCGCAGATATTTCAGCAGCTCGATCGCATAGTCGGAATAGCCCGCCTCCCGGTAAATCTTCGCGGCGCGCGTGTTGCCGGCAAGAACGCCGATCTGGATCGTCTTGAAGTTCTTCGACCGTGCCCATGTCTCGCACGCGGCGATCAGCGCGCGGCCGACGCCCTGCCCGCGCACCGCTTCCGCAACGAAGAGCTCGAAGACATAGGCATAGTCGCGCTCCTCGGGGACGACGAACGCCTCGCCCTTGACCACGCCGACGACGGCCCAGCCGACGGGCACACCCGTCTCGTCGTCCGCCACGAACATGCGGCCATCGTGATCTTTGAGATGCGCGAGAAGCCGCTCCAGATGTTCGGCCGCCACCTGAGAATCAAGTCGCCGGTTCGGCTCGATGGCATATTCAAAATGCTGCGATCCCATGATGAAGGTGAGAAACGCGGTGCGGTCGCGGGCGAGATCGGCCTCGCGGATGCGCATCACACGAAGCTCATCGCCGCGATGGCGAGCAGCAGGATCGACAGGAACGTCAGATAGAGCGCGCTGTTGAAACGGATCATGCGCGAGATGAGAAGATTGTAGATCGCACGCACCGGCTCGCCACCTTCGGTGGGACGGCGATACATCCGCATGGTGCTGCGCAGGATCGACATCACCAGGAACGCGCCGACGACGAGACTGACGAGCGAAACAAGGACCGGGACTTTTGGCCAGCCGTGATCCAGCGCGAAGGTGTCCGCGACGGTGAAGATGCCTTGCGCGGCAAGAAGTGCGCCGGCTTTTTCGGTGTTGTGCTGAACGGCGTTTCTGAGCCGCTCGGTCGCCTCCAGCGGCGCAACATTGCCGACAAGGTTCTGGATCGCGGCGTCGTGCTCGCTGTGTGCGGGAATTCCGAAGACCCAGCCGAAGAATTGCTGGAGCATCGCCGCGTCAGCCCAGATTCTTCACGATCTCTTCGGTCATCTTCTTGGCATCGCCGAAAAGCATCATCGTGTTGTCGCGGAAAAAGAGTTCGTTCTCGACGCCCGCATAACCGCTGCCCATGCCGCGTTTGATGAAGAGCACGGTCTTGGCTTTCTCCACGTCGAGGATCGGCATGCCGAAGATCGGCGATTTGGGATCGGTCTTCGCCGACGGATTGGTCACGTCATTGGCGCCGATGACGTAAGCCACATCGGCCTGCGCGAATTCGCTGTTGATGTCTTCGAGTTCGAACACTTCGTCGTACGGCACATTCGCTTCGGCGAGCAGCACGTTCATGTGGCCGGGCATGCGGCCCGCAACCGGATGGATGGCGTAGGAGACCTTCACGCCTTCCTTCTTCAGGATGTCGGCCATCTCGCGCACGGCGTGCTGTGCCTGCGCCACCGCCATGCCGTAACCCGGCACGATGATCACGCTGCCCGCGTTTTTCATAATAAAGGCCGCGTCTTCGGCGGAGCCCTGCTTCACCGGACGCGTCTCGGTCTTGCCGCCGCCGCCCGCGGCCACTTCACCGCCGAAGCCGCCCATGATCACGGACACGAAGCTGCGGTTCATGCCCTTGCACATGATGTAGGAGAGGATCGCACCCGACGAGCCGACCAGCGCGCCGGTGATGATCAGCGCCGAGTTCTCCAGCGTGAAGCCCATCGCGGCGGCCGCCCATCCCGAATAGGAATTCAACATCGACACGACGACCGGCATGTCCGCGCCGCCGATGGGAATGATGAGCGTGATACCGAACACAAAGCTCAGCCCCGCAATCGCCCAGAACGTCCACGCCTGCTGCGTCATCGCGAAAGTGACGATCAATCCGATGATTGCTGCGAAAATCAGGATGTTCAGCGCGTGGCGCATCGGCAGGATGATCGGCGCGCCGCTCATGTTGCCGTTGAGCTTCGCGAACGCGATGATCGAGCCTGCGAACGTGATCGCACCGATGGCGACGCCCAGCGACATCTCGATCAGGCTCTGCATCCGGATCGCGCCCTCGGCGCCGATGCCGAACGCCGCCGGCGAATAGAACGCTGCGCCCGCGACGAGCACCGCGGCGAGACCGACCAGCGAATGGAAGAACGCGACAAGCTGCGGCATGTCCGTCATGGCGATGCGCCGCGCGGTGATCGCGCCGATGCCGCCGCCGATGGCGATGCCGCCCGCGATCAGGCCCCAGGTCAGCGGATCGCTGACGCCGCTGACCCACAGGGTTGTCGCGACCGCGATCGCCATGCCGATCATGCCGTTGCGATTGCCCGCGCGGCTCGACACCGGCGACGACAACCCGCGCAGCGCCATGATGAACAGGACGCCGGAGACGAGATAGGCGAGTGCTGCGATGTCGGCTTTCATTGTGTCATCTCAGCGATCTACGATTTGGTTTGCGACCAGTTGTCCGGCATCGCTTTTACGCGATATTCGATCTGCTCGTTGGTCGCTTTCAGTATCTCTATCGCAAGGTCTCTGAACCGCACCGAGCGTTCACCTGCATTGTAGGTCAGGTCCTGAAAGAAGGCCGTCCTCGCCAGATCGTCAGGGCTATATTCCCGATATGTGATCCTTATCACACCAGATGAAAGACCCGTATAAACCAGTTCAAAGTTCGTGTAGCCCTGAGAGCTGTCTATGGAGGTCTTCGCCACTTTTGACGCCCTGAAATCGCTGGGCTCCGCCTCGACGCCGGCCCCCGCTCCGAACTCACTGCCGACCTTTGCGACACGACCGTCGCCAGTGATGTAAAATATCATCGGCATGGTCATAGCCGACGCGCTCAGTGACGTCAGTTCATAAGGATGCGCGCTCACGGTTACGACGTCGTACATTACGCCATCAACCTCACGTCTGCCCGAGATGAGATATTCGCCAGGCACTATTGTCGCGTAACCCAGCGGCATTTGAATTTTTACCGGTGAGGGAAACGACCATGCGTTTCTTTTCGTTGACACCTCATAATAGTCTTTCACGCGGATCATCGTGTCGCCGACAAAAGCGGATTTGGTTTCCATAACCGAAAAGTTTCGATCCACCACATGCCGGGTTATGACCTCTGCAGGCGGCACCGGAGTGACGCTTGCGCAGGAACAAAGACATATCGAAAGCGCAGCTATGCTCAGCGCAAGCGGAGATATCTTTGATCTCATTTCGTCTCTTTCTTCTTGTACATCGCGAGCATGCGCGCGGTGACGAGGAAGCCGCCGAAGATGTTCACACTGGCAAGGATCAGCGCGACGAAGCCAAGCATCTTGGACGTCCACGACGTGGCGCCGATGGTCTCGACCGACACGGCGATCAGCGCGCCGACCACAATCACGGAGGAGATCGCATTGGTCACGCTCATAAGCGGCGTGTGCAGGGCGGGCGTCACCGACCACACCACGAAGTAACCGACAAAGATCGCGAGCACGAAGATCGAGAGCCGGAAGACGAAGGGATCGATGGCTTCCATGATTGTTACCCTTGGCCCTTGAGGCTCGGATGCACGATTTCGCCGTCGCGGGTCAGCCCCGCGCCTTTCACGATCTCGTCGTCCCAGTTGAGCGCGAGCGCGCCGGTCTTCTTGTCGACGATCAGCGAAACGAAGTTGAACAGGTTGCGCGCGTAGAGCGACGAGGTATCGACCGCGAGCCGCGCCGGCAAATTGGTGTAACCCATGATGGTCACGCCGTTCGTCTCGATCACTTCGTTTGGCTTCGTTAAAGGCGTGTTGCCGCCCTGCTCCGCCGCGAGATCGACGATCACCGAGCCGGGCTTCATCGTCGCGATCATCTCCGCGGTGACCAGCACCGGCGCCTTGCGGCCCGGGATCAGCGCGGTGGTGATGACGATGTCCTGCTTCTTGATGTGCTCGGCGACGAGGGCGGCCTGCTTCGCCTGATATTCCGCCGACATCGGCTTGGCGTAACCGGCGGCGGTTTCGGCCTGTTTGAACTCTTCGTCCTCGACGGCGACGAAGCTCGCGCCGAGCGAGACGACCTGTTCCTTCGTCGCGGGACGCACATCGGTCGCCGTCACGATGGCGCCGAGACGGCGCGCGGTGGCGATGGCCTGCAGACCCGCAACACCAACCCCCATGATGAACACGCGCGCCGGCGCGATTGTGCCCGCCGCCGTCATCATCATCGGCATCGCGCGGCCGAACGTGGCGGCAGCATCGAGCACCGCTTTGTATCCAGCGAGGTTCGCCTGAGACGACAACACGTCCATCGCCTGCGCACGCGAAATGCGCGGGATGAATTCCATCGCGAAGGCGTTCACGCCTTGCGCAGCCAATTTCTGGATCGGCTCTTTTTCCGAATACGGCGCGAGAAGCGACGCGTACACCGCGCCTTTCTTCATCGCGGCGATCTCGTCCGGCTCGGGCCCGCGCACTTTCAGGACGATGTCGGCATCCTTGAGCGCCGACGCCGCATCTGGCGCGATCATCGCGCCGGCGGCGGTGTAGTCCGCATCGCTCGCCCGCGCACCGGCGCCCGCGCCGGTCTCCACGACGACATCGAGGCCGAGGCCCTTCAGCTTCTTGACCGTCTCCGCGGTCGCGGCGACGCGCGTTTCGCCGTCGCGGCGCTCTTTGAGAACTGCAAGCTTCATGAACGCCCCCCGGCGGAAACGCCGGTTAGTTGTGGGTGCGGAACAGCATCAGCAGGAACATCGCGATGCCGATAAGGACAATCGAGATTTCCGTGAACTTGACGAAACCGGACCAGGTTTTCTTGTGCTGGGAAATGTCCATATGCCCCGGTTCGTAATGATCGCCCGCCATTGATTCCCTCGGATTTTGAAGCGGCCGGGACTATAGCAAAGGACGACGAGGCGGCAACCAAGGATCCTCCCCTGCGAAGCGGGGGAGGTGGCGCGCGCAACATCAGTTGCGCGTGACGGAGGGGGGGGGGGCCGGCCCCGCCGCCCGCGCGGCCCCCCCCCCCCCCCCGCGGGGGGGGGGCGAGGAGCCCGGGCCCCCCCGCCGGGGGCGGCGCGAG
>Ga0335075_10005487_pt1 | contig 19699 bp, 16 predicted proteins | sample Lox_Sample_24_FD_206723 | JGI IMG/M metagenome (GOLD analysis project Ga0335075, IMG submission 206723) | Soil microbial communities from Loxahatchee National Wildlife Refuge, Florida, United States - Lox_Sample_2.4 | ecosystem: Environmental > Terrestrial > Soil > Wetlands | place: USA...
GGTGGGGAGAGCTTTCTGCGCGTGTCCTGAGGCGGCAATGTCAGCGGGGCAGGGCGCGGTGGGCGACTTTTCCCACGTTTTCGATGGAAGCTGGAAATGCAGGCCTCTCCACTCCGCCTTACTGCGCTCCGATTCCGGTCGGGATGACAGTCGTCAGCGGGGCATGTCGCGGTGGGCGACTTTGACGCGGAAGCCGTGGCGCTCGAGGCGGCGGGCGATTTCTTCAGCAATCATGACAGAGCGATGCTGGCCGCCGGTGCAGCCGAAGGCGAGGGTGAGATAGCTTTTGCCTTCGTGGATGTAGTGGGGGAGCAGGAAGAGGAGCAGATCGGTGACACGGTCGAGGAATTCGCGGGTCTGCGGGAAGCCGGCGATATAGGTTTCGACCTTCGGATCCCGGCCGGTGAGGTTGCGGAATTCCGGGACGAAGTGGGGATTCGGCAGGAAGCGGACGTCGAAGACGAGATCGGCGTCGAGAGGCACGCCCTTTTTGTAACCGAAGCTGATCGATGAGATGAGAAGGGTCTTCTCCTCGTCGGGGCGGACGAATTTGCTCTGAATGTAAGCGCGGAGCTCGTGGACGTTGAACTTGGTGGTATCGATGACGACGTCAGCGACGTTGCGAATGGGCTCGAGCAGCTTTCGCTCCTGCTGCAGGGCACGGGTGACGCGAGCTTCGCGGCCAAGGGGATGGGGGCGGCGTGTCTCGGAGTAGCGGGCAAGGAGCGCGGCGCGCGAGGCTTCGAGAAAGACGACCGTGGTGGGCAGAGTGCGGCGTATCTCGCGCAGGATGGTGGGGAAACGCTCGAGGCTCTGGCCTTCGCGCACGTCGACCACCAGGGCGGCGCGACGGATGTCGCGGGAGTGCGCGACCAGCTCCGCGAATGGCGGCATGAGCGAGACGGGCATGTTGTCGACAGCGTAGAAGCCGAGGTCTTCGAACGCTTTGAGCGCGGAGGCTTTGCCGGAACCGGAGAGGCCGGTGAGGATGACGAGGTCGCGCGGATGCGGCGGAGCGGAAGAGCGGCCGTTGCCGTCGGCGGAGCGGCGCTTGCTCACGAGCTTCCGGGTGGGGGACATGGGGCCATCGTACCACCTGGAATTGTTGTTTCTCGCGACTCGTTTTGTGGCGGTACGCAGGTGATTACGGCAGTCAGAGGGTGTGGAGGACAACGTGGAGTTCGCTGGCGACGCGCTGGATTTGATCGCCGGTGATGCGATTGAAGAAGGGCAGGGCGAAAGTATGGTCCGCGACGGATTCGGTGACCGGAAGGTGGCTGGTGGCGCGCGAGGCGGCGTAAGCGGGCTGGAGATGGATGGGGGCGAAGTAACGCCCGGTGGCGATGCCGCGATCGGCGAGGGCGGCGCGGATGCGGTCGCGGTCAGCGGCGGTGAAGGAATCGGCAAGGCGGACGGTGAAGACGAACCAGCTGAGACGCTGGCCGGGGATGTCGGTGGCGGGAACAATCAGGTCGGGCGCGGTGGCGAGGAGTTCGTGGTAGCGGCGGGCGATCGAGTCGCGTCGGGCGAGGATGGCGTCGAGGCGGGTGAGTTGGGCGAGGCCGAGAGCGCACTGCATTTCGGAGAGGCGGTAGTTGAAGCCGAGCTCGGCGTGGGTTTCGCTGAAGGCGGCAGGGCCGGATTCGTCCGGACTGGACTCGTCCGGGACCGATTCGTAACGGCCGTGGTTGCGTAAGGCGCGGATGCGGTTGGCGGTTTCAGCATGAGGTGTGACGACCATGCCGCCTTCGCCGGTGGTGATCTGTTTGTTGGGGTAGAAGGCAAAGACGGCGGCATCGCCGAAGGAGCCCACGGGGCGGCCGTCGATGGTGGCGCCGATAGCCTCGCAGGAGTCCTCGATGAGGACGAGGTTGTGGCGGCGAGCGAGGGCGGTGAGGGCGCTGATGTCGGCGGGGCGGCCGAAGGTATGGACGACGATGAGGGCGCGGGTGCGCATGGTGAGGGCGGCTTCGACGGTCCGGGGATCGAGGTTGAGGGTGGCGGGATCGATGTCGGCGAAGACGGGGTTGGCACCGACGTAGCGGACCGCGTTAGCGACAGCGATAAACGTAAACGAGGGAACGATGACTTCGTCGCCGGGCCTGATCGAGAGAGCGAGAAGCGCGAGGTGAAGACCGGCGGTGCCGGAGCTGACCGCGACCCCGTGTGGGACGCGGGTAAGGGCGGCCATCGCCGACTCGAAGGCCTTCATCTGCGGGCCGAGGCTGAGGCGGGACGTGCGCAGGACAGAGACGACGGCGTCGATTTCGGCATCGGCGATGTCGGGGGCGGAGAGCGGGATGGGCTCGGTCATGAGGCAAAGGTGTTGCGGAGCGGGAGGGCACGCTTGATGAGGAGTTCGGAGCCGGTTGGGACGGTGGTGAGGACGTCGACGATGCGCTCGGAGGCGTGGCCGTCGCCGTAGGGACTGGTCATGCCGTGGAGCGAGGCGCGAAAGGCGGGGCTGCTGGCTTCAGCGATGCGGGCAAGGATGGCGGAGGTCTCGGCAGGGGCGTCGAGGAGGTTGCGGGCGCGCTCGCGGCCTTGCTGGCGGAGTCCGATGTTGACGGTGGGGACGGCGAAGGAGGCCGATTCCATGATGCCGCTGGAGGAGTTCCCGATTAGGACAGACGATTCGCGGAGGAGGCTCCAGTAGGTGACGGCATCGAGATTGGTGAAGAGGCGGGCGGAGGGATGGCGGTCGAGGAAGGCGCGGGTGCGCTGAATGAGAGCGCGGCTGCCAGCGTCGGCATTGGGAAAGCAGAAGACAATTTGCGAAATTTGGGGGTCAGTTCCCTGCTCTGCTAATTGGTCGAGGGCGGCGAAGAGGGCGTCGGCTTCGACGGTGGTGTCGCGCTCGAGGGTGACGGGGTGATATGCGACGAGAATCGGCGGCGTGTTCAGGTCGAGAGCAAGGTTAGCGGCGAGCTCTTCGCGCGTGAGGAGGCGGCTGCGGCGGAGGTGATCGAGGGAGGGCGCGCCGGCGTGGTGGACGCGCCACGGCTCTTCGCCCATGGCGATGACGCGCTCGCGGGCGGCGGCGGTGGAGGTGAAGTGGATGTGGCTCATTTTGGTGAGCGCGTTGCGGACGGCGTCGTCGATGGCGCCTTCGCTGATTTCGCCGCCTTCGATGTGGGCGATGGGGATGCGGAGTGAGAGGGCGACTGCGGCGGGGGCGAGCATTTCGTAGCGATCGGCGATGAGGAGGAGCAGATCGGGGCGCAGGGCACCGAGTGTGTCAGCAAGGGAAAGGATGGCGACTCCGATGCTCTTCGCCATGCCGATATCGGTGTCGGAGCTGAGGAGGGATTCGATGCGGGCGGCGATGGGGAGGCCGTCTTTTTCGATTTCGCGGATTGTCGAGCCGAATTCGGGCGAGAGATGCGGGCCCATGACGATGAGCCTGAGGTCGACGGCGGGGTGTTCGGAGAGGAGTTTGAGCGGCCAGTAGAGATGGCTGTAGTCAGCGCGGGAGGTGGTGACGACGACGATGCGGCGCGGGGTCATCGGGCGGCGGGTTCGGGGAGGGATTCGCGGAGGAGCGCGCTGGGCTGGTAGTCGGGGACGAGGGATTGGACGGCGCGGAGGAGGTGGACGAGGTCGCGGGAGGCGAGGGCGGCTTCGAGATCGCGGATTGCGGCGGGGAGGTTGGGTGCGTCCGGGGTGGTGACGGAGTGGAGTGAAGGAGTGGCGCGAGCTGAGATGTGTTCGGTTGCGGAGATTAGGGATTCGTCGAGCTTGTCGCCGGGGCGGGGGGCGGTGAAGACGATCTCGGGCGCGGGATTGGGGTCGAGGGTCTCGATCATGCGGTGGGCGAGGTCGGCGATGCGGAGGGGTTCGCTGGGATTGGGGATGAGGAGGCCGGCGGCGCGGGCGTCGATGGCTTCGGCGAGGAGGCTGGCGACTTCTTCGAGGGTGAGGAAGTAGCGGCACGCGTCTGGGTGGGTGACGGTGACGGGTCCGCCGCGGGCGATCTGCTCGGCGAAGATGGGACCGACGCTCGAGGGCGAACCGAGGACGTTGACGAGGCGGACGGCGGTGAAGCCGGCTGCGAGGGTGATGTGTTCGGCGATGCGCTTGGAGGCGCCCATGATGCTGTGCGGGGCGACGGCTTTGTCCGTGGAGACGAGGATGAGGTGCGAGGTGCGATGAGCAGTGGCGGCTTCGACGAGGCGGAGCGTGCCGAGGGAGTTGGTGGCAATGGCGGCGAAGGGGTTTTGCTCCATGAGCGGCACGTGCTTGAGGGCGGCGGCATGGAGGACGAGGGTGGGACGGTGTTCTTCGAAGAGAGCGGTGAGGAGCGTGGGGTCGGTGACGCTGCCGAGGACGGGCGTGCAGCGATTGGCGTGGCCGTCCTGGCAGAGGCCGGTGTGCAGGTCGAAAAGGGATTGTTCGGCGATTTCGAGAAGGACGAGGCGCGCACCGGACGCGGCGAAGAGGGGCGCCATGCGGGAGGCGATGTATCCGCCAGCGCCGGTGATGAGGATGGTTTTTTCTTTGAGGATGGGAAGCGGGGTTGGAGGAGCGGTTGCGGCGCGGCCGAGGATTGCGGACCAGAACGACGAGGGCGCGGAGAGAGGAGGAGGCACTCTGCGGAAATTATAATGGCGCTTCCACAGGTGACGCTTTTGCCATGAGTGTGACGCTTTCGCTATGCAGGTGACGCTCCTCTCCGCGACGGAACAGCTGACGCTGCTGCGGCGGCGCGCGATTGCGCCGGTGGAGCTGGCAGAGGAGCACATCCGACAGATTGAGCGGCTGAATCCGCGAGTAAACGCACTGGTGGATTTCGATGCGGAGCGCGTACGGGCGCAGGCGGGGAGGGTGCAGATCGGAAGCGGGGCGCTGGCGGGATTACCGGTGACGGTGAAGTCGTCGATATCGGTCGCCGGGTATCGATGCGAGATTGGGAGCGCGCTGCTGCGGGGATCGATTCCGGAGGCGAATGCGGTGCTGGTGGATCGGCTGCTGGCGGCCGGCGCCGTGATTCTGGGGACGACGAACTGTCCGGAATTTTTGATGGCGTATGAGACGGAGAATTTGCTGTACGGGAGCACGCGGAATCCGTGGGATCTGGAGCGGACGGCGGGTGGATCGAGCGGGGGCGAAGCGGCGGCGATAGCGGCGGGGTTGTCGGCGGGGGGCCTGGGCAGTGACAGCGGCGGGAGCGTGCGGGAGCCGGCGCACTTTGCGGGGATCTGCGCGCTGAAGCCGACGGCGGGAAGGTTTCCTGAGGGAGGACATCTGCCGCCGTGCCGGGGGCCGTTTGCTTTTCTGGGATCGATTGGGCCGATGGCGCGGACGGTGGGCGATGTGGCTCTGCTGTTTGAGGCGCTGAGCGGGCCAGATACGGCGGATGCGAGCGGGGCTCCGGTGGCGCATCGGGCGGTGACGCTGGAAGAAGCAAAGCAGGTTCCGATTGGGTGGTTCGACGACGATGGGCTGGTTCCAGTGACGGCAGAGACGCGGGCCGCGGTGGAAGCAGCGGCGCGAGCGCTGGAGCGACAGGGGTTCAAGGTGGAGCGGTTTCGTCCGCACACGCTGGAAGCGGCGCGGAAACTGTGGTGGACCTTCTTTATGCAGTGCGGGGCGATGCTCTACGAGCCGTGGATTCGTGGGCGGGAGGAGGAGCTGAGTCCGACGTTCCGGGATTTTCTGGCGCAGGCGCGTGGGGGAGAGCCGTTGACGGCGACTTCCCTGCTGGAGGCGTGGGTGGAGTCGGATGCGGTGCGGGGGCGGATGCTGGAGGAGATGCGGGAGTTCCCCGTGTGGCTTTGTCCGGTGTGCTCGGTGCCGGCGTTTCGTCCGTTTGAGCGGAGCTGGACGGTGGAGGGGCAGACGGTGACGTATCTCGATGCGATGCGATATACGCAGTGGTTCAACTTGCTGGGCGGACCGGCGGCGGTGGTGCCGGTGAGCCGATCGGCAGAAGGACTGCCGATCGGGGTGCAGGTCGCGGGCCGGCCTTATGCTGATGAGCTGGTGCTGGCGGTGACGGCGGTGGTGGAGAGCGTGTTTGGATATCAGGCGCCGCCGATGGCGGGGGCGGCTAAGTGATTCGGCTTAGTGACGATCAGCCTGTTTTCGAAGCACGCGCTTTGGAGAGTCGCAAAACCAGCGCGGGCGGAGAAAAGGCCTGCCCCAGGGCAGGCCCAGCCGCGTTCGTCGCGAGCTACGGTTTGAGTTTTGAGAAGAGATTCAGCTTGGAGACATCGTTGACCATGATGATGGCGAATACCAGAATGAGCATCACGACGGCCACCTGATAGATACGTTCCTTGAACTCCTGCTTGAGGTCGCGGCGAAGCAGGCCCTCGATGCAGAGGAGGAGAATCATGCCGCCATCGAGGATGGGGATGGGCAGCAGGTTCATGATGCCGAGGTTGAGGCTGATGAGAGCGGTGAGTCCGATGAGCGGTTCCCAGCCCTGCATTTCAGCGGCTTCGCCGGTCATGCGAGCGATGCCGATGGGGCCGCTGAGCTGTTGCATGACCGCCGCATGGCGGGTGAAGAGGCGGTGCAGGATGTCCAGGATATAGCCGGAGTAGCGCAGGTTGTAGCTGAACGAGCGGCGAAGGGCCTTGTCCAGCGGAAGCTGTTCGACGGTAAAAGGCGGGGGCGTCGCAGAGAAGCCCAGACGATAACCAGCAGGTTCGGTGGAGTCCATCCAGACCGGCTGCGCGGTGAGGCTGAGCTGGCGCCCGTCGCGCTCGACGAGCAAACTGGCGGCCCTGCCGCCGTTTTGATCAAGCACGGCGATGATGCTGAGGACGCCGTGCACCGCCTGGCCGTCGATGGAGAGAATGCCGTCGCCGGACTGGAGGCCTGCCTGGGCGGCGGGATCGCCCGGGGTGACGTCCTGAACGATGACCGGGCCGTTCTGTTCCCTGGGGATAAGGCCGAGCGCGCTGATATCGAAATCCTGACCCTTAGAGGGATCGGAGAGCAGCAACTCGGTGCTGAACTGCCTGGTCTGGCCGTCGACGGTACGTTCGACGGTGATGGGCACGGTCGAGTTGGCGTCGAGGACGGCGCGGTCGCCGAGCTTCTCCCAGGTGGGATTCATTTCGCCGTCAAAGCGGATGATACGGTCGCCGGATTTCAGGCCGGCACGACCGGCGGGCGATGTGGGCGGCACGACGTCGAGGACGGCGGGCTGACTGAGATAGACCTCGACCTCGTTGTGCATCATGTAGAGGCCGGCCATGAGGACAAAGGCGAGGATAAAGTTCGCAACGGGGCCGGCGACGGCGATGAGGACGCGCTGCCAGCGGGGGCGGGAGTTGAATTCCCAGGGCTCGCCGGTGGTTTCTGAGCCCGGGGTTTCGCCGGACATTTTGACATAGCCGCCGAGCGGAAGAGCGCTGACGCGGTAGTCGGTATCGCCCCATTTGAAGCCGAAGAGCCGGGTACCGAAGCCGAGAGAGAAGACCTCGACGCGGACACCGCAAAGCTTGGCCACGGCAAAATGGCCGAACTCATGGATCAGGACCATGATGCCGAGGACGAGAAGAAAGGAAACGGTGGCGGTGACGGCGAAAGGCATATCTAAAAAGTTCGACGAACCTCAGAGTACCGGAGATGCAGGAACCGGCACCGGCCGACCCGACGATCTGGCGAGAACCTCCCGTGCCCGCTCGCGAGCCTGGCGATCCAGCGCGAGTACCTCTTGTATGGTCGCGGGATGGGTCTCGGGGGTTGTCTCGAGTACTCCTTCTATTGTAGACGGAATGCCCGTAAAGGGAATCCCACGTTCGAGGAAAGCCTGGACGGCAACCTCGTCGGCAGCGTTGAGGGCAATGGAGTGGGCGCCCCCTTTTTCCGCGGCCTGGTAGGCCAGGCGGAGGCATGGAAAACGCTGGAGATCGGGTGGTTCGAAATGGAGGTCGGCGAGGGCGGACATATCGAAGCGGAGATCCGAGGGGACGCGCTCAGGCCAGGTGAGAGCGTAGAGGATGGGCAGGCGCATGTCGGTGACGGAGATTTGCGCCAGCAGGCTACCGTCAACGTATTCGACCAGAGAGTGGACGGTGGACTGGGGATGGACGGTGACTTTGACGGCTGAGGGTGGCAGGTCGAAGAGCCGGCAGGCTTCGATAATCTCGAGACCCTTGTTCAGGAGTGTCGCGGAGTCGATGGTGATGCGGCGACCCATGACCCAGGTGGGATGGTGGAGGGCCTGCTCGACGGTAATGTTGGCAAATTCGGAGAGGGGCAGGGTGCGGAAAGGGCCGCCCGAGGCGGTGAGCCAGATCTGGCGGACTTCGCTGCGCTGGCCGGCGCGCATGCACTGGTGGATGGCATTGTGTTCGGAGTCGATGGGCAGGAGGGACACGCCTTTGGCGCGGGCGGCGGCAGTGAGGATTTCGCCTGCGGCCACCATGGCTTCCTTGTTCGCAAGGCCGATGGTTTTGCCTGCCTGCACGGCTGCGTACGTGGCTTCGAGTCCGGCGACGCCGACGATAGCGGAGACGACGAAGTCGACTTCGGGGAGTGTGGCGACCTGGACCGTGCCCTGAGTGCCCCAGACAACATCGGTGCCGGAGTGGCCGTGTTCACGAAGACGGCGGGCGAGGTCGGCGGCGAGCTCTTCTGTGGCGAGCGAGACGACACGAGGATGCCAGCGGAGGCACTGCTGGAGGGCGGAGTCGACGTTGCGGCCAGCGGCGAGGGAGGCAACGCGGAATCGGTCGGTGTAGCTTTCGACGATGCTGAGGGTGCTCTGACCGATGGAGCCGGTCGAGCCGAGGATGGCGATGGATTTCAACGGAGGTCCTTCGGGAGGGTCATGGCGGAGCGGGTCACGCCAAAACTTCGCTGCGGCTGACGAGTCATCGAGCTAAAAGGACTGTTGCGCTAACTGAGCGTACCACAGCAACGGAGCGGCCAGCAGGAGGGCATCGATGCGGTCGAGCATGCCGCCGTGGCCGGGCAAAAGGTGTCCGGAGTCTTTGACACCGGCGCCGCGTTTGATGGCGGATTCGACCAGATCGCCGAGCTGGGCGGCCACGTTCACGAGTACCGCTTGTCCGATCCAGAGACCCGGATTGCCGGGATAGGAGAGGGTGTCGATGTCGCGGGCGATGAGGGCGCGGGAGAGGTAGATAAGGGCGATGGTAATGACGACGCTGCCTGCGACCGAAGCAAAGGAGCCTTCCCAGGTTTTGTTGGGGCTGAGCGTTGGCGCGAGCTTGAATCGGCCGAAGGCGCGGCCAATGTAGAGGGCGGCGATATCCCCGGACCAGACGACGAGGACCAGAAAGAGGAGAAGTGAGGGACCGTTGTCCTGCGTCGACAGCAAATACAGCGTGGATATGGAGAGGCCGATGTAAATGAGGCCGAAGACGGAATACGCCGTATCCGCGAGGACGCGGTTGACCGGTGAACGGAAGGAGCAGACCACGAAGAGCACCAGGGCGAGTGCGCCGGTGAAGGGAGCCATCAGATCAGGACGACGAAAGATGGCGGCATAGAGGATGGCGAGGCAGACGATGACGATGATGCGGGGCGTCTTTGCGCCCATGGCGTCGGCGAGGCCGAGGTATTCCCACAGAGCCAGGGCGCTCACGGCAAAGACGACGGCCATAAACAGCAGGGGCCATTTGGGAGACACGAAGATCAACAGGAGGACGAGGGGGACGAGAACGACCGCAGTCAGAACGCGCTGCATGTAAGGGCAGAATACACGCCGGAACCTGCGATGGAAGAGGTGAAGCCAGGCGGGACTCTCTGCGAGTAACCCCTGGGGCCTGAAGGCGCGGGAATGATGCGGGGAGTTGTCCTGTTTTACGACACGCGAATTACTTGGCGTCGGGGATGCGCGTCGCCGGCATGGATCGGAGGATCGCCAGATCCTTCTGGACTTTTTTCCATTGCCGCGGATGCTTTTTGGTCACGGGAGCGGTTGTGTCGGAGTAGAACGCGAGGATGTTCTGGCGCAAGCCGAGTGGGGGCATGGCGGTGGTCGTCGTGACCTGCCTGAGAAGGGTGGCATAGGTCTTGTCGGTCAGGCGGTAGGTACCGGGGCGGGTGGGATAACCGGTGTCCAGATCGAGATCGGGCACAGCGAAGCCATCCTGATTTTTCTCGGCGAGTTCATGGAGAAGGTCCAGGTAGCGGTCGGTGGCCAGGTCGACGCTTTCGACGTATTTCTCTTCGGAATCACGGCCGAAGCCGGGGATGGCGAGATCGGAGAGGACGCCAACCTTGGGGAGGATGAAAATGAGGGCGGCCACAATGCGGGTTTCGAAGCTGGGCTTGTGCTTCCGGTACGCTTCCCATCCGTTGCGCGCGGAGGCTTCCTGCAGACGCATCCGAAAGGTGTAAAAGCCGGGGAGATCCTCGTCGGGAGGAAACTGTTTGCGATGGAGGAGGACCTCGGCGTAGGAGACGCGGGGCAGGAACTGACGGACCGCCCAGGTGTAGGAATGGATGGCACGGAATTCGTTGCCGATGATCCTGTGCAGCGGCAGCCCATAGGTGGCGTAGAACGCGCGCTCCAGCAGGGCGCGGGGCACGCGAAATCCAACGTGACGCAGGTAGGCGGCTGGAGCGAAGCGGCCGTGGCTGAGCTGGTCGATGTCAAAGGCCCACTCGGTGCGCACCTCACCGTGGGGGCTCTCTCCGTAGGTGACCACGGGGCCGTATTTGCGCCGGAGGCGCGGAAACTCGAGGGGGATCGCCAGGTTGACGGCGTCCATGTGGCCGAGATTGTCGCCGACATAATGGGAGAGCGCGCCCAGAGCGAAGGCCAGTTCGTTGACGTTGTGGGATTCGCGAATGAGGTTCGTCACAAAATCGCCGGTACGAACGTAGTGGGTGAGATTGCTGAAGTCCAGATGACCGAAGGGATAGTAGCCGGCATCCTGAATGACGCAGCCACCGTAGGCGTAAGCGTGGGCAAGGCGGAGCTGTTCGGGTGTGGTATTGGGGTAGCGCGCGAGGAGAACCGGTTTGATGCCGGACTCCCACGTCATGTCGATGATCATTTCGTGGGTGAGGAAGGAATAGGCGAAGCAGAACGGCCCGCAGAGGAGAAGCAGGAGCGCGGCGATCGCGGACTTACCGTTCATTCGTACGAAGACCCCTGTTGGTTTGGCGTTACTCGTAGCGCAGGGCCTCGGCGGGGAGCACACGCGCCGCCGCGGTGGACGGATACAGAGTCGCGAGCAAAGAAACGCCGAGGGACATGGCCGTCACGATTACGCCATGTAGGATGCGCGGAGCGAAGGGGAGATAGTCCAGGGAGTAGACGTCGGCGGATAAATGAATAAAACGGTAATGCTGGCCGAGGAAGGCGATGGTGTAGCCGAGCACGAGGCCGAGGGCGGTGCCGATGATGCTGATGAGCACTCCCTGGTAGAGGAAGATGCGGCGCACCTGGCCGGGTTGCACGCCCATGGAGAGCAGGACGGCGATGTCTTTGGTCTTCTCCATGACCATCATGGTGAGGGCGATGAGGATATTGAGGGCGGCGACGCAGACAATGAGGCCGATGACGATGAAGGTGACGATCTGTTCGAGCTTGAGGGCTCGGAAGAGCTCGCGATTCTGCTCCATCCAGTTGGTGGTGGTGAAGCCGGGGCCGGCGGCTCTTTCGATCTCATTGGCGATGGTGTCCGCGTGATAGAGGTCATCGACCCTGAAGGAGATGACGGAGACCAGGTCGGCTTCGCCGAAGAGCTTCTGGGCGTCCGTGAGGCGGATGAATCCGAAGCTGGAGTCGTACTGGTAAAAGCCGGAGTGGAAGATGCCGACAACCTGGAAGCGCTGGTATTTGGGGATGAGGCCGTAGGGGGTAAGGTCGCCCTGGGGGCTGGTGACCATAACGGTGTCGCCAACGGAAGCCCCAATGGAGTCAGCGAGATCGTAGCCGATGACGATGGGCGGTGTGGGCTCGCCGCTGGAGTCCTGGGGATTGGCGCCCACGCTGAGGGGCGCGATGCTGCCCGCGGTCATATGGCTGAACATGTCGGAGACGGTGCGCTCCTCGCTGGGGATGATGCCTTTGAGGAGGGCACCGCCGGAACGGGCGCCGCGGGAGATGAGGACGGGCTCGTAGAGGCCGGGGGCGTCGGCAACGACGTGGGGCAGGTGACGAAGGCGAGCCGTCAGCCCGCGCCAGTTGCGAATGCCGTCGCTCATGGTGCGCATGAGTTCGACGTGCGAGGTAGAACTAAGGAGGCGGCTCTGCAGGTCGCGGCGTGTGCCGGTGGTGATGGCCATGGCGATGATGAGCGAAGCCACGCCGACGGCGACGCCGATGATGGAGATCCAGGTGATGACGCCGATGACGGCCTGGCGACGCTTGGCCCGGAGGTACCGGGCCGCGACAAAGAGTTCAAATTTCATTGCGAACCGGTCGCATGGACCACCGCCTTCACGGTGACGGCGTTGTCGTAGCGGTCGAAGACGCGAATGGCAATGACGTGCTCGGCAGGATCGACAGGGGGTGCGGCGCCGGGACAGGGCGCCGGGATGGGCGCATCGAACTCGAAGCGCTCGGTGAGGGAGTCGGCGATGTTGCCGACGGGAGCGATGTACTGCCAGCGACCGGCGTCAATGGAATACTCGGCGTGCGAGATGGGCGAGGTCGCGTCAGTAGCGGTGAGCGAGGTGTGAATTTTGCCGTTGACGACGCCGGCCTGCAGACCGGAGACCACCGGCGGAGTAGTGTCGATGATGAATTCGTCGCTGATACCGTCACCGGTCAAGGCCTGGCCTGGGTTATGGGATGGTGCGTCGCTGGCGACGACCTTAATGCGGTACGGGCCGTCGGGCAGGCGTGAGGCGTCGAAGGAGTAGTCGCGCTCGCGGAGGTGGTCGCGCAGGAGTTCCCAGTTGTGCTCGCCTTCGCCGCGATAATAGAGGGTGAAGCTGAGCTCGTCGCCGTTGTCGTCATGCGCGGCCCAGCGTACGGTGACGGCGTTGCGGTCTTTGAAGGCAGTGAGGGGCTCGCGGCCAGCGTCGGGAACGTAGTTGACCGTATTGGCCTGGGTGGAGGGGAAGTTGATGGTGACGGGCTGACTCTGGCCGGGGGGCTGCTGGTTTTCCGCGGCGCGAGCGCCGGGCACGACCACGATTTCATCGATGACCGGTGGCATGTTCACCGGCAGGTAGTTGATGCTGACGGCGCCCAGTGAGGTGCCGGGATGCTCGATGACCTTCCACTGCATGAAGCGCGATGAGGGGATCCCGATAGCGCCGACGTTGGGGGTGAACTGCTTCCAGTCGCTCCAGGCGCGCTCGGGATTCTCGATATTGCCGGCGCGGGCAAACATCTGCACAGCAGAGGGCTGGGTTCCGGGGCCGAGTTCGACCTCGGCTCGACCCCACTGCGAGAAGAGACCCGCGTCGAAGACCTCGCTGGTGTAGGTGCCTTCGGATGCCTGGCCGTGGCTCAGCAGATAAACACGGCCGGAATTGGCGGTGCTGACATAGAGGCCTTTGGGCGAGTCGGCAAAGCCGGTGACCTGCGAGGCTTCGAGGTGGGCGACATCGGCCCAGGTGCCGTCATCGTGAATGCGGTAGATGCGTCCGCGATTGCCCGTGGCGGCCAGAACGCCATCCGGGGTCCAGGCGAGGGCATAGAGGATGTCGTCCTTTCCTGCCCAGATCCTGCGCGGAGGGCCGTCTCCGTGAGGAATCTCGTACAGTTCGGAGCCGCCGGGGACGAGGGTATTTCCACTGAAGGCCTGAACGGAGCCGGGCTGAATGATGGTGATGGTTGCGGTGACGGTGGCTTGTCCGGTGACGGCAAGCGGCGGCAGGTTATTGTGGCCCTTTTCGCCGACACCAGCGGCGTAGATGGAGCCATCGGGAGCGACAAGAACCGAGGTGATCTCCTTCTTAGGTGAGTCGTAAAGGACGAAGGCCTTTCCGGAGGGATCGATCCGATAAATCAGACCGGTGCCGTCGGAACCGGCGATGAGATTGCCGGCTTTGTCGAAGGCAAGGCAGCGGATGTGCTCCTCATCGCTTCTGAAAAAGAGGTCGGCCCTGCTCGGTGTCGTACTGCTGCTGGGCGTGACGCGATAGATCGCCGCTGGACCGCCGGTGGCGACATAGAGCCGGCCCTGGGAATCGAAGGCGAGGTCCCAGACGTATTTTGGTTTCTCTTTTGTGCCCGCGGGATCGAAGACGACGGCAGCGGTGTCGTCGTTCAGGTTCGCCGCATGAGGACTGAACCGGTAGACCTTGCCGGAAGGCAGGGTGGCGGCGTAGATGTCGCCGTCCGGGCCGACACGCACCACCTGGACGCTCATCTCGCGGCTGGTGAAGAGGGTGGTGGATTTGCCGTCAGGGGCAACGCGCAGCACGGTCGCGGGCGTACCTGTCGCAAGATAAACATTGCCCTCGCGATCGGTGGCTTCCGACCAGACGTAGGTCGATGGAGTTGTAAGGACGGGTTTGGCTTCCGGTCCGGGAATGAGATGGCCGTCGCTGGTGATGGCCACGCCGTTGGGCGTACCACGCTCCAGGTCTTCGAAGCGCGACTCGGTCCAGAGGCGCGTACCCTGCGCGTGCGCGAGGGAGACGAGGAGCGGAAGAAAGCAGGCTGCGAAAAGGGGCAGCGCCGCCCATCGGCGGAGCGGGTTTCGGGTCATGCTGAATTTCAGTCTACAGAAAGCCAACGCGAGGAGCGTGGCCGACCGGGATTTGAGCGGAAATCAGATGACACAAACCGGCGCGGGTCGCCTACACTGAGGTTTCGTTTGCTCCTCCGCAACACCAATCCTGACCCGAACCTGTGCCGCAATGCTGAAACGCTGGAGAATCCGGATTCTGCTGTTCCTCGCCGTGCTCGGTCCGGGGTTCATTACGGCCAACGTGGACAACGACCCCAACGGGATCATCACGTATTCCCAGGCGGGCGCGCAGTACGGCTACGCGCTGTTGTGGACGATGATCCCGGTGACGCTGGCGCTGATTGTGGTGCAGGAGATGTGCGCGCGCATGGGGGCGGTAACCGGCAAAGGCCTGAGCGACCTGATTCGCGAAGAGTTTGGGTTGCGGCTGACGGCGATCATCATGTTCCTGCTGGTGCTGGTGAATTTCGGCAACATCATCGGCGAGTTCACGGGGATTGCGGGCAGTCTGCAGCTGTTCCATGTGTCAAAGTTCATCTCCATTCCCATCTGCAGCGCGCTGGTGTGGCTGTTGGCGGTGAAGGGCGATTACAAGAGCGTGGAGAAGGTCTTCCTGGTGGCCTCGATGGTGTACTTCTGCTACATCATCGCGGGGGTGCTGGCGCATCCGGGCTGGCACGAAGCGTTGGCGAACACCATCAAAGTGCCGTCGATGTCGGTGCTGCGCGACAGGGACTACGTTTTTGCCGTGGTGGCTCTGATTGGCACGACGATCGCCCCTTGGATGCAGTTCTATCTCCAGTCCTCCATTGTGGAAAAGGGCGTGACTGCGGAGAGTTATCCGGCATCGCGGCTGGACGTGATTATCGGATCGATCTTCACGGACGTGGTGGCGTGGTTCATCATCGTGGCCTGCGCCGCTACGCTTTGGGTGCACGGGATCACGTCGATCCAGGATGCGTCGTACGCGGCGGAAGCGATGAAGCCGCTGGCCGGCCAGTACGCGTTCATTCTGTTTGCCTTTGGTCTGTTCAATGCGGGATTTTTTGCGGCGAGCGTGCTGCCGCTCTCAACCGCCTACGTGGTTTGCGAAGGGCTGGGCGTGGAATCCGGAGTGGAGCGAAAGTTCCGAGAGGCGCCGTTCTTCTATGGTCTCTACACGCTGCTGATCGCCGGCGGGGGGGTGGCGGTGATGCTCATTCCCAACGGGCAGCTGATGAAGTGGTATGTGGAATCGCAGGCCCTCAACGGAATTTTGCTGCCAGTTGTGATTGTGCTGATGCTGCTGCTCATCAATCGCAGGGACCTGATGGGGAAATACACCAACTCGCACTGGTTCAATGGAGCGGCGTGGGCCACTGCGATCGTGGTGAGTATCCTGTCGGTGATCCTGATGGTGCAGCAGTGGTGGCCGGGGAAGCACTGAGGATGGTGCGCAGGGCGCAGGATGAAGAGCACAGGCTCAGGGCCGCACTTCATCGGTGCCTGACGAATCGCAAATAGAACGCTGCAAACACCAGAACGATTCCTATATTCACCATCAGCCGTTCCCAGAGATGGCTCCTGAAGAACAGGACATCCGTCATAACGATCGCAGCGATCATCGCCACGACGTAAACGACCGTAATCGCCTCTTTTGCCATGGGGATTCCCTCTCATTCAGCGATTGGAGTTCGCTGTCATGCTGGATGGGTCGGGGCGTAATTCGTTCTCGCAGGTACGAGTTCGTTGCGACGGAGCCGGGTTGCCCTCTAGAGGAGCTTACCGGCGGCGAGGTCGCGGACGAGGTCGCGGTCGGCGGCGAGAAAATCGTATCCGGGCAGTTCGCGCAGAGGCGACCAGCGCATGTCTTCGAAGATGTGGTTGACCAGCTCGCCTTCAAAATTGTGAACGGCAAAGAACTGCAGGTCGACGGCGCCGCCGCTGCGATAGGTATGGCGCAGATGGGCGATGCGAGTGCCGATGGAGGCCTGGATGCCGAGTTCCTCGTCGAGCTCACGGCGAAGAGCCTGCTCCGGGGATTCGCCAGCCTCGATTTTGCCGCCGGGAAATTCCCATTTCAGGCCCATGGGCGCGCCCGCCTTGCGCTGGCAGATGAGGACCTCGTCGCCACGGAGGATGAGCGCCGCCGCGACGAAGCGAAGGGTCTTGCTCTCCCTGCCGTTTTGGGGCGTATCTCCCATATTCTCCGATAGTTTAGACGCACGACGAGGCGGATTGACTCTGAATCCGGCGCAATCCGGCGCCGGAAGTAACAAAAGCGTGGGGGTGAAGGGCCGAGGCGATGGCCTGCAGTCCCTCCAGCAAGGTGGGTGCCGGGGTGTTGAGAAGTTCGTCGGCAATGCAGAAAACACGGTAGTTGCGGACGGCGGGGATCTCAGCCCATCCGGGGCGGGAGGCCAACTTTTCCAGCGGCACCCGGTCGCCGGCGCCGCACCAGGCGGCGATGACGACGTCGGGATTGGCACTCGCCACGGCCTCCGGCGAAGTAACAGCGCCGGGTTGCCCGAGAAAGACTCCGCCGGCCGCCTCGACGAGTTCCCTGACCCAGAGCTGCGAATGGATGAGCGGTTTGCCCCATTCCTCGCAGTAAACGAGGGGCTTCTCGGGTATCTCCGCGCAACGGTCCCGGACGCTCTGAATGGAGGAACGCATGGCGGCGATGAGGGCTTCGCCCTGGGGAACGGCATTGGTGATGGAGGCGAGGAGGCGGATGTCCTGCTCGATGTCGGCGAGGGTGTGAGGCGCGAGGGCCAGGACCGGGCAGCCGGCCTTGAGAATGGCCGCCAGCGATTCCTGGCGATAGGGCACCGAGGCGATGATGAGATCGGGATGGGCGGAGAGGAGTTCCTCCGTTTGGGCAGACCAGGAATCGTGAACCACGGCGAGCCGGCGATCGCGCAGGGCCGGAACCGCGGCGACGCAATAGCGGGTGCAGGCGACCAGAGCATCGAGGCAGCCGAGACGATCGAGGATGATGGTGATGCTCGGCTGCAGGGATGCGATCTTCACGGTCACTTAGTATGGTCGGCGAGCACCGCCGCGGGATAGTAAACAGCCCATCCGCGCTGCGCGGCGATTTCCGCCAAAGCCGGTGTGGGGTTCACGGGGAAGGCCTGGCGGGCGATCTCCAGCATGGCGGCATCGTGGATGGAGTTGCCGAAGACCACGTCGGGGTGCGGCAGGCCGGCGCGGCGCAGGGACTCGGCCTTGCCTTCGTCTGTGGGAACATCGACAAGGTCGCTGGTGATGAGGCCGTCGTGGACGCGGACGGCAGCGGCCAGAACGCGGCCCGGGGGGATACCGAAGCGGCGAACGCCCTCTTCGATAACCCAGCTGTTGGTGGAGCTCACGGCCCAGATGTCGGCTCCGGAAGCGCGAAGGTCGGCGACCAGGGCGCGCATTTCGGGGAAGATCTGCGATTCGAGGTGTTGGGCAAAGTAGCGGGCGGCGGCGCTCCGGAGCTCATCCTCGCGCAGGCCGGCGTAAACCTGGACCATCTCGCCGCAGATCTCCAGCTCGGAGACTTTGTCCTGACGGTAGAGGCGATGGCGGGCATCGATCCAGTCGCTGGCGTTGCGGGAGAGCAGCCCGGCTTCCATCGACCAGGTCAAAAATCCGAGGCCGGCGTCTCCGTTCCAGAGGGTTCCGTCGCAGTCAAAGACAGCGGTGTGGGGTGCGACGGCCCTAACGGCCTGGCGAAACTCGTCGAGATGATAGCGAACTACCGGTGTGGCCTGCACAGACGTCAACAAAACCTCCTCATCTCTACCCTACCAACATCCGTTGCTGGAGTTCGTGGCGGTGAACCTGCCATGAGTATCGGGAGCTTCGATTGCAGGGAGTTAAATGCCGATGCGGGCGCGCTGGCGGCGGACCTCAGACGGGAAGGCCGCGGAAGACCGATTCCGCGCGGCAGATGCCGATCCGGCGAGGCTGGTTGCCCGGCACTCTCGACAGCCGCGGCGCCAAATTGAAACAGCCAAGCATGGCTTGCTTCTCATCTACCCAGATGTGTCCTTCGCCGACAGGATCTCCGCCATCCAGGACTATGCAGCCATTGGGGATTGCCGTTCGGTGGGGCTTGTGTCGCGGCAGGGATCGCTGGACTGGCTCTGCTGGCCACGCATGGACAGCGGTTCGATCTTCGCGGCGATCGTGGACCGCTTTCGTGGTGGACACTGGTCGATCACGCCGCAGGGGGATTTCAGGTCGGAGCAGCATTACATTCCGGGCTCAAACGTGTTGCAGACGCTGTTCGCGTCATCCGGTGGGCGCGCCACGCTCACCGACCTGATGCCGGTTTGCGGAGAAGATTTCAAACAGACCGCGGTGGTGCCGGATCGTCACCTTCTCCGGGAACTGCAGTGCACGGATGGGGAGATGATCTTCCAAATGGAGTTTTGGCCCCGTCCCGACTATGCGCGACGCCGCGTCAGCATGAGGAGCGCGGGAGCGCTGGGAGTGCGGATTGACCTGGGCCGGGGTGTGGGCTGGCTGCGGTCCAGTGCGCCTCTGCGGGTCGAGGCTGACGGCGCGACGGGGCAGATTCGCCTCCGGCGAGGCGAATCGCTGCAATGCTCGCTGACCTATAGCGAAGAAGCTCCCGCGGTGCTGCCCCCCCTGGGCGCAGGGGCGCACGCTGCGATTGATCGATCAGTGCAGTGGTGGCGCGGGTGGCTGACCGGCTCGCAATATCGGGGACCCTATCGGAACGAGGTGGAGCGAAGCCTGCTGGCTCTGAAGCTGCTGGCGTTCGCGCCCTCCGGAGCGATTGCCGCCGCGGCCACCACGTCTCTGCCGGAGCGCCTCCACGACTCGCTGAACTGGGATTACCGATTTTGCTGGTTGCGGGATGCGTCTCTGACGGTCCGGGCGCTGCTGGGGCTGGGATACGTGGACGAGGTGGAGAGCTTCGTCTCGTGGCTGCTCCACAGCACCCGGCTGACGCAGCCCAAACTGCGCGTTCTGTATGACCTGCACGGAAGAATGGCACCCAGGGAAACAATTCTCGAGCACCTGGAAGGCTATCGGGGGTCGCGGCCGGTTCGGCTGGGAAACAGCGCCCGCGACCAGTTCCAGCTGGACACGTATGGCGAGGTGGTGGAGGC